>Ga0222712_10005334_pt1 | contig 13077 bp, 19 predicted proteins | sample C33_657DmetaG_FD_165043 | JGI IMG/M metagenome (GOLD analysis project Ga0222712, IMG submission 165043) | Estuarine water microbial communities from San Francisco Bay, California, United States - C33_657D | ecosystem: Environmental > Aquatic > Marine > Unclassified | place: USA: California...
TTGTTTGGAAATGATGAAAAATATAATATTATTTTTTCACCACATATGCTCCCATCAGATCAAATGAATTTGCTTTACAACAGCACTGATGCTCAAATATTATTAACTAATAATGAAGGATGGGGATTAAGTTTAACTGAAGCATTATTAGTAGGAAATCCAATTATTGCTAATGTAACTGGTGGAATGCAGGATCAAATGCGTTTTAGTAAAAAAGGTAAATGGATTGATTTTGATGCTAAGTTTCCTTCAAACCATACAGGCACAATCAAAGAACATGGTGAATGGGCATTTCCAGTCTACCCAACTAATCGCTCAATTCAAGGTTCACCATTAACTCCTTATATTTGGGATGATAGATGTAACGCTGAAGACGCAGCTGAGCAAATTAAAGCTGTTTATGATTTATCTAAAGAAGAAAGAAAATCACGAGGTTTAAAAGGCCGTGAATGGGCTTTAAGTGATGAAGCAGGATTTACAGGTAAAAAAATGGGTGTCAATGTTATTAACACTTTAGATAAATTATTTAAAACTTGGAAACCAAGAGAAAAATATGAGCTTGTAAATGCAAATGAAGTTAAACCTAAAGTAGTACCTCACGAATTAGTATATTAATATTTTAAAAGTTATGAATAAACCATTATTTTTCATTTCATGTCCTATTGATACTTACTCAGGATATGGAGCACGTTCTCGAGATTTAGTTAAAGCTATCATTGAGACAAATAAGTACGATGTTAAAATTATAGCCCAAATGTGGGGAAACACTCCTTGGGGATTTATTAATGATAACCCAGAATGGTCATTTTTAAAAGAGCATTTATGGAGTCAGCCTCAACTTCCTAAACAACCAGAAGTGTGGATGCAAATTACAATTCCTAGTGAATTTCAACCTATTGGTAAATTCAATATTGGAGTAACAGCAGGTATTGAAACAACACTCTCACCTGGTGACTGGATTGAAGGTGTTAATAGAATGAATTTAGTTTTAACTTCATCAGAACATTCAAAGAAAACATTTTTAGATACTATTTTAGCTAAAGTGGATACTCGAACTAATCAACAGATAGGTCAAGTTAAAGTTGAAAAACCAATTGAAGTATTATTTGAAGGTGTTAACACTGAAGTTTATAAATCTTTAGATACTGTAGACTCATTCCCTGAGTTAAATAATATTAAAGAGAAATTCTGTTATCTGTTTGTAGGACACTGGATCAATGGTGATTTAGGTGAGGATAGGAAAAATGTTGGTTTGTTAGTTAAAGCATTTTATGAAATCTTTAAAAACAAGAAACAAAAACCAGCTCTTATTTTAAAAACATCTCAAATAGGCTCTTCATATATTGATCGAGATGAAATCCTAAAACGAATTAATATGATTAAAAAGACAGTTAATTCAAAGGATTTACCAAATGTTTATTTACTTCATGGTGAATTTAGTGATTCTGAAATGAATGAGTTATATAATCATTCTAAAGTAAAAGCTATGATCAACTTAACTAAAGGTGAAGGTTTTGGTCGCCCACTACTTGAATTCAGTCTAACTAAAAAACCAATTATTACTACTGATTGGAGTGGTCAAAAGGATTTCTTAGATTCTAAATTTGTAACAATGTTATCTGGAACATTAACAAATGTTCATCCAAGTGCAGCTAATAATTGGTTATTAAAAGAATCACAATGGTTTTCAGTAGATACTGGTCAAGTAGGACATCATATGAAAAATATGTTTGAGAATTATAAAACATATATTGATGGTGCTAAACGCCAAGCATATAAAAGTAAAAATGAATTTAGTTGGGATAAAATGAAAGAAAAAGTAGATTCTATTCTTACTCAATATATTCCTGAATTTCCAAAAAACATTGAGTTAAAATTACCTCAATTAAAGAAAATTGAATTACCAAAACTTAAAAAAATAGAAGAAAATGTCTGATAAAATTATTACCTGTCCTAAATCAGGAGGCGATCTATGTTATGAAATCCAAGTGACACCTGATGTTACAAATTGGATGTCTTTATCATGTGGATTTTGGACTAATTCAATTATGACTAAAGATAGTGATTTCTATAAAGAACAATTAGAAGTACTGCCTGAGTTATATAAAGATTTAGCTTGGGAAGACCCAAAAACTAAACTTGTTTGGTTACCACAAACAATCAATCACCCAACTCAAGGAATGATATTCGCTAATGGGGCTTCTAAAGATAACTGGAAATGGTCAGCTGTTAAAGCTATACCTGTAACAGAAGAAGAAAAACACAAATACCCAATCCCAAAACAACCAGGCAAATTCTATGAGTATAGAATGAACATGGAGACACTTCAGCATTTTGAAGAAAGAGATTTTATGGAAGCTTTATCTTATATTGGCTTACTCCCAGCTTAATATTATATTAAAACAGTTATGAAAATTAGTTACGCCATTACAGTTTGTAATGAACTGGAAGAAATTAAACGTTTAATTAATTTCCTCCATCAACATAAACGCTCTGAAGATGAAATTTGTGTTTTATTAGATAAACCAAAAGCTTCCCCAGAGTTATTATACCAATTAAGTGTATATTCTTCTGAAGGTTTTATTTTCTTAAAAGAAAGTGAATTTAAAGGGCATTTTGCTGATTGGAAAAATCAATTGATGGATATATGTTCTGGTGATTATATCTTCCAAATTGATGCTGATGAGTTACCTAATGAGTATCTAATTAAATCATTACCTGAAATTTTAGAAACCAATTCAAGTGTAGAAGCATATGTTGTTCCGAGAGTTAATATTGTAGAAGGTTTAACTCCGGAACATATTGCTAAATGGAGATGGCATGTTAATGAAAAAGGGTGGGTTAATTGGCCTGATTATCAATGGAGAATCTATAAAAATACTCCTGATATTAAATGGAAAAATAAAGTTCATGAAGTTATAGAAGGATATAAAACCATGGCTCAATTACCTGCTTATGAGGATTTAGCTCTATATCATCCTAAAACAATACAACGCCAAGAAAAGCAAAACCAGTTATACGATAATTTATGAAATTAATTATATTTGACCTTGATGGTGTATTAGTTGAGGCAAAAACAATTCACTTTGATGCTTTAAATGAAGCATTAGGTCCTAAATATGCTATAGAATGGAATGAACATTTAAGTAAATATGATGGTTTAAAAACAAATCAAAAGCTTGAAATGTTAACCCAAGAAAAAGGATTACCTACAGAATTGTATAAGCAAGTTTGGGATGAAAAACAACGTTTAACTTTACAAAAACTTCATGACTTACAACCTTCTGTTCAACTTCAAGTTTGTATGAAGTCATTAGTTGATCAAGGTTACAAAATTGCTTGTTGCAGTAATAGCATTCGTAAAACAGTTTTGACTGTATTGTCTAAGTTAGGAATTATTGAATATTTTGATTTGATTTTATCAAATGAAGATGTTAAAAATTCAAAACCACATCCTGAAATATATTGGAAAGCCATTTCAATGATGGGTTGCTTACCTGAAGAAACTTTAATTGTTGAAGATTCTCCATTTGGGTTATTAGCAGCAAGTAGATCAAAGTCTCATGTAATGAGAGTTGAGTCTCCAAAAGGCATTACGTATAATAACATTTATAAACATTTAAATAATAAAACAAACATGACCCCTAAATGGAAAAATGAAAAATTAAACGTCTTAATTCCAATGGCTGGAGCAGGAAGTCGTTTTGAACAAGCAGGTTATACTTTCCCAAAACCTTTAATTGAAGTAAGAAACAAACCTATGATTCAAGTAGTAGTAGAAAATTTGAATTTAGATGCTAATTACATTTATGTAGTTCAAAAAGCACATCGTGAAAAATATAATCTAGATACCCTACTCAATCTACTCACCCCAGGATGTAAGATAGTAGAAACAGATGGGTTAACTGAAGGCGCAGCTTGTACAGCATTATTAGCCAAAGAATATATCGATAATGATAATCCGTTATTTTTTGCTAATTCAGATCAATTTGTAGAATGGGATTCAAATGAATTCATGTACAAAATGCAAGAAACAGATGCTGATGGGGGTATTGTAACTTTTACAGCAACACACCCTAAATGGTCATTTGCTAAAGTTGATGAAAATGGTTTAGTAACTGAAGTAGCAGAAAAAAATCCAATTTCAGATATTGCAACGGTTGGATATTATTATTGGAAACATGGTTCTGATTTTGTAAAATATGCAGAACAAATGATCGAAAAGAATATTCGAGTAAATAATGAATTTTATGTTTGTCCTGTATTTAACCAAGCAATTGAAGATTGTAAACAAATTAGAACTTTCAATACTGCTGGAATGTGGGGATTAGGTACCCCTGAAGATTTAAATTATTATTTAGAAAATCATGCATAAACTCCATATAGTAATCCCAATCGGGGTTAGTTCCCCAGGAACACCAATTCCAGAATTTTTATTAAATGGGATAGAAAGTTTAAAATCCCAAACATTAGAAGATATTTTAATTATGGTAGCAGCTGATGAGAATATTCCTGATGTTGCTAAAAACATTTTAGTTGAAACCGAGGTAAACGTAGAATGGTTTCCTGCTCATTCGTATTTTTCAAAAGAAGGAATGTGGGGTAAAATATTTAGATGTTGGGAAAAATATGATTCGGAATTTGTATCGTTCCTTCACTATGATGATTTATGGGAAGCTAATAAAGCTTTAAATCAAATTAATTTCATAGAAAAAAATAATTTAGATGGATGTTGGTCTCAAGTTTATTTAATAAATGACCAAAACGAAATCACTTCAGGAGATTCAATGGGGTGGACAGAATTTAGAAAAGAATATGTCGGTCAATTCCATCCATGGATACCTCATTCAACTGTAATTAGAAAAGAATCTATTTTGAACAGTGGAATTTTAGAATTTAGAGAAAAATGGAGTGGTGAATTTGAAGGTATTTACTGCACATTCCTTCAAAAAATAAAAAACTTAAAAAAATGCAATGATGCTATTTTCTTATGGCGTACACATGCTAATCAAGTGTCATGGAATGTACAAGAAGATAAAGACTATGTTCAATCCCAAAGAGAAGCAACAGGTTATACTTTAGCTGAGACTATGAATGATGCTAGTTTTGTTAAACAAAATATTGATTTAGAACTAATTAAACAATTGTATTGATGAATACTTGTATATTTACAACTCATACTACATTAGATTTAAATCATGCTGATTATTCTTTAAAATCATTATTAGCATTACAAGACACGGATATTATATGGGACAATTTTGTCCTGTATAATACCCATGAACATGAAATACCCAATGAAGAAATAATTAAGTTAATCAAGAAACATGATGTTAATCACTATGTGAAAGATATTTTAATGTTTCCCTATAATCCTGAAGAAAATAAAAAGAATTTACTCCAAGATATCCGAAATTGGTATAACATAGGTTTATCCCTTGAACTCCAAAATACTCCAGGTAAAATCCTTTGGTTAAAATCAGATTATTGTGTTTCAAATAATTTCAATAAAATATTTCTTGAGCATAGGAATGATAACTTTATGTGGTCATTACCTACATTAGGAGCTAAACAAAAAATTAGTTATGATACTATTTTAACCAAACTTAATTTACCTGAATTTACCCCTTCTGATTTTGAAACATATTATAGAGGAGGAGATAATCCAAATAATCAAATACCTAATGAAGAAATTTCACCTAATGGGGAAATGGATTATCATCCATCAATAAATTATGTGTCTCACAATTATGTTCATGATTTTAATTTACACGTTATATCAAATGATACTTTAGAGTTAGGTAGAGAAATAGCATTTCATCCACAAGCATTTGATATGAATTCAACTTGGGGTGGTCCTCATAACTTATTTTTTGGATTAAAACATAACGGAGTACATTTTAGTGGTGAATCCCGAGCCTATGGAATCCATATGTTCCATGAAATTATTTCAGAAAATAGGTTGGAAGATCGAGGAGATGAGCGTAAATTACATGTAGGAGAAAAATATTAATATATGATTTTAATTTCACATAGAGGAAACATTAATGGTCGTTTAGAATCATATGAAAATGTACCAAACTATATTGACTCAGCAATATCAAAAGGTTATGATGTTGAAATCGATATTTGGGTAATTGAAGGTACTTTTCATTTAGGGCATGATGAACCACAATATGGAATTACTTTAGATTGGTTAAATGAACGAAAAGATAGATTATGGATTCATTGCAAAAACATAGAAGCTGTTGAATTTTTTAACCTTCTTTCTGAAACGTATCATTACTTCTGGCATCAAGAAGATACTGTTACTTTAACTTCGAAAGGTTTTATTTGGGCTTATCCTGGAAAACAACCTATAAATCGTAGTATAGCAGTTATGCCTGAAATATTTAATGATAGTATAGATGCATGTTTGGGAGTTTGTTCAGATTACATCCAAAATTACACCCAATGAAAATAGCCATTTCCATTTCAGGTCAACCTAGAAATTTTAAACAGAGTTACACAAGTTTAAAAAAATATTTTTTAGACAAATACAACTGTGATATCTATTTTCATTCATGGAAAACTTCTATATTTGAATCAACTAATTTTGGAGGTGGAAACCATCAATACCAATTAAGTGAAGAAGATTATAATGAACTTATTGAATTGTATCAACCCAAAAAATATATTTTAGAACAACCTATTGTATTTGATGCTAGTGGTTATAAATGTCCTATTTGGAGACAACCTTTAAATAATACATTAAGTATGTTTTATTCTCTTTATAAAGCATTTCAGTTAATTGAAGGTGAATATGATTATGTTGTTAGAACAAGATTTGACTTGGATTATTCTCTATTTAATCTAGAATTTCCTGAAAAAAACATTAATATACCCGAGTGGAATACAGATCCAAATGTTAAACATAGAGGGTTTTATGATGTGTTTGCTTTCGGACCCCAACACTTAATGAAAATCTACTCAGAAGTATTTTCAAATATAATATCATATGTTACTAATGACCCTCAAATGATGGAATTTCTTCAAGGTGGATGGCCAGGACAAGATTCACCCTTAAGAAATGAATATTTGTTGAAATGGCATTTAGTTAAAAATAATATCCTAATAAATGAATTACCAACTATTGAAAAAAAAGCAGATGTTGGTTTAATAAGATAATATGACAACACAAATAGTTATACATTTATTGCCTCAAGAAATCGATTGGTTTGAATGGCAAATTAAACAATTAAAACAAGGTAGTTATTATCTAGAAGAAGATGATAATGTAATCATGGATGTTACCCTTAATTTGAATTTAGTTGATTGGGAACAAAGTAAATTACCAAAACAATTATTTATTGATAAATTTCTTCAAATAGAAAAACTATGCGATTGGTGTAAAACCCAATTTATAATTGATGAAGAAAGTAAATGTTTAGGTTGCGATGATAAACGAAGAGAAGCTATTCGTTCTACCCAAGCAAATAATATTCTTTATTTGGATAGTGATATTATCTTTAAACCAGAACTCCTTAAGTATATGATGGATTCGGCTAAAGTTATCTCTAATGAATATTATTTAATTTCTCCTCAAATAATAAAATTATGGGATGATAGTTGGGATTGTTTAGTTCACCAAGATTATTTAGATTTACAACCATCTCAAGAATATAAAAATGCAGATCCGTATTTAGTAATTTTAACTCAATCAACGGAAATTTCTATTAAACCTATTAGTAGATTTAAGTTTGGTGGTGGTTGGTTCAATTTAATTTCAACTAAATTACTTAAATTAACGGATATACCTGATTCATTTGGACCATATGGAGTAGATGATACTTACGTAATGTTATGCTGTAATGTAATGAAACAAAAAGAATATGATGTTCAACAATATGTTTTGGAAGGGATGTCAGTTGCTGAAAATATAAAATATCGTTGGAATCCTTATAATAATTTATTATCTTTAATAAATAAACAAGATGAATTTAGAAAACAAGCTGAAAACAATTTAGGACCAGAAATGGAATTTTTTATAAATAGAATATGAAAACAATAACAACTTATGAAGATCTAGTTCAAGATCTTATCGACAACAAGATTACAATGGTTAATCCGAATGAATTCAAAACCATTTTCAAACATCACGATAAAATTTCAAAAATAGAAGGTGATATTGTTGAATGTGGAGTATGGAGAGGTGGATTTTCTATATTTTTGAGTTATGTATTCCAAGATAAAAATATTTGGGTATGTGACTCCTATGAAGGCTTTCAACCATTAGAAACCGCTAAACACCAGTACAGTGGAGAAAGACATACACCTAATTATACCCATAATTCTGTAGGTCCATTAGGAATTTCTTTAGAAGAAGTTCAATCTCACTTTAAAACATATGGTCTAGGAGATGAAGAAAGAATTAAATTCTTAAAAGGATTTGTAAAAGATACTTTACCTACATCCGGAATTGAACAAGTAGCCCTATTACGAATAGATGTAGACGCATATTCAGCTACCCTAGAAACTTTAGAAGAATTATATGATAAAGTTCAACCTGGGGGATATGTTATATTTGACGATTCATGTCTATATGAAACTTTAGATGCTATTAAAGTATTTTTTAAACAAAGAAACCTCCCAGAATATCTTCTTCATCCAGTTACTAATGAACCGTTGGATCTTAATATCCGTCATACTAATGATGATTCGGGTTTCCCAGCAGGATGTTATATTGTTAAAAATTAACCAAATGAAAATTATCTACCGCATTTCTGATTCAGGTTATAATAAAATAAAACCTGACTATATAGACAATGAAAAATGTTTACAAAATTTTTGTAATGTATTTTATGATTACATTTATGATATTCATATTATAGCAGATAATTGTAGTGAAACTACAATGAATATGATCAACAAATATATTGATCCTGTTAATATTGAAAAAGTATCTATAGGTCATGGTGCGGGAACATTTAACTTAGCATTAAATAAATCCTTAACTTACCCAGATGATGAAATTGTTTATTTTGTAGAAAATGATTATTTACATAAACAAAAATCGCCAAACATATTAAAACAAGGTTTTGAACTAGGAGCCTCATTTGTATCATTATATGACCACCCAGACAAATATAAAGGACCAGATCAAGGTGGTAATCCATACTGTGATGGTGGAGCTGAAGATACTAGAGTGTACTTGACAGATTCATGTCATTGGAAAATAACAAACAGCACAACAATGACATTTGCCGCTAAGGTATCTACTTTAAAACGCACTGAAAGCATTTTACGAAAACACACTTTAGGAACTCACCCAAATGATTTCCATATGTTTTTAGAACTAAGAGAACAAAATGAATTACTAATAACCTCAATACCAGGATATTCAACTCATGGAGAAACAGCTTGGTTATCACCTTTAACAGATTGGAATAAAATATGATAAGTGTAATTATACCAACATATAAAAGTCCAGATATGTTAGACTTATGTTTACATTCTACAATTGAAGGACAAAAAAATCAAAATCAAATCATAGTTGTAGTAGATGGTTTTTACAATTTAAATAAAGAAGTACTTGAAAAATGGGCTGAATATATTGATATTTTAAATTTAGAACAGAATGTAGGTCTATGTCGAGGAACCAATTTAGGGGTATATAACGCTCAATATGATAAGATATTGATTGTTAATGATGATAATGTATTCCCTCTAGATTGGGATATCCATTTAGAAACAGATTATATTGAAAATTCATTATTAACTCCTAATCAAATTGAACCATACCCTAGTATGTTTAATCAATTTCATATTAAAGATTTAGGTAAGTCAATTGATACATTTGATTTAAAACGTTTTCAAGAATATGAAAAAACTTTAAATGAAGTGGTTTATAAGAAAACACCTGATGAAACAGGTTCAACATTACCTATTTTTATGTCTAAATTAGATTATTTAAAAGTAGGAGGTTGGGATGAAAATTATGAATTAGGTATGGTCGCTGACTGGGATTTCTTTTTAAAATGCCAACTATCAGAATTAAAAATGCTTAGAACTTATAATTGTCATTTCTACCATTTTGCCTCAGTATCCACTAATGGAGAAAAAAGACAAAAAGCAGAACAAAATGGTCATGAGTATGCTAAATACAAGTGGGGCTCTTATATTAAACATAATCCTCAAAATAATTTAAAGTTTTTATGAGACTACTAAAAGAGATAACTCATAGAAATTTTAATCACTTTTGTCAGCGAACAGTTAATTATCAAACATCTCAATTACGACAAGATTTATTTGTATTATTTGTTACTGATTTTAAACAGAATGGATATTTTGTTGAAGTAGGGGCATGTGATGGAGTTATAGCTAGTAATACTTTAACCCTAGAAAAAGATTTTAAATGGAAAGGAATATTAATTGAACCTGGAGTATGCTGGCATGAGTCTTTAATTAAAAATAGAATAAACAATATAGACTTCAGGGCAATTTGGAGCACAAATGAGTCTGTCTTATTTAATGAGGTTCAAACTAAACCTACTTTATCCCATATTTCCTCTGTTAACCCAGATGATTGGGCATTTAGTATTAGAGAAGAAAATACTCTACGATACACAGTCCAAAGTACTACTTTATTTGATTTATTAAAAACATATGAAGCACCTTATGAGATAGATTATTTATCTCTAGACACTGAAGGCTCAGAATATAACATATTGAGTGCTTTTGATTTTAATGAATATGATATCAAGATTATAACAGTTGAACATAACTACACAGACAATAGAAATAAGATTTTTGATTTATTAAAAGATAAATATACTCGTGTGCTAACTGAAGTAAGTGGAAAAGATGATTGGTATATTAAAAATTAGTTTGGCTTCAAGGATTTTTTTAATTATATTTAGTTAAAATTAAGAAGCATGGAATATGACCATAACAATTATTATTTTTACTCACATTTAGACCCTGATAAAGAACCTATTGGTTCATGTCGAGCAGGCACTTTGGGTATAGCAACTTATTATTTTGCATCTATGAAAAACATGGGTGTTGAAGATTTTTTAAAATTATATTCTATAAGTATTAAAAATGAATCTAAATAATTTTGGAGCTCGATTACGAGTAAATAAAAATAAAAAAAGTTCTGAAAAAGAGATCTTTATTGAAACAATAGATACTTTAGATCAACTTTGGCTTAGGACTAATTTTCTTCATGATCATTTAAGAATTGATTTTTATAACTATGAAGAAAGTTATTATAGTATTATTGAAAATTTTATTTTCCTTAAGTATGGAGAAGACATGGCCAATTTGATTTTATGGTATGTGTATGATCGTTTTGATGAGAATGGTGATTTGTTGGGTTTAGAAGTAACTATACCTGGTAAAGCCACAAAAACTTATAAACTAAAAACCGCTCTTGATCTTTGGAACTTAATTGATAGAATAAATAAAGCAAACACAAACAATAATATATGAGTAGACATTGTAAAGTATGTAGTGTAGTAATTGATCCACGAAGGATAGCTATTCTGCCTGACACACAAACATGCACACAGCATTCAACAGCTGAAAAGAAAGTAGCTATGGTGGTTCAGATGGGAGAAGGAGACCATACATGGACTGAAACATACGCTGTAGATAGAGAAGTGTACGACAAAATCCAAGAGACAGAAAAGAATTGGAGGAAACAAACTAAACCTACTCCATCTCCTAAAAACAAGCATGTTGAAGAGGAAGAAGATAGAGATTTATCTGATTGGGATAGTACTCTTTTAGATGGTTTAGAAGATGAGACAGAAACAACCTCATTTGAAGAAGAAGAATTGAATAGATATGTTGATGATGAAGACGATTATTCATCTGACACTTATACTGAAGACGAAGACTAATGCCTAAAGCAAATCCTTTAAGTAAAGAACAAATAGCCTCAGCGATGAACAAGACTAAGTCTGTTCGTGCTGCGGCTCGCTACTTAAATGTATCATACCAGCATCTTAAAAAATGGATGAAGTTGTATAAAGATGAGAATGGAGTATCTTTATTTGATAGTCATAAAAACCAGTCAGGTAAAGGTATTCCTAAATTCTTATCACAAACTCCATTTGGAAAAAAAGAACCAGCTTTATTAGACATATTAGAAGGCAGAATTGACCCATCTCATTTTAACCCTCAAAAAATAAAATATAGAATGATTCAAGAGGGTTATTTAAAAGAAGAATGCTATACTTGCGGATTCCATGAGCGACGAGTGTCTGATTATAAAATCCCACTTGTTCTCCATTTTAAAAATGGTAATAAGCAACACTATTCTTTAGCCAATATGGAGATGTTATGTTACAATTGTTATTACTTAACTGTTGGAGATTTGTTTACAAATAAACAAATTGAAGGTTTAGAAGACCATAAACCAATGAATCAAAGTGAAGTAGATTGGGAAGTAGATGACTACACTTTACAGAGACTAAGGGAACTAGGCTTAGAAAAACCACCTATTTCTACAGATGATGGTTCTGAGTTTATTAGTAGATTGTAAATATTTATTAGTAGATGAAAAAGAAAAAACACGAAGATATTATAACTGATTATGATGCCATTAAGTCTAAACATTTAGATAAATTAGCAACTAAAATGTTAGCTAATGATGAAAAAATGAATCAACTTAAAGGTAAAGAAATCAATCCTAAATTTTTAGATCTTTTTTAAAATGGCTATTGAAATTACCTTAAATAACAGTGACGAGTTCCAAGACATGATTGATAGAAAGGATTTTACTATAGCCAAAGCAGTAGTAGAAACAATTCTAGCCAATTTAAATACTCGTAAAAAATATCTTCATATCCTCTCAGTCAACTGTATTGAAGATGGAGCCACGTATGATATCACGTTGGAGAAAAAATACTTTTGTGAAACGTTACAAGAAAATTTAAAACACTATGTTGAGAAAGAACTTTATGAAGAGTGCACTCAAATAGTAGAAGCTATAAACCAATTAAAAGAAAAAACAGATGGCATTAAAAATCCCGACACACCAAGCCGAAAAGGTAAGAAAAAAGAGACCAAATAGGCATTCAAAAAAGAAAT
>Ga0222712_10005336_pt1 | contig 13072 bp, 9 predicted proteins | sample C33_657DmetaG_FD_165043 | JGI IMG/M metagenome (GOLD analysis project Ga0222712, IMG submission 165043) | Estuarine water microbial communities from San Francisco Bay, California, United States - C33_657D | ecosystem: Environmental > Aquatic > Marine > Unclassified | place: USA: California...
AAGGCGGTCATCGCGTACCGTTCATCGTCTCCTGGCCCGCCAAGGTGAAGCCGGGCGTCAGCGACGCGCTTGTCGGCCAGATCGATTTCCTCGCTACCTTCGCCGAGATCACCGGCGCCGCCGTCCCGGCGACGATGGGGGAGGACAGCGTGAGTTTCCTTCCCGTCCTGCGCGGAGAGAAGCCGACGGTCCGGCAGGGCATCGTCAGCCAATCCATCAACGGCAGCTTCGCGATCCGTGATGACCGGTGGAAACTCTGCCTCAGCGCCGGTTCCGGCGGTTGGAGTTCTCCGAAACCCGGTCCCGAGGAGGCTGGCCTGCCGCCCGTGCAGCTTTACGACCTTGCGAAGGACCCCGGGGAGAAGACCAATCTGCAGGCCGAGTTTCCGGAACGGGTCGCGGCCATGAAGGCCGAACTCGAGAAGATCATCGCGCGCGGGCGCAGTACCCCCGGCGCCGACCTCACGAACGACGTCCCCGTGCAACTCATCAAGAAAAGCCCGGCCGGCAAAGCCAAGGCTAAGAAGAAATGAGGACCATTTTCTTCCTGTACTTCGGTGCCGCGATGGCGCTCGCCGCCGCGCCTAAGGTGCCGGAAGGCGTCGAGGTGCTGCGTGACCTTGAGTACGCCCAGGTGAAAGGCCTCGGCCTCAAGCTCGATCTCTATCGCCCGTCCGCCAAACCCTCCGCGCCGATGCCGTTGGTCATCTGGGTGCATGGCGGTGGTTGGAGCAAGGGCACGAAGGCCGGCTGTCCGGTCTCATGGTTGGCCGCCAAAGGTTACGCGGTCGCGAGCCTGGATTTCCGGCTTCTGCCCGAGCATCCTTGGCCGGCGCAGATTGAGGATCCGATCGCGGCCTTACGTTGGTTGCGCAAGGAGGCTGGGAAGTACGGCTATGATGCCGAACGCACTGCCGCGATCGGGGGTTCTTCCGGCGGTCACGTGGTGGCCCTGTGGGGTACGCTGTCGTTGCTGCCCGGCGATAAGGTGAAAGCCGTCGTCGATTGGTATGGCCCGACCGATCTCCTGACCATGCCGCCCAACGTGCTCTCGGAAAAGCGCACGCGGGCGGAGCTCGCCAAGGCGAACGGCGCCGTGCTGCTCGGCGGCATCGTCATGGATCAGCCCGAGAAGGCCAAGGCCGTCAGCGCGCTGCATCAGGTGACGAAGGACGACGTCCCTTTCCTGATCATGCATGGCACGGCGGATACTTCCGTTCCCGTCGACCAGAGCGAGCGCCTCCATGCGGCCCTCCGGGCCGTCGGCGTGGAATCGACCTTGAAGCTGCTGCCCGGAGCCGGTCACGGCGGTCGAGAGTTCGACAGCGCCGAGTCGCGGGCGCTCATCCAGGGATTCCTGGACAAGCACCTGAAGCGATAGGGCGGGCTTACTTCGCGGCCTTCTTCTTGCCCTTCTTCGCCTCGCCGGGTTCAGGCCCGTCGTTGTCGCCCGCGCCGGAGCCCCACAGCGGCTTGACGTTCGCCTTGTTCCATTCGTCCCAGCGGGCCTGCAGTTCCTTGGCCTTGTCGGGCATCTCCGCGGAGAGGTCCTTGTCTTCGTGGATGTCCGTCGCGAGGTTATACAGCTTGGCCGAGGAGGTCGGCTGCCGCTTGCCCCGGCCGGCATTGGTGTCGGCGTTGGTGTCGTAGCGGACGAGCTTCCAGTCGCCTTGGCGGATGGCCATCTGCTCGCCGAAGCGCCAGTAGAGGGCGTCATGCGGAGCGGCCTTGTTCTCGCCCGAGAGGTAGGGGAGCAGGTTCACGCCTTCGAGCTTCCATTCGGCCTTGGCCGGCACGCCGGCCGCGGCGAGGGCGGTGGCGTGCAGGTCCAGCTGGACCGCGATCGGGTCGAAGACGGCCGGCTTGAGGCGGGCGGGCCAGGAGACGATGAAGGGCACGCGGATACCGCCTTCGAGGGTCGTGCGCTTGGAACCGCGGAGCGGGGCGTTCACGGAGCCGTTGACGGTCACGCCGTTCATGGTGGGGCCGCCGTTGTCGCTGATGAAGGTCACCAGGGTGTTCTCATATTGGCCGCTGTCCTTCAGGGCCTTGATCACGCGTCCGATGTTGTCGTCCATCGCCGACATCATCGCCGCGTAGGTGCGGCGGGTCTTGTTCTCGATCGACGCGAATTTCGCCAGGCGGTCCTTGGTCGCGTCCATCGGCGTATGGACGGCGTTGAAGGCCAGGTAGAGCATCCAGGGCTTGCCTTTGTTACGCTCGACGTAGGCCACGGCTTCGCGGCCGAAGGCGTCGGTGGTGTAGTCGAGTTCCTTGACCGGCTCGGTGCCGCGCAGGATGCCGCCGGCGTTGAAGTAGCTGTGCGCGCCGCCGAGGAAGCCGTAGAAATCGGTGAACCCGCGCTGTTGCGGGACCTGGGCGGGCAGTGAGCCGAGGTGCCATTTGCCGACCATGCCGGTGACGTAGCCGGCTTCTTTGAGATGGTCGGGCAGGGTGGATTCCGTGAGCGGCAGGCCTTGGCCGCCGGCGGGATTATATTCGTGACCGAAGCGCGTCTGCTGACGGCCGGTCAGCAGGCCGGCGCGCGTGGGCGAGCAGTAAGGCCCGGTCACGTAGCCGTTGGTGAAGCGTACCCCGGAGGCCGCGAGGGCGTCGAGGTGCGGGGTCGGGATGTCCTTGCAGCCATGGAAGCCGACGTCGGCGTAGCCCATGTCGTCGCCGACGATGACGAGGATGTTGGGTCGGTCGGCGGCGGTCGCGGCGAGGGCGAGCAGGCAGAGGAGGGCGGGGAACTTCATCACTGACATAACACCTCTTCCGCGAGGGAGTTGCGAGCGGGTGCCGCCGGCGGGCTAAATGTTTACAACTCCCGGCGGCGGGTTAAGGTCCGACCATGGATCGCCCCTTCCGTTCGCTGCTTTGCATGTTGGTCCTATGGGCGACGGCCGCCGCGGCCTTCGATCAGACGCCGTTCGACGTGGCCGCGAGCAAGGTCCTGCTCACGGTGACGCCGACGCCGGAGAACCCTCGTAATTCGGAAGGCGCCTTCGCGACGCTTCGTTCCGGCCGGATCATCTTCTGCTACTCGGCTTATTACGGCGGCAAGGGCGAGGACCATGGTCCGGCCCGCCTCGTCCAGATCCATTCCGACGACCAGGGCGCTACCTGGAGCGCGCCGAAGACGATCGTGGAAAACGAAGGCCGCTATAACGTGATGAGCGTCTCCTTGCTGCGCGCCGCCAGCGGCAAGCTGCATCTCACCTATCTCGTGAAGAACGACTGGCTGGATTGTCGCCCGTATCTGCGGACCTCGGAGGACGATGGCGCGACGTGGTCGCAACCCAGGCTTATCCTGCAGGCCCCCGGCTACTTCGTCGTCAACAACGACCGCCTGATCCAGACCGCCAAGGGCCGGCTCATCCTCCCCGTGGCGTTCCATCGTTCGCGTGGCCAGGAACCGACAAGCAGCCGGTCCTTCGACGCCCGGGCCATCGCGTTATGGATCTGTTCTGACGATGACGGCAAGACCTGGCAGGAGTCCGCCAACTGGTGGGCGATGCCGATCCGTTCCGGCAGCGGACTGCAGGAACCCGGCGTGGTCGAGCGGGCCGACGGTTCGCTGTTCTCCTGGGCGCGGACGGATGCGGGCTTCCAATATGGCTTCGAATCGAAGGACGGCGGCAAGGTCTGGGGCGCGCCGACGCCGACCACGCTCGCCTCGCCGGTCTCGCCGGCGAGCATCAAGCGGGTCCCGGGTTCTTCCGAACTCCTCGCGGTGTTCAACGACCATTCCGGCCGGGTGCCTTTCCCTAAGGGCCGTCGCAGTCCGCTCGTCGCCGCGATCTCGAAGGACGGCGGCGCCACATGGGGCGGTCCCAAGGTCCTCGAGGGCGATCCGGACGGATGGTACTGCTACACGGCGATCCATTTCGTCGGCGACGACGTGCTGTTGGGCTATTGCGCCGGGGACAGCGCCAAGAAGACCTACTTGAACGTGCTCCGCCTCCGGAAGGTCTCGCTCGCTTGGTTGCGGAGCGAGTGATCAGTCGGCCAGCTGCGCGATCAGCTTGAGCGTCTCGAGCGGCGCCTTGTGCGTCTTCGCGGCGTTGTGCAGGCCGGGCGGGAGCAGGTCGATCGCCATGGCCTTAAGTTCCTCCAGCCGGGCGCAGAGCTTGTCGAGGCAGGCCTCGGCTTCCTTTTCATCCGCCCAGACGTCGTAGATCGTCACCATCTCGCCGGGCTTGTCGCCGTCGATCTCGCCTTCGCCGACCTCGTAATCGCAGTCGAGCAGCTCGTCCCAGAAATTGGCGTCAAGGTCGAGGGCGTCCTCGAGTTCGTACAGACGGATGCCGCTCATCCATTCGTTGAGCAGGGTGAAGGCCTCGCGGTGGGCGGGCAGGACTTCGGTGAAGGTATCCCGGATGCCGACGGCGATGAGCGTGAGGCCGTCGACGGTATCTCCCAGCTGGGGGCCGTCGAAGGGCGGAGTCGGTTCGGAGGACATGCGAAAAGGGATGAGGGGCAGGGGAGGGAGAGCCAGCCAATTGTGCCGATCAGCGTCGGGTGGGGCCGAGTCCGAGCGTCGGGATGATTTCCCGGGCCTCGCGTTCGCCGTAATTGAACAGGATGAAGCCTTGGGTCTCGTGGCGACGGGTGATCTCGATCTGGCGGACGGCCGCATCGGGGGCGAGCGTGGTGCGCGATGACGTGATGCCGATGCCGGGCACCAAGCCGGCCGGCCCCGCCCACTGTTTCTGCTGACGGATCCAGCTGTCGTACCCCGTCTCGCTTTCGGTGTAGTCCATCGGGCAGACGAAATCGAGCCAGCCTTGGGCGCACCAGAGTTTCCAGTCCTGCATCACGACGCGGCTGTCCTGGTCCCATTGGCGGAATACCGCCGCGCTGACCTTGATGCCTGGGCGGACCTTGCGGACTTGCTCGCTGGTCGTGCGGACGACGGTGTTGATGTTCTCCTGGCACCACTTGATCCAGGCTTCGCGGCGGACACCTTTGGGTTGCACGTCGGCCGGCCATTTGGCCACGGGGCTGCCGGTGGCCTGTTCGAAACGTACGCGACAGGGCGGGCAGAAGCAGTGACGTCCGTCCGGGTAGCGGATGTAGTCGAAGTGGATGCCGTCGACGGGGTAATTCCGGGCGACCTCGACGAGCGCGTCGCGCTCCAATGCGGCGTTGAGCGGGTTCGAGGGGCAGAGCCAGGGTTCTTCTTCGCCGGTGTCGCTCATCTGCAGGCGGTGCTCGGAGCGGAGCTTGTCGACGAATGCCTTGGGGACGTCGCGTCCGAGGTTCCAGTCCACCTTCCACACGTGGATCTGGAGGCCGTGCTTGCGGCAGGCGGCGAGGCATTCGGCGATCTGATCGCCCTTGGTGGCGATGTCCGGCGCGACGGGCAGCACCGTGCTGGGGTAGTAGGCGACCCCGCCCCAGAGCATGTTGGGAAAGATCGCGGTGAAGCCGTTGTCCTTCAGGTTGAGGATCGCGTCGTCCCAAGTACGGTTCTTGACGCCGTAGGCGCTGTGGCACCAGACGGCGCGGAACTCGCCCGGCTTGGCCGGATGCGCGAGGCAATAGGCTTCCTGAAAGAGACGCATAGCCCGGTCGGCGCTAGCGAGGGATTGGGTGAAATGGCCGGCTTTTTCCTGGGCGAGGGCGTCGGCCTTCGCGGCGATCGCGGCATCGAGTCGGGTCAGCGCCATCGGCGTCGCTCCCGGACGAGAACGCACGAAGGCGCAGGCGGCGGCGAAATCCTTGAATTCGCCGAGTTCGTCGAGGCGACGCAGCTTGGCCGCGATGCTGTCGCGCCAGATGGCCGGACGGAGCAGGCCGGCCATGGCGAGCAGGAGCTGGGATTTGTTCTCCTTGTCGTCGTCGAGGAGCACATGCGTCATCAGGACGGTATTATCCGAGGCGATGATGGCGGGGAAGCCGGAGGGTTTGCCCGCGTCGTCGAACCATTCGGCGACGGTGCGGCTGCGACTGGCGATCGGTTGGTGCGCGATGATGTTCCAGGAAGCCTGGCCGGTGATGGCAGGCGCGCCGATCAGTGAGGCGTCGACCGGTCGAATCGAGGCGAAGCGTCCCTTGGGGTCGGCGAGCAGGTGCTTGCCGGCGCCGATGCCGACGGCGGCAAGAAGGCGAGGGGGCAGCGAATAGAAGGCCAGGAGTCGGCCATTGTTCCGCAGGTAGCCTTCGATCGCGGTCGTGGCCTCGTCGGTGAGCCGGGTGTGATTGGGCAGGATGAGCAGTTCGGCCTTGGCGAGCGTGGCCGGGCTGAGTTCGGCTTCGGTGACGCTGGCGTGGCGGAGGCCGCGCGCCGACAGCTGGCGCGAGAGACGTTCGTCGAAGCGCTCCTTGGCGTCAGGTGTCTTGAGCAGAAGGACGTGGGTATCGTCGCCCAGCTGCCCGAGTTTGCGCAGGCTGCGGATCTCGAAATAGGTGTCCTTGTCCTCGGCGCGATAGGCGGCGATGCGGATCGTCTTGATCTGCTTCCAACCGGCAGGGCTGCCCTCGGCCTTGGCCGCGTCCTTGCGGATCTCGACCGTGGTCCATTCCGAGGTGCGTTGCGGGGTGAAGCTGGCGTTATACCAGCCGCCTTGTGCTTCGAAATAGACATGGAACTGCGCGATCGGCGCTCGGTCGCGGCAACGGACCTCAAGGCGGATGCCTTCGGAGGAGGAAAGGTCGAGGTCGACCTTGTGATCCCAGTAGGTGCGGGCCCGCTTGTTGGTACTGAAGTTACAATCGAGCCGGAGCACGTGGGCGATGTCGTCCTGCCCGATGCGGGCCGGCGGCGAGCCTTCCACCGCCCGCCAGGCCTTGGCGGCCGTGGCGTCATCCGGGTAATCGCAGGAGACGATGGGGTCGGCGGCGCGCAGGGCGCACGTCGCGAGCAGGGCGAGGAGCAGGTGGCGCATCAGCGGGCGGGTATCCCGGCCAGAAGTTTCTCGAGGCCCTGGCCGTAGCGGACGTAGGAGTCGAAGCGTTCCTGCGGCGAAGCCTTGGTGCCTTCGCCGAGATGGACGATGCTGGCGACGTGGGGTTCGATGGAGACCCCGGCCTTGTAGCCACGGGCGATGAGGTCGGTGAGGATCTCGCGGACAAGGGCGTCGCCTTCGCCGGCGTAGGTGAACGCGCTGCTCTTGCCGCCGGCGGGGTTACGTCGGCAGTCCTTGATGTGGACATATTCCACGAAGGGCAGGATCTCGCGGTAGAAGGGCATCGTCTCCTGGCCGTAGGAGACCGTGTTGCCGATATCGAAGAGGTAGCGCACGTTCGGATGGTCGACGCTCTCGATGAAACGCCGGGCGTGCGTGCCGGAGAGACCGCCCCAGCCTTCGCAGTTCTCATGCAGCAGCATGATGCCGCCGTCGGCGGCGAGCTTGGCCATCTCCTTGTAGCGGCGGACGCCTTCGTCGCGCCAGATTTCCTCGGAGACTTCGCCGCGGACCCAGCTCATCGTGCGGACGAACTTCGTGCGGGTTCGCCGCATGCGCGGGATGAGCACCTTGAGGTCGGCGAGGTCGGTGGCGAAATCGCCCGTGATGGGCCGGCTCCAGTTGCCGATGGCGGAGGCGTAGCTGCTGACGCGCATGCCGGCGGCTTCGAGCTTGTCGACGGCCGCCTTGAATTCGTCGTCGGTGACGGCCGGGCCGGAGAACTGCTTGCCGTTGAGCAGGCGGAGTTCGATGGCCGACCAGCCGAGGGCCTGGTGCGCGGCGATCTGGCCGTCGATGTCGTCGGCGGCTTCGTCGGCCAGTCCGGAGAGGGGGAAGGGGGCGGTGGGCATGGCGGATGAAGGAGGACTGAATTGATGGCTGAATCGAGGGCTGAATCGAGGGCAGAATTGAATCGGGAACTCAGGCAGGTTGACGGGGGATGGGCTTGCGGGGGAGCGGAGATGGGCGGATAAGTTCGATATGAGATTCGCCCCGATCTTGCTCTGCTGGTCCGTCCTTTGCCTGGCCGCCGAGCCGGCCCGGAAACTGAAGGTCTTCATCCTGGCGGGTCAGTCCAACATGGAGGGGCAGGCGGTCGTCGATCTCACCGGGCGGAATTATAACGAAGGCAAGGGGACCTTGGTCGAGGTCATGGCCCGCCCGGGCAATGCGGAGCGCTATGCCCATCTCCGTGACAAGGACGGCAGCTGGGTCGTGCGCAAGGACGTCTGGGTCCGTTACCAGCGCGAGAAGCAGCCGCTCCTGGCCGGCGGCCTTTCGGTCGGCTACGCCGTCTATGGCGGCAAGCATCACTTCGGGCCCGAGTTCCAGTTCGGCCATGTCGTCGGCGAGGCTTATCGCGACCAGGTCCTGCTCATCAAGACGTCGTGGGGCGGCAAGAGCCTCTATCGCGATTTCCGTCCGCCGAGCGCCGGCGGCACGGTCGGCCCTTACTATCTTAAGATGGTCGCCGAAGTCCGCGAGGCCTTGGCGAGCCTGAAGAAGGATTTCCCTGATTATGATGGCTCGCCTGTCGAGCTGGCCGGCTTCGTATGGTATCAGGGCTGGAACGACGGCGTGAACCCGAAGACCGCCGTGCCGGAGTATGAGCAGAACCTCGTGCACCTGATTCATGACGTGCGCAAGGAGTTCGGCGCGCCGAAGCTGCCGGTCATCGTCGGTGAACTCACCGGCCCGTGGGTCGATGCCCCCAAGGAATGGACCGCTTTGCGCAAAGCCCAGGCGGCCGTGGCGGAATACCCTGAGTTCAAGGACAACGTCGTGTTCGTCCCGACCCGTACCTTCGTGCGCAAGCCCGAGGACTCGCCGAATCCCGGCCATGGCCACCACGAGTTCGGCAACGCCGAGACCTGCTTCCTCGTCGGCGACGCCCTCGGCAAGGCCGCCGTGCAGATGGTCGGTCGCGATCGTCAGGTGCGCCAGGTCCGAGGCTGGACTCTGCGGATCGATGAGCGCCTGATCGCCAAGGACGCCGCGGGTGTCGAGAAGGCGGTCGTCATGCTGGATGCGCAGCTCGCGAAGGTGGAGCGGCTCATCCCGGCCAAGGCGGTCGAGCGGCTCCGTTCGGTGCCCTTGAATTTCTCGCTGCCTTACCCCGACCGCCGACCTACCGCCGAGTATCACGGCGGGCTGGCTTGGGTGAAGCAGGTCGGGCGGGAGATCGCCTTGGCCAAGGCGATCGAGTTCACGAACATCGATCGCTTCGAACCGGAGATCCGGCGGATGCCGGTGCTCGTCCTCCATGAGCTCGCTCATGCCTATCACGACCAGGTCATCCCGGGAGGCTATCAGAACAAGGATATCCTCGGGGCCTTTCAGCAGGCCAAGGCCGCCGGGACTTACGATGCCGTGAAGCGTTGGACGGGCGAGAAGTATGCGGAGAAGCCCAGCAAGGCCTACGCGATGACCAATCAGATGGAATATTTCGCCGAGGTCACCGAGGCCTATTTCGATCGCAATGACATGGAGCCCTTCGACCGAGCGGAGCTCAAGGCCAAGGACCCCGCCGTCGTGCCCGTATTGGAGAAGGTGTGGGGGCTGGGCGGAAAGTGACCCTTCCGGGGGTAATGACTTCTTGCCAGTCCCATCCCAGAGCATGTCTTATCAGAGTATGCAAAGGTTCCCGGTATCATGGTTGGTGGTCTTCCTGATGCTCGCCTCGGCCGCTTTCGGGGCGGATCCGCAGCGCGTGCTTTTCATCGGTAATAGCTATACCGGCGTCAATAAACTGCCCGAGGTCTTCCTGGAAGTCGTGAAGAGCTCTGGCCGGTCCGCCCCGGTGGTGAAGTCTTCGACGCCCGGTGGGCGCACCCTGAGGCAGCATCTTGGCATCGCCGGGAGCCTCGCGCTCATCGACGAGGGCGGTTGGGACGTCGTGGTGCTCCAAGGCCAGAGCCAGGAGCCGGCCATCGCCGAGAAAGATGAGTCCGTCCGGAAGGATTTCCCGGAGAGCGCCGCGGCGCTCTGCGCCCGCGTTCGCGCGAAGAGTCCGCAGGTGAGGATTTTCTTCTACGAAACGTGGGCCCGGCATGCTGATTATTGGAAGGCAGCCAAGAAGGGGCCTGATGTCGGCGCCGACCCGAAGGAGATGCAGGCACGTCTGCGTAAGTGGTATGGCATCGTCGCCAAGGATAACGGCGCGACCGTGGTCCCCTGCGGGGACGCTTGGGAACTGAATTATGGCTCTTCCCAGCCGCTCCGACTGCATACGAAGGACCATTCCCACCCGGAATTCGCCGGGACCTACCTCAATGCGCTGATCTTCTTCGGGAAGATCTATGACCAGAAGACGCCGGCCCCGAAGTGGATGGGAAAATTGGACGAGACCCAGGCCAAGCTCATGCAGGGGTACGCCGCTCAGGTGCTGAAATAGGCGATCAAGGCGACAGGCCCGCGGCGCGCAACGCCGTGGCGTGGACGCTGATGTCGTGGTCGGCCGACCAAGCGAAGGGGGCGCCGTTGACGAGCACGCGGTGCAGGTCGCGGAATTCCTCGTCGTAACGCCCTTTGGGGACATCAAGGGCGAAGGCGGTCTCGCCTTTCTTGAACCGACCCCCTTCGCGCGCTTCGTCCAAGCGCAGCAAGCCTTTGCCGGATTCGAGCGGGCGGATCTCCATGTCGCCACGGGTGCCGCGGACGGTGATGGAGCGGTTCGGTCCGCCGAACGGGTCGGCATGGTTGCAGCGGATCGTCACGGTCGCCTTGGGGTAAGTGAGCACCGCGAGCTGGTTGTCGACGAAGGTGTCCTGCGGGGCGCGGGTGGCGTTGCCGAAGGCCTGGACCGAGAGCGGTGGGCCCATGAGCGTCACGACCGTGTCCACGAGATGGCAGGCGAGTTCATACATTCCGCCGCCAGGAATCTGGGCGAAACGCTTGCGTCCGGCTTCGTCGAGCAGCTTGCCCATCGAGGCGTCGATTTCCATGACGTCCCCGAGCCAGCCTTCCTTGACCGCGCGGAACAGCAGCTGGATGCTGGGGTTGTAGCGCAGCATGTAGCCCATCTGGACGGTCAGGCCTTTTTCCGCGGCGTAGCGACGGAGCGCCACGAAGTCGGCGTGCTTTTCGGCGCCCGGCTTGTCCAGGTGGATGTGCTTGCCGGCTTTGAGCGCGGCGAAGGCCGCTCGCGCGGAATCTTCGAGGGTCGTCTCGATGACGACCACGCGGATGGACGGGTCGGCGAGGATCTCGGCTTCCGTCAGGTATTTCAGGCCGGCGAAGGATTTCGCCTTCTGCGCGCTGGCCTGGCGCGAGGTGATGGGCTCGGCGAAGCCGACGACCTCGTAAAGGTCGGGCAAGGAGCGGAGCGCGTCCATCTTGCCTGAGGCGTGGGCGTGCGAGGTGCCGATCTGGGCGACGCGGAGGCGTTCCTTGTTTTCGGCGGCGAGCAGGCCGGCGAACGGGGCCAAGGCGAGGCCAGTGAGGAGGGTGCGGCGGTGGATCATTGGAGGAGCCAGGTGGCGGCGGCGGTCTTCGCGTCGGTGCCGTCCACGTGCGGCGTGGCGGTAGGGAAGAGCGTGGCATCAGGTTCGCCGGCGACCCAGAGCGGCTGGGCGGAGGCGAGGCAGAGGAGGCCGGGGACGTCGAGATACTTCGCGCCGCCGGGCAGGAACATCGGGTCGCGGTAATCGAGCAGCTGGCCGAAGCGGAAACCCTTCGTCTCGACAGCGGCCTTGGCGATGGCTCCGCCGGTCATGGCGCGGGCGGCGGCGGCGACGGGGCCCATCTGACCGAAGCCGGCCAGCGAGACCTTCTTCACGGCGGGCTGGGTGGCGTCGCGTTTCGAGAGCAGGTAGCTCGTGATGGTCATCACGTCGTGCACACGCTGGGCGAAGAGCGCGTGGTTGTAGCCGAAGGTATAGGCCGGGACTTCGCGGGGGCCGGCGACGACGCGGGTCTGCTTGAGCTTCTTGTCGTCCTGGAGGAAGAGGTCGGCTGTGAGCACGCCGATGCCACGGTCGATGAGTTCCTGCAGTTCGGGGCGGATCGTGCCGTCGGGCAGGCGGGCGGAACCCTTGCCGGCGTCGTCGAGCCAGATCACCACCTCGCCGGTGGGATTGATCGGTTGCAGCCAATCGACCGTCACTTCTTCGCCGTAGGTCGAGTTGACCAGATGGCCCTGCGTACGGAAGTGGGAGTCGCGCCATTGGGCGCTGGCGTCGGGGAAGGAGATGGATCCCGCCTGGGCGTAGGACCGGCCGATGAGGGCTTCGACGGCCGGACGCAGGATCTGCTCACGACCTTCGGTGGTCTTCGCCGCGGCGAGCAGTTGCTGCTGCGCGTCGGTCTTCAGCCACTTGAGGAGGCTGCGTTCGAACTCCGGATCGCCGGCCTTGGGCGCGGGATGAGATTCGTCCCAGACGGTCAGCTTTTCCTTGGGCAGCGGCTGGTAGTCGCGTTCGATGATCGGAGCTTCGAAGCCCAGTTTGAAGTGCTTGTTGAGCGCCGCGTAGAAGCCTGAGCGGGTGACCGCGTTGTAATTATGCGGGAAGTGTTCGCCGCGCTGGAGCGTCACGTAGTCCTTCTTGCCGTAGAGCTTGTAGAGCGCCTGCAGGTCAGGGAAGCCCTTCGTCGCCATCTCCTTGGTCCAGTCGTTGGCGGTGTTCATGCCTTGCGGCTTCGGCGCGAAGAGGGCCGCGATCTCGACGTTGCCGGAGTTCACGCGGAGCAGGGTGGCGTTCTCGCAGGTGCAGCCGCCTTGCATGGCCGTGCTGACCATCACCACCGGGTAGGACAGGGCGAGGCGCGGGTCGGTCGCCGCGAGCAGCATCGTCTGGGTGCCGCCTCCGCTGGAGCCCGTGACGGCCAGGCGGGTCGGGTCGACCTCGGGCAGCGTCATGAGGAAGTCCACGCTGCGGATTGAGTTCAGGGTCTGGAGGCCCATCACGTTCTGGAGGTTGGCCTCGGCCTGCGGGCTGTAGAGTCCCCAACCTTCGGTGCGGTTCATCTCGGGCCGCTGTTTGGCGAACTTATGGATGACCTCCGGCGAGAACTGCTTCGAATCGGAGTCGCTGAGCGCGTCGATCTGCCAGACCACGCAGCCCATGCGGGCCAGCTGGACGCACATCGACTGGAAGCGGGACTTGCCGCCTTGTTCGAAGCGCTCCTGGCCGGTCGCGATCTCCTCGCGGACGTATTTG
>Ga0222712_10005337_pt1 | contig 13072 bp, 20 predicted proteins | sample C33_657DmetaG_FD_165043 | JGI IMG/M metagenome (GOLD analysis project Ga0222712, IMG submission 165043) | Estuarine water microbial communities from San Francisco Bay, California, United States - C33_657D | ecosystem: Environmental > Aquatic > Marine > Unclassified | place: USA: California...
TAAACCGGCCTTCTGAGCGACGATCAAGTGATGAAGCACATTCTCCTGCCAGACATAGTTCGGATCGATCTTAGGCGCTTCTGGATCGCCGTAGATGTCAACGCGCAGCAGATTTCCTCCGGCGTTGTAAAGGTCGATGCCGAACACCTCGCGGACGGTCTTGGACTCGACCGCCGGGGCTGCTGCACGGGCAACCTCGGGTTTAGCGGTGATCGCCGTCTCGAGGGGTTTGATGAGCGCTGCCACGGCCTTGGAGATCTCGGCACGAATGACAGAGTCATCAACCACGGGCGCGGCGGGAACAACCAGCGGAGCGGCTGGCTTGCCTGCGATAGCATCAAGATCAAACACCGTATTGATGCCGTGAGCCATGAGCGCCGACACAAGGTCAGCCTTGTAGTTGGGACCCGGGGCGATGTTTAAACCGAGGACCCGGGCCGCAGGCTCAAGCTTTGAGACAGGGCAAAGAAGCAGTGACATGGTGTTACTCCAAAGTCATGGGGATGGGGGAGTGCGAAGGGTTCGCACACAAGGGCATCGCAACTGATGCCCACTTGGCAGTCAGGCGCACCGAATAGCCGCAGGCAGGGCAGACTGCCTTGAGCATTCGGGTCGACTGCTTTTTGGTCGACAGGACCAGCGAGGCGTGAGGGTAAGGACCGAGGTCCGCGATCCACGGGCGAATCGTTGCCTTGAAGGCATCGGAGCCGACCGTCGAGCGCATCGGGCCAGTGAGGCCGATGGCGTGAGCGATGGCGCGGAACTTGGGGCCATGCCCCTCGTGTACCCCGACTGCCGCGTGGCAGAGTTCATGAGCCAGAACTTCCATCACGCGCATCGGGTCCGAAAGCTCCGGGTGAATGTAAATCTCGACGTGAGCGTCAGCCGAGTTAGAGGCGGCGTGACATTCGCCGACACGCATCGAGGTCTTGTTCTTCGAGCGCGTACCGCCGGTCGACGGGAACCCGCAGGAAACCCGGAAGGACGGGAGCGGGAGCGAATTGAGAGCAAAGAGACCGCCGAGTTCAGCGGCGGCGGCGTTAAGCCAAGCTTCGCGAAGTGCAATTGACATGATCAATCTCCGATGGAAAGGATGCCCAAACCAAGGGCAAGCAACAGGAAGAAAATCGCTAGGTCGGTGGAGCCGACCAGCGCCGTGGGGACCGCAACGCCAAGCAGCGCCGCAGACAAGTACCCGAAAGATTTAAGTAAAGTTTTCATAACACCTCCAATTTCAGGGCTGCGCTCTCAGCAAAAGCGCAAGCCTGAAGCACGTTTAAACGTGCTCAGAGGTCAAAAACCGAGAGTTAGTTCGCTACACAACCAGATTGCTAGCAATCTGCAAGTGCGTTTAAACGCTTTTCGATGATCTTTTTGTTTTCACCTTGTTCGACAACCCGATAGGTCAGCCGACTGAGCGAAGCGATAAGCTCGGCGGCGCTCATCCTGTTGGGATGACCCGTGATGCCGCCGCTCACAACCCTGCGGACAAAGTACCCGTTGACGATTTCGATGGTGCAAGGGCTACCTTTCGCGGTGTACCAAGCGTTTTTGTAAGCCTCAGCAAGAAGTTTTTTTGTTTCAGTATCCATGACAATCCTCCAAGTCACGTTCAAAAGCGAGGTCTTCATCGGCGCCGTACTCGAGGTAAGCATCCGACCCATACACGGGACGCCCCGGCTTCCAACGCTCGAACCCAACGGGCAGCTTGCCGAAGTTGATCAGGCGCTTGGTCAGGACCCGGGCAAGCGCCTCGGCAGGCTCGAGCGCCTCGGCCTCGAAGAGGGCGGTCTTAACGAAGAGCATCTTTGTGTTGCCTGCTGCATCCGCAGCGCGGACGTAGGAGGCGAAGCCGTGAACATCGCCTCGAGGGTTGTCGTAGTCGGCCATCTCAGGGTTGCGCCCGACCACAACAATGTCGGTCTGAGCCAGAAAATCGACAGGTTTAAACATGGTGAATCTCCTTTGGTTGAACATCGCGATGCCCACTCGATGAATGAGCATGGCGATGGCGCGGGAGGCCCCGCGCAGCGGCTAGCAAGCAACCCGAGCCAAATGCTCTGCCTTGGGTAAGGCGTCTGCCTCGCACTCGAGGAGGTAGTCGAGAATCTCTACTCTCAGGAAGTAGAGGTCATCGCCCTCGGCAACAGCGAAGGTCCGAGCGAAGTACAGATTGCCCCCGACATAGAACTCAATGTCGACGGCGTCGAACTTGTCGTTCGGGGGCGTAGTGCGAAACACCTTGGCGGTGAACAGTGGCGAGGCAGGGGTCGCGTTGTAACCGTCGACAATCCGAACTGCGGTGCGATACAGGTACATGGCAAATCCTCCAAAAAAAAGTTAGCGCGGGAAACCCGCGCAGCGGTTAGTCGAGACGGGAGTCACAATAGGCAAAGATGCCTGCATCCATCAGGACCTTAGCGAAGGCGTTAGCCCATGCTGTTTTGCGGTCATAGGACTGCGTGTTCAAAGGGCAGTAAATCATCAAGCCGCCGCCGTAGGCAGGACGGGCATAGCCCATCTTCTTGGCCCAACGTCCGAAGGGCGTATTGCCCTTGATCTTGACCCAAGCGAAACCACAAAGACCTTCCGAGACGTAGTACGAACGGCCCGAAGGTGCGCCTGTGAGGAGGTCAGACTCGACCACGGTCATCGGCGTGGGGACGGCCTTGGCCGCAGCTTCGAGGGCAACCTCCGAAGCACCAGCAAACAAAGAATTGAAAAAAGCAGACATAACGAACTCCTAGGTGGTTGAACATCCGTATGCCCACTCAGCAATGGGCATAAGGATGGCGCGGGAAAGCCCGCGCAGCGGTCAGAATGTGAAGCCCACAAACACAACCGTGTCAGGCTTGAGATAAACAAACCGACAGACGTCATCAAAATCACAAGCGGCAAACCGCTTGGTCTCCCGAACGTAGTCATCCCGAACAAACACGGTCTTGGCATCAGCCTTCCGCTTGAAGTACTCGCCTTTCTTCACGTCTCTGAGGGGTTTCGTTTCCATGGTCAGTCTCCTAAAAAGTAGTCGCGGGAACCGCGAAGCGGAAGTTAAGCGGCCATCCAAGCTTCATGAAGAGCCAAGAGAGCCTCAACATGAGGAACCCCAACAGCAGTAAGCTTGGCAACATAGGCACCAGTAACCTTCTTGACCTCAGCAGCTTTCTTCCAGTCATCCGGAAGGGCCTTCAGGCCAGCAGCGGTTTTCTTGAAAAGAGCGATCAGGGCAGCAGCGTTCATGGCAAATCTCCGAAGGGTTGAACATCAGGAAGCACTCCGCAGAGCGCTTGCTGATGCCCCTAACTCAGCAGGCGTAAACAACACGCCCGAGCCAAAAGCGAGGGGTAACCAGACAACGGTTGACTTCAATCAAGCCCCAAAGAGGGGCGGTTCTTTTTCAAATTGATAGAGCCAGTCAAGGCTCATCCTCTAGGCAGGTCAGGGAAGCCCCCTCCGACCACCCCATCGCCAACGTATCGACTCCGGAGTCCGACGATTACTTGCGCCGTTCAAGTCCCACAACCCGAATGTACGCTTACCAGTGAAAAAGTGTGTATAAACCTGCGCCGAACTGACGAGCGGTCGGTTTAAACCGACGAGCGGTAGGAAATGGTGTCGTTTAAACCCATCTTGCGCTCGAGTCAGAACTCAGTCATGCTCCGCGCCAGTCACCAAAATACCGCTTTCGTACCCTATGCCAAAACCAGTTAGAGCATCGATCAAAGAGGCGATGCAGCAGCTACCTGTCGAGGTAGCGCTGCTAGGAAGCTCGCACCGCGAACTCACTCACAAACAGAAGATCTTCGCCCGGGAAGTAGCCCAAGGATCGACCGGTGCTGAGGCGTATCGGAAGGCATACAACACCAAGGCCGGGAAGCAGCGACACGCGGTGGAAGCATCGACGCTCAAGAAAAACCCGAAGGTTGCCGCGAGCATAGATCGGGAAAGGCTGATGATAGAGGCGAGGAAACAGCGTACCCCTGCGGAACTCAGGGAATGGGTCATCTCCCAGCTACGGCTCGAGGCTGAGGACCCTGCGAACCCTCCCTCAGTGCGTGTAAACGCACTCCAGCTTCTAGGCAAGGTCACCGAGGTTGCGGCGTTCACCGAACGTAAAGAGCGTGTCGTGCTGCACTCCAGTCTCGATCTGCGGGCCAAGATCGAGCAATCGATCAAGGATCTGACCATTGACGCGGTGGACGTCGAGGTCGACTCCCTCGAGCAAGAGCTACGTTTAAACGTGACGCAGCGTTTAAACGATACCGAGTGTTTAAACGACACGTTCGACGCTGATGATCAGGCTGAGACTGAAGAAGAGCGTTTAAACAGCACGGAGCGTTTAAACACCACGCCTTGTTTAAACGCCGCCGATGCCGACCCCACCCACCCCGGGGGACCCCAAATGGCCGAGGCACCCGGGGGGCCGCTACTGCACAATATTCCACACCAACAAACACCCACAAATTCCGAACCCACCCCCCATACAAATTGGGTCCCCTCTACAGGCTGGGGATAATATGAAACAAGATTTAGTCGAAGAAATTTTTAGACTCATCGATCAGCACATGAGCACCGCCGGAGCGGGTTTAACGACTTATCAAGTCAAGGCGCTCCGGGTGATTATCCCCACGATTATTTTTCGCTATCTGAAATGACACCGAGACAGTTAGAGGTCTTTTTGGTGATCGACGAATGGTGGAAGAAGTATGGCTTCTCTCCCAGTATTGACGACATCATGCTGGTGTTAGGAGCCAAAGGTCGAGGGAACATACACCGGATTTGTAATCGGCTGGTTGAGATAGGCGCCGTGAGGAAGATGAACAGGAAGCAGCGGACTTTACGTCCGCAGGGTGTGAAGTTCAGGAAGATCCAGACATGAACTTGGACTTGGTCTTACAGAAGTTGCCTCATTTGCCGATTGATAAGCAGGAAGAGGTATTAAGGCTTCTGGATCAGTACAAGGGCGCCCGGGATCGTGAGCGATGCCAGAATGGGTTTCTTCATTATGTGAAGAAGATGTGGCCGGGATTTATTGCGGGACGGCACCATAAGCTGATGGCTGATAAGTTTGAGCGCATCGCCAAAGGCGAACTCCGGCGGGTGATTATTAATATGCCACCGCGACACACGAAAAGTGAGTTCGCAAGTTATTTGCTTCCAAGTTGGTTCTTGGGCAGATCGCCCGAGAAGAAAGTGATCCAGACGTCACACACCGCCGAGTTGGCGGTTGGTTTCGGAAGAAAGGTCCGGAACCTTGTTGGTTCCGATGTGTACAAGGACGTGTTCCCGAATGTGGGGTTACAGGTTGATAGTAAAGCTGCTGGCCGCTGGAGTACCAACCACGGCGGGGAGTATTTCGCTATCGGTGTAGGTGGTGCGGTTACAGGTAAGGGTGCGGACCTTCTTATTATTGATGACCCTCATTCGGAACAAGAGGCAAAGTTAGCGATGACGGACCCGTCGATCTTTGACTCGGTGTATGAGTGGTATACATCAGGACCAAGACAGAGGCTTCAGCCCGGGGGATCGATTGTCATTGTGATGACACGCTGGTCTACCAAGGATCTGACCGGCAGGATACTGAAGTCTTCGATTGAAGACGAGAAGGTGAATGAGTGGGAGATTATTGAATTACCGGCACTGTTACCGAGTGGCAATCCTTTATGGCCTGAATTCTGGCCGATAGAAGAGTTAGAGGCTTTAAAAGCCGAGTTGCCGGTTAGTAAATGGAACGCTCAGTATCAGCAAAAACCTACCTCTGAAGAAGGCGCCATTATCAAAAGAGAGTGGTGGAAGATGTGGGAGGCCGAAAGGCCACCGTCATGCGAGTTCATCATTCAAAGTTGGGATACGGCTTTCACGAAAAATAACCGCTCGGACTATTCGGCTTGTACGACATGGGGAGTGTTCCACCCGGACGAGGGTCCAGACGCGCATGTAATCCTGCTGGATGCGTTTAAAGAGCGCATGGAGTTCCCCGAGTTAAAACGAAAAGCATTTGAAATGTGGAAAGACTGGGAGCCGGATGCGTTTGTGGTGGAAGCAAAAGCAGCGGGTGCCCCGCTTATTTATGAGCTAAGGCAAATGGGCATCCCGGTCCAAGAGTTCACACCTTCCCGGGGAAATGATAAAGTGGTGCGTGTAAACGCTGTCTCCGATCTGTTTTCCTCTGGCAAAGTCTGGGCACCACGCAAACGGTGGGCCGAAGAAGTGATGGAGGAGATTGCAGGTTTTCCTTATTCGGACAATGACGACTTGACGGACTCCACGACACAGGCACTGATTCGGTTTAGAAAAGGTGGGTTTGTACGTCTTCAGACCGATGAACCCGACGATCCCGTCTACTTTAGAAGAAAGGTGGGGTACTACTGATGATGGATAAATCTTTATCCCCGATGGTTATTGAGATCGAAGATCCTGAAGAGGTGACGATTGAAACCGAAGAATTTGCTTTGACAATCGGCAAAGAAGAACCCGAAGAGGATTTTGATTCCAATCTAGCCGAGTACATGGACGAGCGAGAGTTGCAGTTTCTCGCGTCGGAAATTATCCGGGATATTGAAGAAGACGAAACAAGTCGGAAAGAATGGATTAAGACTTACGTCGACGGTTTAAACCTTCTGGGTCTTAAGTATGAGGAAAGAACCGAGCCTTGGCCCGGGGCCTGCGGTGTGTTCTATCCGATTCTTTCAGAAGCTGCGGTGCGGTTCCAGAGTGAATCCATCATGGAGCAGTTTCCCGCTGCTGGGCCGGTAAAGACTCAGATTGTCGGAAAAGTAACCCCTGAGAAGACTTCGGCTGCGGATAGGGTTCAAGAGGACATGAACTGGCGTCTGACAGAACAGATGCCTGAGTACAGACCAGAGCATGAGAAGTTGCTGTGGTCTTTGGCATTAGCTGGATCGGCTTTTAAAAAGATTTACTTTGATCCTTCTCTGGGACGGCAAGTGGCCGTTTTTGTTCCGGCAGAAGACATTATCGTCCCTTACGGCATCAGTTCGTTAGAAAATTCCCCGCGTGTAACCCACGTCATGAGGAAAACAGAGAACGATGTCAAGAAATTAATGGCATCGGGGTTCTACCGGGACGTTGATTTGCCCGAACCACAGAATGTTTTAGACGATGTGGAGAAGAAAAAGGCCGAAGAGATGGGCATGACGGCCACCATGGATCACCGGTACAAGATTTACGAGGTGCATGTGGACCTCGATCTGCCGGGATACGAGGACAAAGACAGTAAAGGTGAACCTACGGGCATTGCTTTGCCCTATGTGGTGACCCTTGATAAGCAAAGTAACACTGTTTTGTCCATCCGAAGGAACTATTACGAAGAAGATTTACTGAAATTAAAACGTCAACACTTCGTTCATTACATCTATGTCCCCGGTTTTGGGTTTTATGGGTTTGGTCTGATCCATTTGGTGGGTGCGTTTGCTAAATCAGGCACTTCTTTGATCAGGCAACTGGTCGACGCGGGTACGTTAAGCAACCTTCCGGGTGGTTTAAAGACCCGTGGGTTACGAGTTAAGGGTGATGACACCCCGATTAGCCCGGGCGAGTTCCGAGATGTGGACGTACCGTCGGGTGCGATCAAAGACAACATCCTTCCTTTGCCCTACAAAGAGCCGAGTCAGGTTTTATTTACCCTATTACAGACGATTGTTCAGGAAGGAAGACGATTTGCCGCCACGGCAGACATGCAAATCTCTGATTTGTCTGCCAATACCCCGGTTGGAACGACCTTAGCGGTCCTAGAAAGGACCTTAAAAGTGATGTCGGCGGTGCAGGCTCGCCTTCATTACTCGATGCGGCAGGAATTTAAGCTTTTAGCGGCCATTATTCGGGACTATTCGCCGGAAGAGTACGACTATGACGTGGATTCTCCCTACGGGAGGATGATTAAACAGGCTGATTACGACATGGTGGACGTGATCCCTGTGTCTGATCCCAATGCAACCACGATGGCACAGCGGATTGTCCAGTATCAAGCTGTTTTACAGCTTGCTTCACAGGCCCCGCAGATTTATGACATGCCCAAACTCCATGCAAGGATGCTGGAGGTGATCGGTATTAAGGATGTCGCCGACTTAATACCGGCTGCAAAGGAAGAAAAACCCCAAGACCCCGTATCGGAAAACATGGCAGTACTAAACATGAAGCCCGTAAAAGCTTTCATGTATCAGGACCATGAAGCACACATGGCCGTCCACATGACAGCCATGCAAGACCCTATATTAAGAGCTACGCTGGGTCAAAACCCACAGGCACAAGCCATGATGGGTGCCATGATGGCTCATATTAATGAGCATCTAGGGTTTTTATATAGGCGCCAGATGGAAGAGACCCTCGGGGTTCCCCTACCCCCGCCGGGAGAACCGTTGCCTCAGAGTATGGAAGTCGAGTTATCTCGACTTATTGCGGATGCATCCCAGCAATTACTCCAGAAACATATGGCACAGGCCCAACAACAACAGGCCCAGCAACAACAGCAAGATCCTATCTTCCAACAGCAACAGATGGAACTTCAGCTTAAGCAAGGCGAGCTACAACTGAAACAGCAAAAGACACAAGCTGATATTGAGTTACGCACACAAGCTGAACAAAACAAAGACTCCCGTGAGCGGGAGAGGATTGAGGCACAAGAAAGAATTGCCTCAGCCCAAATACAAGCGAAGTTATTGGAGAAGGCTGCTGACGCACAGAGGATGCCATGACATTTGCAGATGCACTCAGTCTAGAAATACTCAAGCAAGTCAAGTACTTATCGGAGACGCTTTCGCAGGGAAGTATCAAGTCTTTCGATGAGTACAAACACGTTTGCGGTCAGATCCAAGGTCTTTTGACTGCAAACGAAATTATCAAAGACCTTGCAGAAAGGATTGAGGATGAGTGAAGAGGTACAAGCGTTCCCAGAGGAGAAAGCCAAGCAACTGCCAGACCCGCAAGGGTATCGGATGCTATGTGCGATCCCCGAAGTAGAAGACAAGTTTGAGAACGGCCTTTTAAAACCAGACAGTCTTCAGAAGATTGAAGAGTTCAGCACCGTCATTTTGTTTGTGATCAAGATGGGGCCGGACTGTTATTTGGATAAAACTCGTTTCCCAAATGGCCCGTGGTGCAAAGAAGGCGACTTTATTATGGTCCGCGCTTATTCAGGCACCCGATTCAAAATTCACGGCAGAGAGTTTCGTTTGATTAACGACGACTCAGTAGAAGCTGTTGTGCAAGATCCCCGTGGGATTACCAGAGCTTAGGAGTTTATATGAGCGAAGAAAGCCAAGAAGTAGAAATTCAAGTCGAGGACGACACACCACCGGAGGATAGGGGTAGGACCCCTATTAAGAACCCCGATATACCCGACGATGAAATCGCAAAGTATTCGGACGACGTTCAACAAAGGATCAAACATTTAAAACACGGTTACCACGACGAACGTCGGGCAAAAGAAACTGCCCTGCGTGAGCGGGAAGAAGCTATTGCTTATGCGGCTAGGATTGCCGACGAAAACAAAAAACTCCAAGAGCGTATAGCTAACAGTGAAAAATCACTGATACAGACGGCACAAACCGCAGCAGACGCAGAACTTTTAGCTGTCAAGCGAGAGTACAAAGAGGCTTTGGAGACGGGCGACGCCGAAAAAATTGTTGAAGCGCAGGACAAATTAAACCGAATTACGTTTAAACAAGAGCGTATGAGGTCGTTTAAACCACAGGCAGAGTTGACTCAAACCGAAAAGCCTGTTTACACTGCGCCTACTGAGTCAACTCGAGATCGCAAAGCTGAATCATGGAAGAAGGAAAACCCATGGTTTGGTGATGTTGAAAATGAGTTGCATGAAGAAATGACTGCCGTTGCAGTTGCCGTTCACAACAAGCTCACCCGTGAGTATGGGAACGAATACGCAAAGACAGATGAGTATTACCGGAAAATAAACGACAGAGTACGTCAGAAGTTTCCGGAGTACTTCGGTGATCAGGACGACGCCGAAGACTTACCCCGAAAACGTCCTGCATCGGTGGTTGCACCCGTGCAACGAAGCTCCCCACCGAAACAAATAAAGCTTCGCAAATCGCAGTTGGAAGTCGCAAAAAGGTTGGGTATTAAACCCGAACTTTACTACCAGCATATGCTGGAACTGGAGCAGAAAAATGGTTGAGAAAATTAGCCGTGAGCAAACGACCCGTGAAGCAACTCAACGTCCTACGACGTGGAAACCACCGAGTCTGTTGCCTGATCCAGATCCGCGTCCGGGCTGGAAGCATCGTTGGGTGCGTGTATCAATCTTAGGACAAGCCGACGACCGGAATGTCAGTGTTCGCTATCAAGATGGGTTTGAGGCATGTAAGTGGGAAGAGTATCCCGAGATTGCAGCCAAGATGCCATTAGTGAAAGACAAGTCTGGGAACATTGAAACAGGTGGCGTGATGTTGTGCCGCGCACCGCAAGAAATGGTTGATCAACGCAATGCTTATTATCAGAAGCAAGGCAATGATTACATGAATGCGGTCAATAGCAACTTCATGCGTGAGAACGATCCGAGAATGCCTCTGTTTAATCAGAGCCGTTCGGAGGTCAAATCCTTCCGTTAAACATTAGGAGTTAAGCATGGCTTACCCGACTATTTCAGGCCCATATGGTCTGCGTCCGGTCAATCTGATCGGCGGTCAGGTGTTCGCCGGGGCCACGCGCCAGCGCAGGATTGTGAACTCCAGCGCTAGTAGCATTGGTTTTGGTGACCCTGTAAAGTTTGATAGCAATGGCTGTGTTGTTGTCTGTACAGAAACAACGACTGCCCCAACCACTGGTTTTGCTGGTGTGTTTATGGGCTGTACGTTTGTTTCGTCCGTGACTGGTCAGCCGACTTTTTCGCAAGCATGGATTTCTGGCACCGCAGTAGCAAGCAACACTAACATCGTTGCCTACATCTGCGAAGATCCAGATCAGTTGTTCCAAGTTTGCGGCGTGAGTGCAACGACGACTGTTTCAACCACATCTGGCTTTACATACACCGACGTCGGTTTAAATGTGGCTATGGTGGCAAACACGTTGAACACCACGACCAAGGACAGCCGTTACGCAGTAGATATTGCAAGTGGTGCAACGACTCAAACTCTGCCTTTGCGAGTCATCGATGTGGTGCCTGATACGGCATTCACTTATAGCGGTACTCTGTACTACCCAGAAATCATCGTTAAGTTCAATGCAGCGTATGTCGTGCAGGCAACTGGCGTGGTGACAGGTGGTCATGCGTACAACAACCCAGTTGGTCTGTAAGGGGAATATAAATGGCTATTTCACGCGCACAACTACTGAAAGAGCTACTCCCCGGACTGAACGCACTGTTTGGTCTTGAGTACGCTCGCTATGGTGAAGAACACAAAGAGATCTACGAAACTGAGACCTCTGAGCGTTCTTTTGAAGAGGAAACCAAGCTGTCTGGCTTCTCAGCAGCACCTGTCAAAAACGAAGGCTCTGCCATCGCTTATGACAATGCTCAGGAAGCATGGACTGCAAGGTATCAGCATGAGACCATTGCAATGGGCTTTTCAATCACCGAAGAGGCGATTGAAGATAACTTGTACGACTCTTTGTCGTCACGTTATACCAAAGCACTTGCACGTTCTATGGCATATACCAAGCAAGTCAAGGCAGCAGCCGTGTTGAACAACGGATGGGCATCTACCGTAACTTATGGTGATGGACAACCTCTGTTCTCTACGTCGCATCCTCTTGTCTCTGGTGGCACCAACAGCAACACACCTTCCACCCAAGCTGACTTGAATGAAACTTCGTTGGAAAACGCAGTCATTCAAATCGCAGCATGGACGGACGAACGTGGTCTGTTGATTGCAGCACGTCCCCGCAAGTTGATTGTTCCTTCCAATCTTCAGTTCGTTGCAACCCGTCTGTTGGAGACCGAACTCCGTGTCGGTACCAACAACAACGACATCAACGCGCTGAAGAACAACGGTTCAATCCCCGAGGGTTATACGATCAACCACTGGTTGACCGATACCAACGGCTGGTTCCTGACCACCGATGTACCTAACGGGCTGAAGCACTTTGTGCGGACGCCGATGAGTACTGGTATGGACGGGGACTTCGATACCGGTAACGTACGTTACAAGGCTAGGGAACGTTATAGTTTTGGCGTTTCTGATCCTTTAGGGATCTTCGGAAGTCAAGGAGCGTAAGCAATTACGTTCCAATAAAAGGGGGTTTACGCCCCCTTTTATATGTCCTATAATTTCCAGTGTCGTATAACAGGAGATAATATGGACATCGCTAATTTACCTAAATCACGTCCAGAAGCAAAAGCTGCTGGAGCAAAGTATTACTTCACTGGGGCACCCTGTAAGCATGGTCATATCGCGCCACGCAAAACAAAAGGATCTTGTGTTGAATGCTTGAAGGTGGAGTGGGAAAAAGCCAACATAACAAGGGCTGAGTATTTCCGGGCATACAACGAATCAGACGCTGGCAAGCAAGCAAAACGTAGGTATTACGAAACAAACAAAGAGCAAGTCATAGCCAGAGCAAATGCAAGGCCGGTAGAAGAAAGAACAAGGCACAGAGAGAAATACAAGAAACAAAACCCGGATCTTTACAAAGCATTGAATAGCGTTAGGAAGCGCCGCCACAAAAACGCAACACCTCCTTGGGTAACGCAAGAGCAAAAAGAGGCGATCAAAGGACTTTACTTACATGCTATGCGTTTAACAAAAATAACCGGCGAACGGTATGTCGTTGATCACATCATCCCTCTTATCAATCCAAACGTATGTGGCCTACACGTCCCGTGGAACTTACGCGTTATCACCCAAGAACAAAACCTCTTAAAGTCCAATAAGCTAATTGACTCCTAGCGTTTAAACTGATACAAACACTCTACTAGGGTTCTTACTCATACCGACTGACCTAGCAGACTTTGTAGAGACGGTATGAGGATGCGCTACAACGCGGAGTTATTATGGCAATCACTACCTTTGACGGTCCTATCCGTTCACTGGGCGGCATTTATCAGCAAGGCCCGTCCACCATTGTAGAAATCACAGCAAGTACAACACTTACC
>Ga0222712_10005338_pt1 | contig 13071 bp, 8 predicted proteins | sample C33_657DmetaG_FD_165043 | JGI IMG/M metagenome (GOLD analysis project Ga0222712, IMG submission 165043) | Estuarine water microbial communities from San Francisco Bay, California, United States - C33_657D | ecosystem: Environmental > Aquatic > Marine > Unclassified | place: USA: California...
GTAAGTTATTACTATCCCAATGCTACACGCTTAAACTCGATAACTTTAAGGTCAGCCCCTACGCTCTTAACGTGGTCACCCACTGTTTTAGAACCGTCTTTTACGAAAGACTGCGCTAGTAAGGTTTGTTCTTTAAAGAAAGCTGCAATTTTACCTTCGGCAATTTTAGCAATCATTTCTTCTGGTTTACCAGCCATTTTAGGATCTTCCTTCATGGTATCAATGATGATTGCACGCTCACGTGTTACTGTTTCCGCTGGAACTGAATCAGCGTCAACTGCCACTGGATTCATCGCAGCAATTTGCATCGCAAGGTCTTTACCTAATTCAGCAGCCTCCCCAGATAATCCTACTAATACACCCATTCTGTAAGAACCGTGAATATAAGAAGCTACAAATGGAGCGTCCACTCTTTCAAATTTAGCAACACCGATTTTTTCACCGATAGAAGCTAATTTATCATTGATCATGTCCGATACTTTTGTACCGTTCACGCTTACTTCATTTAATTCTGCTGCAGATTTTACATTGTTCGCAACTGCAGCGTCAGCAATGCTTTGCGCAAATGCAACGAATTCAGCATTCTTAGAAACGAAATCTGTTTCACAAGAAATACAAACAACAAAACCTGTTTTGTGATCCGCAGAAGTTTGTGCAATAATTACACCTTCTTTTGCTTCACGATCGCTACGCTTTGCAGCGACTTTTTGTCCTTGCTTACGTAACCAATCAATGGCTGCTTCAAAGTCATTGTTTGTTTCTGTCAAAGCTTTACGGCAGTCCATCATACCGGCACCCGTAGCTTGACGTAATTTGTTAATGTCTTGTGCTGTTATAGCGCTCATAAAATTATTTTTAAAAATGTCTAATGAATCTCAATTGATGATAAGTATTTTTTAACGGCAGCAAATTAATACAATTGGGTCATAAGTATCCATGCAGATACCAATGACCCAATTAATTTATTATTATTTTCCTGCTGGGCGACGTGTACTTTGAATACGACGCTTAGGCGCACCTGGTGCTGTTGGAGCAGCTCCTGCACCACGCTTACCTCTTCCACCTTCTGCATTCGCTTCCGCTTCCATACGTTTTGCTTTCGCTTCGTTTTCATTGTTGCCATCTTCTGTTTCGCTATCGTCATCTTTAGAAGCTTGACGCTCAGCTAAACCTTCAGCAATAGCAGCAGTGATATAGTTGGTAATAATTGCAATTGATTTTGTAGCATCATCATTTGCAGGGATAGAAAAATCAACTTTGTTTGGATCACAATTTGTATCCACCATTCCGAAAGTTTGAATTCCTAAACGCTTAGCTTCTGCTAATGCAATATGCTCATGTCCGATATCCACTAAGAATAAAGCTGCTGGTAAACGACCCAATTGCGCGATACCACCTAATACTTTTTCCATTTTATCTCTATCACGACCTAAAGTCAAACGCTCTTTTTTAGTTAAGCTATCTGCGCTACCGTCGTTCAACATTTTTTCAATGCTTTGCATTTTTTTAACGCTTTTACGAACGGTGTTAAAGTTAGTCAACATACCACCCAACCAACGCTCTGTAGCGTAAGGCATGTTTACTTTTTTAGCACACTCACTCACGATTTCTTTCGCTTGCTTTTTAGTGGCAACAAACATGATCTTTTTACCACTCTTTGCAATTTGCTTTAACGCAGCTGCAGTTTCTTGTAAATGAGCTACTGTTTTATTTAAATCGATGATATGTATCCCTTTTTTCTCAGCGAAAATGTAAGGTAACATTTTAGGGTTCCACTTCTTTTTAAGGTGACCAAAGTGTACGCCAGCTTCCAAAAGTTGCTGTTGAAGTGAAGTATTATTTTCCATTTGTATAAATTGTAATAATGAATTAATGTTAAAATTGTTGGATTAACGTTTACTGAACTGGAAGCTACGACGGGCTTTCTTATGTCCGAATTTCTTACGCTCAACACTACGAGGGTCACGCGTTAATTGTCCGGCTGCTTTTAAAGCAGGACGTAATTCAGGATTCAATTCAATTAATACACGAGCAATACCTAATTTGGCTGCTTCTGCTTGTCCTTTTAAACCACCGCCTTGCGCGTTGATTACGATATCGTATTTACCCATTAATTCAGTAGTTTTTAAAGGCGCTTCTACTTGATTTTGTAAATACACTAATGGGAAGTAAGCTTTATAATCTTTATCATTAACGGTAATTTTTCCACTACCCTTACTTACAAAGACGCGCGTTACTGCTTCCTTTCGACGACCAACTGCATTTGTTTGCTTTTCCATTTATTTATATTTGGAATTAATTAAAATTTAAATTCTTTAGGTTGTTGTGCAGTATGAGGATGTTTATCACCAGCATACACAAACAATTTTTTAACCATCTTACGTCCCAAACGATTTTTAGGTAACATACCCTTAACCGCTCTTTCCATAATTACTTCTGGACGACGCTTGATTAAATCTTCTGCAGCTTCTTCCTTTTTACCACCTGGGTAACCAGAGTAGTTTAAGTATTGTTTGTCGTGGAATTTATTTCCAGTCAACAAAACTTTTTCTGCATTAACGATGATTACATAATCTCCACAATCAACGTGTGGCGTGTAATAAGCCTTGTTCTTACCACGTAGAACTGCTGCGATTTTTGAAGCGATACGTCCTACGGTTTGATTAGTACCATCAACAATGTACCAGCCATGTTTAACGGTAGCCGCGTTGGCGTGCTTCGTGGTGAAATGTAGTTTACTCATAATTCTTTGTTTTAATGAGGCTGCGCTATCCCGTCAGCCATAAAATATTCCCCTTTTATAAGGGAGGGCGAAGGTACGGGGGGAAATTGGGTTTTCCCAAGATTTGGCCGTCGTTTTTTTACCCTGTATCTATAACTAGTTGATAATCAATAATATTTTTGTATCATAAAATACTTCATACTAAAATGTTGCTGAAAATCAATGAGTTAAGAAATTGTAAATTGCCGATATGACATTAATCTACTTAAATATTGAGGGTTCTGACCTAAATTTACCATACTTATATATATGTATCAGAAATTTCAGGCAACCCAAATTTTTACAGGCACCGAGCTTTTAGAAGACCAGCTGGTTTTAATTACCCAAAAAGATGGTACCATCGAAGCCTTGGTGGGCATTGAAGATGCTGGGGAAGATATTCAAAATTTAGAAGGTATCCTTAGTCCGGGTTTTATCAATGCACATTGTCATTTGGAATTATCGCACATGAAAGGAATGATTCCTGCGAAAACGGGCTTGCAAGAATTTGTAAAACAAATTGTGGGTTTGAGAAAAGTAGAAGATGTTATTATTCAAGAAGCAATTGTTGCGGCAGAAAATGAAATGTTTGAAAATGGCATTGTGGCGGTGGGAGATATTTGTAATACACTTGATACGTTGGATACAAAATCGAAACATCGTTTGGCTTATTATAGTTTTGTTGAGTTGTACGATTTAGATCCTACGCGCGCGCAGGATAAAATAAATGCAGGCATTATTTTACAAAATACTTTTGAACAAAATTGCATTCGCGCATCATTGGTGCCACATGCGCCTTACTCCTGCACTTTTGCATTATTAAAATTATTAGCAAATCATTTTGGAGCACATACCATTAGTATGCATAACCAAGAAACGGCTGCAGAAAATGAATTTTTTGAAAATAAGACAGGCGACTTTATTAGCATGTATGAACGTACTAAAGTTGCACTTGATTATTTTCATGCCACTGGAAAATCAAGTTTGCAATCGGTATTGCCAAAAATAAATACTGCCATCCATTGTATTTTAGTACACAATAGTTTTACCTCCATTGATGACATTCAAGTAGTACGCCAACAAATGCCGAATACTTCATGGTGCTTATGTCCCAATGCCAATCAATACATTGAAAGCGCGATGCCGCCCATTGATTTATTACGCGCGCAAAAAGTAAATATCGTAGTGGGAACGGATAGCTATGCCAGTAACTGGAGTTTAAATATTTTGGATGAATTAAAAACCATTCAAAAACACCACCCAACTATTGAATTAGCTGAAATGCTTGGCTGGGCTACGCTGAATGGCGCACGCGCATTACAAATGGATAAACATTTAGGTAATCTTGAAAAAGGGAAAAAACCAGGACTAGTATTAATTTCTGGAGTAGATGCGGAAGGCAAATTAAGCAGCAGTGCATCATCAAAAAAACTCATCAAAAATTAAATAAGATCGTATTAGTAATAATTATATGAAATTAATTCCCATTCGATTTGCTATTATTAGTTGTTTGCTTTTTTTAGGCTTAACTACGCATGTGTTTGGACAAACAACAAAAATAAGTGGACGAATATTAGATAATAAAGGTACTCCGATGGAGGCGGTAAGCATAAGCTTATATGATAGTGCTGGCATTAAAGTATTCCAAGCCTTATCAGATATCGAAGGAAAATTCATTTTTGAAAAAAATGTGACGACTAATGCATACATAATTGTTTCTTTTATTCAGTTTGGATCTAGGACCATTTTTTTATCAGCGAGTAAAAAAAATATCGAATTAGGTGATATCAATTTACAGAATAACCGATACTCATTAACAGAAGTAATGGTTTTAGGAAAAAAATCGCCCATTAATTTAAAGGTGGACAGGCAGGTTTTTAGCGCAGGTCAATTTGCAAATGCAGCCAATGGAAATGGTATTGATCTAATTAAAAACCTGCCGGCTGTTTCAGTCAATGGATTGGGTGAAATTAGCTTGCGTGGTTCCAGTAGTTTTCAAGTGATGATTAATGGTAAGCCATCTGCGGGCGATCCAAGTTATATTTTAGCGCAGCTTTCCGCTGCTTCTATTGAAAATATTGAAGTGATCACTAGTCCAGGGGCCACTTACGATGCGGATGGTAAAAGTGGCATTATAAATGTTGTAACCAAATCAGCTTTGGAACTAGGTTGGATGGTTCAATCAAGTGTAATGTATGGCGCTAAGCCGTTCAATAATTTTGATAATAAAAGATATGCACAGCCACAAAGGGGTTCAGTGGATGTGTCTGCAGGCTATAGAAAAAATAAATGGGATGTAAACTTAGGTTTTAATTATTTAAGAAATGACATTGCTGGTTATCGAGAAGGGGACGTAAACACCACCATCAATGGTGTGTTCACTAGTTTTCCTTCAAATGGGGAAAGGAGTTTTAAAAAATACAATAGTGGCGGTCGCATTGCAATTGGCCATGATACTAAAGTAGGAAATAGGTGGGAAGCCGGTATTTATATTGGTAAACGTTTTCAAAGTAGGGTCGCTGATTTAATTTATAATATTAAGCACCGAACTATTGCCACTGGCGCTATTAATAGTTTTGATTATTTTAATGAAAATACACAGGATAAAGAAGGAATGTTTTCATTAGCCAACATTGGATATGATCATAAAATTTCTGGGAAATCTAAAATTAATTTTTCATTACAATACGAAGGGGCCAACTTATCAGGATTAACCACTAATAAAAATTTTAATAACGAATCTAGGTCATTACTCTTCCAACAAACCAATAATCCAAGTTCTAATCCATTGAATGCAATCAGATTTAAAACCGATTATACATTTAAAAATAACATAGGTACTTTTAATATGGGGTATCAATTTAGAAATGACCAACAAAATGGAAATTTTGAGTACGCTTATAAAAATTTGGGAATGACCCAATTTATGATTGATCCGTTATTCTCAAGTAATTTAAAAGTTAATAATAACATACATGCAGCTTATATACAATACAGTGAAAAGCAAAATAAAGTATTTAAACAAATTGGATTAAGGGCCGAGCATTTAGTTAGAACACTTACCTTTTCCAATAATAATAAACAAAATGACTTAATACTTCCTAGCTTATTCCCTAGTTTTATTTTTCGTTATGATGCAAAAGATAAGTTAGTACTTAAAACAAGTTACACGCGAAGAGTTAAAAGAACGAATAATTTTGAGCTGAACCCTTTACCTGAAAGGGAGCATGCAGAAACACTAGAACAAGGGGATCCAAACTTACTTCCCGAACTTACAGGAGCGTTAGAGATGGGACTTGAAAAAAGTTGGCAGAAAGGTAACTTGAATTTTACGATATATCGTCAAGACATCAAAAATCCAATCCAACGCGTAAATAAAGTTTATAATGATACTATATTAAATAGAGTATTTACCAATGCCTCAAGGGCATTGCAAATTGGAATGGAGGTGAATCTAAACAATTCCATTACCCCTTATTGGCAATCCCTGATTAGTGGAAATATTTATCATTATAAAATTGACGGAACTATATTTGATGGGGCTGTCAATGTTAGCAACGCTAGTATTATTTATAGCATAAATAGTACGCAAAGTATCAAGATTCAAAAAGGACTTGCACTACAACTATCTATCAACTATTTATCAAACAGAATTACTGCGCAAGGGGAAGATGGCGCTTTTCTAACCCCTCATTTATCGCTTAAAAAAACTACGCAAGACCAACGATGGACCTTTCAAATGCAATGGCTTAATATTGACATGGGATCAAATATTGCTAACAGACAAAGAATTACGACCAGAGGATCTAATTTTTATACTACGACTAATTATATATACGAGACAGACCAGCTGCAATTTTCATTAAGCTTTAACATGTCAAAACGAAATAGAAAAATAATTCTTCCTGTGAGTGATATAGCTGAAAAGGAATTTTAAAATTTTTAATTAAAAAATATTTTATACTATGAAAAAAATAGGTAGCGTTTTAGTAGCTGTACTTTTTTTAATAGTGCTGTTATTCCAACAAGCTGTTGCGCAATCTATAAGTGCAAGCAAACAAACTGCAAGCGTCATTACAAGTGCAACGACCACTTCCTTAACAAATATTATTCCAAAGCCGGTATCTGTAAAAGAAGCGGCAGGTATATTTACATTTTACCACAACACCATTATTGAAACACCTGCATCACTAGTGCATGCAAAACAATTATTGCAAAGTCAATTAAGCAACTATAATTTTAGATCTAATAAACAACCGACTAAAATAAAATATATAATTGCTGGTGGGGGGGATAAAATTGCAAAAGAAGGTTACAACATTAATATTACTCCTAATGCGATATTGGTTAAGGCAAAAAATATTCAAGGCGCTTTATTAGCTACAAATACCTTGGTGCAAATTCAATTACTTCAAAAAAATACACAGCAAATTCCTTGTGGTACCATCATAGACAGTCCAAGATTTGAATACCGTGGCATGCACATAGATGTGTCAAGAAATTTTTATCCGATTAGTTTTATAAAAAAGTATTTGGACATCATGGCTTTGTATAAGTTCAATACTTTTCATTGGCATTTAACTGATGGGCCTGGTTGGAGATTACAAATCAATAGCTACCCTAAATTAACTTCCATGGCTGCATTCCGAACACATAACGATTGGAAAAGCTGGTGGAATAACGAACGAAAATATTTATCCGAAGGGGATCCCAATGCTTATGGTGGTTATTACACACAAGAACAAGCGAAGGATATTGTTTCCTATGCAAGCGCACGTGGTATTACGGTGATTCCAGAAATTGAAATGCCTGGACATTCTGAGGAAGTATTAGCTGCTTACCCCGAACTTTCCTGTTCTGGCAAACCCTATGTAAATGATGTGTTTTGTGCAGGAAATGAAGCGAGTTTTGAATTTATTGAAAAAGTATTGACTGAGGTAATGGCCATCTTCCCATCTAAGTACATTCATATTGGTGGCGATGAAGCGGGCAAAGGTGCTTGGAAAAAATGTCCCAAATGTCAATTAAGAATTAAAAATGAATCCTTAAAAAATGAAGAGGAGCTACAAAGTTATTTAGTGAAGCGTGTCGAAAAATTCTTAAATAAAAACAATAGAAACTTATTAGGATGGGATGAAATTATAGAAGGGGGTTTGAGTCCGAATGCAACGGTGATGAGTTGGAGAGGCGAAAAAGGAGGCATTCAAGCAGCGAATGAAAATCACGATGTAATCATGACACCGGGTGGTGAAACTTATTTTGATGCTTATCAAAACATTCCTTCCACACAACCCGAAGCGATTGGTGGTTACTTGCCTATGAAACGCGTGTACAACTACAATCCTGTACCAGCCATACTTCCCCTTGACAAACAAAAATATATCAAGGGCACGCAGGGACAATTATGGTCAGAATATATACCAAGCACTAATCATCTTGAATATATGTCTTTCCCTAGAGCCATTGCTTTAAGTGAGGTTGGATGGACGCCTATTGAAAATAAAAACTTTGATAATTTTAGCAGTCGCTTACAAAGTCACTATTTATTATTACAAAAATTAAATGTTAACTACTACCGACCTTCCACCATTGTAGAAGTTTTTTCAGCACCTGACATGAGCGCCAAAAAAAATAAAATAAATTTTACTTCGGAAATTTTTAATGCGAATATCAGATACACCATTGATGGAACAACGCCTTCGAACAATTCATTAAAATATGAACAGCCCTTTTATGTAGGTGGGGAAGTAACTATTAAAGCTTCAGTGATTACGAGTGATGGGGTGGTTCAAGAGCCCACTACTTATTTTTCCAATTACCATAAAGCGATTGGTAAAAAAGTAAAGTTCAATACCCTTTGGGATAAAAGCTATCCTGCTCAAACCGAATCCACGCTGACCAATGGGATCATTGGTAGCATTACTTATTCGGATAAACAATGGTTGGGTTATTTAATTGATTTTGATGTGGTGGTAGACATGGATAGTATTACCAGCATCAATAAAATAGGACTTCGATTTATGCAGTATGTAGGAGCAGGTGTGTATATGCCTAAGTCTGTTTCCTATTCATTCTCCAATGATGGTATTAATTTTACTACACCGATCAAGTTTGAAAATACAATTCCTGATACGGATCGCAAGCTTTCCTTTAAAACTTTTGAAACCTTATTAAGCAATACATCCGCTAGGTATATTCGTGTACAAGCAGATAATTCCCGACGACAATTTTTATTCACGGATGAAGTAATTGTGAATTAATATGCTTTACAATTTTTTTTCAGGATATTTCATTTTCCCTTTTGAATAATTCCAAATAATTTTATTCATTAAATCATCTTTTCCGCCATCTACTTCATTAAAGGCTTCATTTTGAGATAAGATTGCATACTTTTTTGCTTGTCCTGTTAAACTTGACAATGGTTTGTTTCTTTGATCCAATGGAATATTGTTTGGAATGAAATTATAATTGAATGTCTTTTTTTGTGTGGCAAAGCAATCCGTCATCAATCTAGAAGTTGCATCCATGATATTCATTGGTGGAATTCCTAGAATTTGTTCTATTGTTCTTAACATAGAAACCTGATTATAATGGGTGGTTACTAATTTTTCAGATGCATAAGGACTAACTACCAATCCAATGGTTCTGTATGCGGAAATATGATCCCAGCCGCCTTGTGAATCATCTTCAGTAATAAATACCACCGTTGAATCCCAGGATTTACTTTTTGAAATCATGTCGATAATTCTTCCTAATGCCAAATCATTGTCAGCAACCATTGCGTTAGGTGTTGGAAAATTTGGAGACGTACCCGATGTATGATCATTGGGTAAGGAAAGAACCATCAAGTTCGGTAGTTCCTTTTTTGCCTCTAGGTCCTTCCATTCCGCTATAAATATATCGGCCCTTTGTTGGTCACTAAATGTGATATTATCGCAGTCAGGGAAGGTGGGCGAAATAATTGGATTTAATCTTGCAATAGTAGTTTTGTTAGTCCAATTGGGTTTTTGTCCGTCGGTATAATTTTTATATAAGTCAAACCAATTTAATTTACGATCATATTCGGTTTCACAAGCTTCACCATAAACACGTACTGTTTTTCCGTGATCTAATGCATGATTCCAAATAAATCCAGCCTTATTATAAACCATTGCATCTTCTTGACGATGCGGATAACTCCTAAACCAAGCACGCACATTTTTTTCTACATAATCTGAAACCATCCCGGCATCCGTCCACTGATGTCCTTCGGCAGATGATTTTCCAGAAGCATTATAATCATCCATATATCCAAATTGCTTAGCAATTGCGTGGGTATTGGGTGTGATGTTATTTCCAAAAACACATAATGTACTATCTGCTCTACTTCCCTTCATGTCACCAAACACTTGATCGTAGGTTTTATTTTCTTTGATTATATAAACTACATGCTTAAACACCGAAGGCTCGCCGATTCTTTCTGGTACTGGTTTAGCCGCAATATTGGGTCTTGGTTGTAAAGCAAGGGCTTCTGTTCTATTTAATAAATTTAATTGTGCTACTTCCTGCGTATATATTTTTAAAGTACTGCTATTGGGTATTGGAATAATACTGATTGAAGCTAATTCCTGATGAATGGATCTAGCTTTTTTCACTTGATCCACTACATTAGCCCCATCCGATTCTAGATTGGCAACAACCAATTGATCACCTACTATTTGCAAACCTGCCGGATAAGCTTCCGTAGGAATAAAACCCAGTACCATTGATTTTCCTACACCACTCATTGCTGATTTTTTTCCAAGTTGTATTTCCGCAATTGCATTATCTAATCCATTGGACACATATAATTTTTTTCCGTCTTTACTTAATGTTAAACCATTGGGCGTGCTACCTTGTAGTGATTTTCCCAACAAGCCAACAAAAATATGCTCAACTATGGTATTTGTTTTTACTTGTATCACAGTAATTTCATCACTTGACCCATTGGCAACATAAATATATTGTCCATCAGGCGAAGCCTTTATAACGTTGGGGTGTAACCCTGTTATTAATTCCTTCAACAACTTACCAGTTTGTGCATTGAAAACAGAGACACTGCCGCCCGCAGTAGCGCCTGTTACAGGATTGGTATACGCAAGGCCCCATGGTACACCAGCTGCTTCCTTGGTGGTATCAGTTACTGTTTGTCCCGCCCAATTGGAAACAAAAACTTTTTGATCTGATACTGCAACACCATAAGGTGCCACACCTGTAGCCGCTGTCCAAATTATTTGTTTTGTTGTCCAATCTAATTTTACCAATTCATTATTACCATTCAATGTAACATACATGACTATTTTATTGTTTTCCTTGAGGACTTCAATTTCATTGGGTAATGCATTTTTAGCGGGTGCTTTTTTAGGAAATGGAATCGATACTACTCCTTTTATTCCATTACGCCATTCTGCAATCATGATACTGGCATTTTCTCCGGATTTGTTTGCCGCGCCCCAAGCGATATAGGTGTTTCCACTATCCTTGAAAACTTTGATGCCTGAATAAGTGCTTGCATAATTTCGATATTTTGCCTGTTCATCAAACAACCATTGGTCAATCATTTTTTGCTGCTGTAAATCATAAATATAAATGCCATTACGTTCTTCAATGGCGACCAAATTTGTATCCTTTAAAACAGCGATATCAAGCGCATGATTTTCTAAGGAGGGTTTTCCAAAACGAATTACTTCACCTGCCGATTTAATGATTCTGTTGTAGGGTAACAAACGAACTTGTTTATTTCTGGCAACAAGGAAATCTGCAAGTGCATTAATCTTATCTGTATTAAGAAAATCAACCTGCATTTCAATCAATCCTTCCCATGCAGCTGGATAATCAGGGGTTGCCCAAAGACGAACAGGTTTACCATACGCATGGCCTTTTTCGATGGCAGCGGCTACTTTTTCCTTTTCATTTTCTTGGAGTGGAAATGTAAACTTGGACTTTATAAATGTATAGAAGCTTTCACTTAGTAACGCAATTTTTGATAATTGTACCTTATTATATTCTTTCCCTAATGTACCATCAAACCAAATAAAGTTAGGATAAGTTGCATATAAACTATCTGCTGGTCGATTTCCTGAAATAACAATTTTAAAATTTTTATTTTGAATTATAAAAGGATATTTTTTTAATACACTTATTAAAGTATCAAGGGTTGCAACACCTTGTGTTTTAATATCAATTAAAAGTTGAAGTTTACGATCCCCATTACGATAAGCCGTTAGTGGCTGTAGATAAAGGCTTTCAATGGTTTTGGTGCTATCTAATTGTTTGGGTTCATGTGCAACAAGTAACTTTCCCTTGACCAAATATATGTCTGCTTCCATGGACCCAAATTGTTCATTATAAGCCATATAGAATGGTCTTTGTTGTTCATAATCATTATGCGAATGCGCATTGGCAGCACTATAAATAATGGATTGTGCTTTTGTCCCAATCACCATAAAAAACAAGACAGTGGAAAGTAGGTATTTCATATTGACTATTTAAGTTGGCATATTACAATTATTACCTTAAGAAATAAAATTAAAACTATTATTGTATTATTAATTCAAAATACTAATGCAGTATGGATTGCAGGATGGGAAGAGATTTAATTTCACTGAATTTTTTATAGTGCCAACTGAGCGACAACTGGAATAGTTCTAATATTTTTTTCCGTTGCGCACCGCTTAAAGAAATTGTTTCCAAATCATTATAAAATTGCACGGCTAAAAAATTAGAAGCTACTTGTGCGGTTTGCGCTTCCAAATAATAAGGATGCGCCGGTGGCTTTGAAACAAACTCTCCTTCCTTAATATCAAGTATCGGTGTTTCGTTGCTATACTTTCCTTGCAAACCAAATCCCATGGTTTGACTTAAGTGTATTAAAAAATAAATGGGCAAATTACTCACTAACCCTGCGCCTCCTTTATCGAGTTGCTTAAAAGTGTCCTCAATTAAATAAAACATTTCTGGGTGTGGTTCGGGCTGCATGGTTTGTTGCAACACTTCTACAATATATAAGGCAACTGCATTTCGGAGCACATCGGAATAAACATTTTGATATACATAATCCCAACTTACTTCCTTAACCATTTGCATCGCTTTCATGGGTGTATGATATACTTCCATTTGCAATATTGCAGCGGGTTGATAAAACACGCCTTTGTTGGCACCTTTTTTACTGGTAACTCTAGCGCCTTTAATAATATATTGTTGTAATCCAAAGAGTTCCGTATACGCGCTCATGATGATACTTGTATCCCCATATTTGGTGACACGTAATACAATACCCTTGGTGTTATGTA
>Ga0222712_10005339_pt1 | contig 13070 bp, 10 predicted proteins | sample C33_657DmetaG_FD_165043 | JGI IMG/M metagenome (GOLD analysis project Ga0222712, IMG submission 165043) | Estuarine water microbial communities from San Francisco Bay, California, United States - C33_657D | ecosystem: Environmental > Aquatic > Marine > Unclassified | place: USA: California...
TGCTAGTACCTGAAAAATATTAATCAGGAAGTTGATTTGATTCTTCACAATTAAAATTAAAATAGGCGAGAGTATCAAAAATGCAATCGAAACACAAACATCAAATATGCGTTTTTTACGCTTGTTCGCAGGACTATTTAAATTCGATACATCTACAAAGTAGAGGTCACCATTTTCATTGATAGAATTACTGCCAATGATAAACATACTCTCTGGAGGAGCAATCTTAAACTCAATATGACTATTACTCACCGAGCTCATCAAATTCATAATCTGTGAGGAAGGTAAATCTTTTCCGCAGAAAATAACTTCATTTATCTCATACACAGAAACAATATCGCTGAAAGAACCTAAGCTTCCTAAGTAAAACGATTTTAAATTCTGTTGTTCGTTATTGTCTTCACTATTGCTGATAAATCCAATAAATCGATTGGTGTTACCTCCAATCATCAACATCGATAATATTCTATTGACTTCACTAGCATCGCCAACAATCAATAAGCGTTTTTGTGCAGCTTCGTTTAAATGAAAGGTTTTAATTTTTGTATAATGCAACAGAATACGAATCGCGGCAGCAATAAAGCAAGCCCATGCTGTTCCGAATAAAATTAATGCTCTAGAGAATCGTAAGTTCTCAGGAAGTAAGGCATATCCTACTAAAATTACTAAGGTGCCTATGAGTAATCCAGTAATTAATTTCGAGAAACGAAATGGCTTATCGTAGCCGCCATTTAAATACGCAGAGAGTATCCAGATGCCAATGTAAATCGGTACTACCACATTCATGAAGAAAGGAGGGTAGTGCGCTACATTCACATTAATCGACCAATAATCTTTAATGGCCATCATTCCTAAGTAAATCAAACCGCCATCTACTAACGGTAGCCATATACGATCAACAAATCGTTTGACAATTGCTATTCCTGCACGAAGCCAAATTGCCATGTTAATCAAGAAGGAAAACAAGGCAGCATTTCCCGGCGCAAAATGTTTCTTCGCAAAAATGACCATGGCTTTGTAAAACACAAATACATAGTTCACGCTGCTCTTCTTCGTGCTTTCTCCTTTGTAGTGAATAATCTTTGTATCGGCGAAGTAATAATTCTTGTAACCACCTTTGGTAATGCGATAACTTAAATCGATGTCTTCACCATACATGAAATAATCTTCATCCAACAATCCAACTTTATCAAGCGTTGCTTTACGCATTAACATAAAAGCTCCACTTAACACATCGACTTCATGCGTTTTATTTTTATCTAAGTAGCCTAAATGATATTTGCCAAATATTTTCGATTTTGGAAACACCGATGATAATCCGAAGATTTTATAAAACGCTACCGATGGAGTAGGTAAGCCTCGCTTCGATTCAGGAAGAAAATTTCCTTTGCCATCTATCATATAAACGCCTAATCCTCCTGCATCATCATGCGCATCCATAAAGTCAACAACTTTTTTAAAGGTGTCTTCTTCAACAACGGTATCAGGGTTCAACAACAAAACATATTCGCCTTTCGATTTTCGTATAGCCTGGTTGTTAGCTTTTGAAAATCCAGTATTGTCTTTATTGGCAATCAAATGTACTTCTGGAAAAAGTGATTGCACCATTTCATTTGAGCCATCCGAAGAATTATTATCTACTACAAATATTTCTGCATCTACTGTGCGACAAGCATTTTGCACCGACTGTAAGCACTGTTGTAAAAAGTACTTTACGTTATAGTTAACAATGATTACAGATAATTTCAAGTCGTATTATTTTACAAGTTCATGGTCGTAAGGAACACGATTTACAATCGAACGACCTAATGTTACTTCATCCGCGTAAGCTAACTCACCTCCAATAGCCACACCTCGTGCTAAGGTGCTTACAGGAATGTTCAGCGGCTTTATTTTTTTAAAGATATAAAACAAAGTAGTATCACCTTCCATCGTTGTACTTAGTGCCACCACAATTTCACGAATCTCTTTTTTACTTAGTCGATCTATGAGCGCATCAATGGTTAGTTGAGAAGGACCAATGCCATCCATTGGACTAATTAATCCACCTAGTACATGATAATGTCCTTTAAACTGACTCGTATTTTCAATGGCGATGATATCGCGAATGTCTTCTACAATGCAAATGATTCCTTCATCACGTTTGGCATCTGCGCAGATATCACAAATGTCGGTGCCCGTAATGTTGTAGCAATGCATGCAATAGCGGACTTCCTTTCGAAGCGATCCAATTTTCTCCCCCATATTTACCACTTGCTCAGGATGCATTTTTAATAAATGCAAAGCCATTCGCAAGGCGCTTTTTTGTCCAACGCCCGGCAGCTGTGCAAACGCCTGAACAACATCGTCGAGTATTTTAGAGGGTAGATTCACGTTTCAATTTCCCGTATCGGGGATTACAAATTTACGAATCATAAGATGTTCAAAAAATATTATCTGTGAAAGTTTTGAATAATTATTCATGACTAATTTGGATGAAATTTTAAAGCATGACTCCTGCAATAACGATATCCCTGGTTTTACTCTATTTCGCGGTATTATTGGTTATTTCCTGGTATACAGCGCGCAATGCAGGCAACTTCGGATTCTTCCTCGGCAATAAATCGTCGCCGTGGTATATCGTTGCCTTCGGGATGATTGGAACTTCCCTCTCAGGAGTGACCTTCGTGTCGGTGCCAGGTACAGTTCAAACCCAGGCCATGTCATACATGATGGTGGTAGTCGGTTATCTATTTGGATACTTGGCCATTGCTTATTATCTGCTGCCCTTATATTATCGTTTACAGCTTACATCCATATACACGTATCTGCAAACGCGATTCGGCATGACGACCTATAAGTCGGGAGCAATGTTGTTTATTGTGGCAAGAACGGTAGGTGCAACAGCTCGATTATATCTCGTGATTTATGTTTTACAAGCATTTTTGCTGAATGATGCAGGTATCCCGTTTTGGGCTACGGCTTTGTTTATTTTATTGTTGATTGTTGCTTACACTTTTAAAGGTGGGGTAAAAACAATTGTGTGGACAGATACTTTGCAGACCTCGTTTATGTTAGGTGGATTGGTGCTATGTGTTTATTTTATTCTTCATAATCTGAATATCGATTTTTCTACTGCTTACCAAACAATGCAAGATGCTGGTCATGCTAATTGGCTGATCACTGATTATAAAAGTCCTGCTTACTTTTTAAAACATTTAATTGGTGGTGCCTTTATTGCGATTACGATGACAGGTCTTGATCAGGAGATGATGCAAAAAAACATTTCTGTTAAAACATTAGGTGGTGCGCAGAAGAATGTGGTGTCGTTAGGTTTTATTTTGATAGTCGTTAACTTCTTGTTTTTATTCCTTGGCGGATTGTTGTACATCTATGCTCAGAAAGCAGGGATTAATATTGCAGCGAAAGATTTCAAGAGTGATAATTTGTTCCCGGATATTGCGTTGAATTACTTTCCTCCGGTGATGGGATTTGTATTTATCATAGCATTAATTTCTGCATTATTTCCGAGTGCGGATGGAGCTATTACAGCGTTGACATCTTCCTTTTGCATCGACATATTAGGCATACAACGAAATCAGCAATGGGATGAAAGCAAGCAATTGCAAGTAAGAAGAATGGTGCATATTGGATTTGCTATTTTGTTTTTGTTGGCGGTTATGTTTTTCTATTGGTTGAATGATCAATCGATAATAAATCTGATTTTAAGATTAGCAGGTTATACTTACGGACCGTTATTAGGAATATTTGTGTTCGGGATGTTTACGAAACGATCATTGAAAGAAGGTCTTGTTCCCTTTATTTGCATTTTATCTCCAATACTTACATGGCAATTGGCTGATCATGCTCCAGAATGGTTGGGAGGCTATAAGTTCGGATATGAATTAATTGTTGTGAACGGCTTAATTACCTACCTCGGATTATTCATTTTCAGTCATAAAAATCAAAAATTAACCAATTAAATATCCCTATATAATTTATAAAAGTATATTTGCACAAGAATAAAACCACCCTATGTTTTCTAAAAATCTTATTCGATTTTATTTATTAGTAACAGTTTTATTAGGCTCGTTTTCTTTCGCATTTGCACAGGATGAGCCTGTCGTGAAATGGAAGGATGGGAAAAAGTACATTGTCCATCAAATTAAAAAAGGAGACACATGGTCTGGTATTGCACGTCAGTATAAGGCTCCTATGAAAGAATTACAGGCTTTAAACCCGAAAGCCAAAGAGCTTAAGTTTGATCAAACCATTTTGATTCCTTATGATTTTTATAAAAAATCAGAGAAGTCATCCTCTGAAACTTCTGAAACGGTAGAAGAGAAACCTAAAAAGACTACCGTAGAAACAAAAACAAAGGAAACTACAGCAAAAGTTGATAGTGTTTCTACCAAATCAAATAAATCAAAAACAGAAAAGGAGAAGGCGAAAGAGAAAGAAAAATCTGCGAAGGATAAAGCCACCACTTCAAAAACAACAGCAAAAACTAAAACGCTTTTGCCTGACACTATCAAGGCCTATACAAATACACCCAAGACTCATGTTGTTAAGCCAGGGGAGACGTTGTATGGAATAGCGGCTAAGTACCATATGAAGTTTCAGGATTTTGCCAAGTTGAATTCGTTAACATCAACAAAAATTAAAATTGGACAGGTGTTAAAAATTCCTCAGTATGTAAAGGTGGTACATTTTGCTGATACAACGAAAGCACCTGAACCCTTAACTGATACCAACAAGGTAATCCCTCGAACTATTGTTAAGCAAGTTATCGATTCACTAGTTTTATCTCCTGATGATACATTAGCACCAGATTCACTAAAGCTTGTATCAGGTCCATTGTTGAATGCTAATCCTTACGAGAAATTTTATTTCAATAATACTGCTGAACAAGGTGTAGCTACCTGGATGATGGAGGCGTCGTTGAACAAGAAAGAAAAGTTCTATGCGTTACATCGAACGGCTCCGATAGGGACCATCATCAAAGTGGTTAATCCTATGAACAAGCGCTTTGTATTTGTAAAGGTGGTTGGACCGTTACCTGATACAGGAGATAATCATGATGTCTTGATTAAAATCACTCAGGCTGCAGCAAGAAGAATAGGTATTATTGATTCTCGATTCCGTGTAGATATTTCCTACGGAATAAAAGGAAAGCCAACGTCAAGAAAGTAATTTTCTTCTCTTCTTTTCAGCTACTAGTAATGATAGCTCTCTTCCCATTTGTCCTGCAATAGAAGTATTCTCTTGCGCTCTTCTTGTTAGATAAGGAAATACTGCATTCACAGGTCCGTAAGGAACATATTTAGCAACGTTATAACCTGCTTTTGCAAGATTAAAACTAATATGATCGCTCATGCCTAACAACTGACTAAAATAAATACGTTGGTCGTTGTTTGGTATATTATACTTCTGCATTAATTGCGTTAGTAATAAATTACTTTCTTCATTATGAGATCCAGCACAAATGGCCATTTGCTGAATACTCTCGAGACAAAAGGTAAGTGCTAAGTTATAATCTTTGTCGGTTGCTTCTTTGCTCGGTTGTATCGGTGATGCGTAGCCGTTAGATGCTGCACGTGCTCTTTCTTTTTCCATGTAAGCACCACGCACTAGTTTTAAACCTAAATGATAATTACCATTTTTAGCATGCTCGAAACTGGTTTTAATAAAGGCTAAACGATCGTGACGATAAAGTTGAATGGTATTGTAAACAATCGCTTTTGATTTATTATAACGCTCCATGTTCTCGGTTGCTAAATCATCAATTGCCTGCTGAATCCAACTCTCTTCTGCATCAATAAAAATACATACATCGGACTGAAATGCTGTTTCGCAAATTTTTTGAACGCGTGCACGAATTCGTTCGTATGCTGCATTTTCTTCTTCGGATAGTTTTATACCTACACTTGCTTTCTCCAATAAATCAAATCGGCCAAGTCCGGTAACTTTAAATACTGAAAATGGAATCGCATTATTTCCTTTCGCTTTTACAACTGTTGCGATAATTTCATCACAAGCATTATCAAACTCATGTTCTTCTTTCGCGCCTTCTACGGAATAATCTAATATACTTCCAACACCGAACTGATGAAGTTTTTCAATTGCTTTTGTACATTCTTCAATGTTCTCTCCGCCACAAAACTGTTTAAATATGGTCGCTTTGATAATACCTTTAACTGGAAGATGCCAATCTAACGCTTTACCTGTTATGCTACTTCCTAATGCAACTAATCGCGGATATCCAATTAGTTTGAAAAGCCAATAGGCTTGTTTGATTTCCTGATTGCTTTTTGAGGCAAAGGCGTTTTCTAAGTTATCGAATGACAAATTGGGCGATGATTCCATAGCTCGGCAAAGATAATCAGAACGTTAAAAAAGGAGGGTTTTGGCCATTTATTTTTGAAGTATTTATCGTCTTGTATTGTAACTGTTTGTATTGGTGTACTTTCGATATTGAATCATCGTTTTTTAAAAATAAACTATGTTGTAACTTTACGTGTTTTATTGCATATGATATTATCACCTTACCAATGGGGATTCCCCGCTAACGATAAGCCTTGGATTATTTCTGGACCTTGTGGAGCTGAGTCTGCTGATCAGGTTATGACTACCGCTTTAGGAGTTAAAGCGAGCGGTGCTCATGCTATTCGTGCAGGTATCTGGAAACCGCGTACGCGACCAGGTTCGTTTGAGGGTATGGGGGAACAAGCGCTTGAGTGGTTGCGAGCGGCGGGAGATGCAACAGGACTTCCAGTAATGGTGGAAGTTGCTTCTGCTAAACATGTAGAGGCTGCATTGAAAAGTAAAATTGATTTTATTTGGATTGGTGCTCGGACAACGGTAAATCCTTTTTTAGTGCAGGAAATTGCAGATAGTTTAAATGGTATTGATATTCCAGTGTTTATTAAGAATCCAGTTAATCCTGATCTGGCTTTGTGGATAGGCGCTATCGAGCGTATCGAGCGAAGTGGTATTAATAAAATTGCTGCTATTCACCGTGGATTTTCGAGTTATGAAAATAGTGTGTATCGCAATAAGCCTAATTGGGAAATTCCAATTGAGTTAAAGCGAAAAATGCCTTCTATTGCTATGTTTTGTGATCCAAGTCATATTTGCGGTAATCCGCAGCTGTTAGGAAATGTTTCGCAGCTAGCGCTCGACTTACAGTTCGATGGATTGATGATTGAATCGCATTGCAATCCTTCGGAAGCGTTAAGCGATAAAAATCAGCAATTAACTCCTTCTGAATTAAAAGTTTTAATAGATTCTTTAAGTATCAGAAAAGCAGAGTTTGATTGCCCTGTTGAATTAAGTCGTTTGCAGGATTTGCGTGATGTGATTGATGAAATTGATTACGATTTGCTAAACAAAATGGCAGAGCGTATGAACATTGCACGAAAAATTGGCCAGTATAAATTTTTAAATAATGTGGCTATTTATCAATCGCAACGTTGGGCAGAAATTATTGAGTCACGTACGGCAATTGGACAGGAGAAAGGATTGTCACCAGAGTTTATTCTGAAGTTATACAACATGATACACGAAGAGTCTATTCTTCAACAGACGAGTCAAGTGAAAACAGAAGAAGACGTTCCAGTAAAGAATACAATTAAGGAATGATTTCCAAATTAAATATCGATTCAACAGCTGTTTTAATTTCAAAATCGCTTTCTGATTTTGAACAAGAAATCAATTCGACATTTAATTCCTTTTCGCGCGTTTTTTTATTGATGGATGCGAATACGCACTTACATTGTTTTCCTGAATTTCAAAAAACATTTCCTACTAATATAAAAATTGAACCGATTGTTATTCCTGCAGGAGAGCAATCGAAGAGTTTAGATCAGGCAGAACAAATTTGGCAACAACTATTTGATGCGAATGCAACTAAGAGTGATTGCTTAATTGCATTAGGTGGTGGAGTAGTATCTGATGTAGGCGGATTTGTTGCAGCATTGTATAAAAGAGGAATGAAGTATTTTGTTTTTCCGACATCATTAATGGCAATGACGGATGCTGCTTTGGGAGGTAAAACAGGTGTCGACTTTCTGCAAATTAAAAATAGTATAGGTGTTTTTTATGCTCCTGAAAAAATAGTTATTGCGACTGATTTTTTGAATACATTAAGTGAACGCGAATATAATAACGGACTTGCGGAGATTTATAAGCATGCAATTATTTATGATCGTAGTTTGTGGGATGATTTGAAATCGGATGTTGATGAATTTGAAATAGTCCAAAAGTCGATTGCAGTAAAAGTAAATGTGGTCAACAATGATTATCATGAAAAAGGCGAGCGAAAGATTTTAAATTTTGGCCATACTTTCGGACATGCGTTAGAAAGTTATGCCTTAACAAATAAAATCGACTTACTGCACGGCGAAGCGATTGTAACAGGAATGATTGTAGAAGCTGAATTGGCTTTTGATGCTGGATTATTATCGCAGGAAGATAAATCTGAAATCGTGAATGAGCTGTCTAATAAGTTTGGTAAGCCAATGCTAGCTAAAGTTGATTTTAATTTGATGACTGAGTTTTTATTACAGGATAAAAAGAATACTCATCAGATCTGTTTTTCATTGCCTACGGAAATAGGAAAGTGTGAGATCAATCAATTCTTTTCATTGGAAGAAATTAAGAAAGCCGCATCATGTTATATCGAATTGCTATGATTACTTTGCAGCTTGATAAATCAAGATTGTCCGATGAAATTTCTGTTCAATTGCCTTCATCAAAAAGTATTAGCAATCGATTATTAATCATTCATAAAATTGCTAACTCGAAAGTAGCAATTGAAAATATATCAGATGCAGATGATACACGAATTTTAAATCAGTTACTTGAATCAGATACGAATGAAGTTAACTGTGGTTTAGGCGGTACTGCTATTCGATTTTTTCTTGCTTATTGTTATTTGATTAATCGAGAAGTCGTTGTTAGAGGAGAAGAACCACTTAACAAACGACCGATAAATCCGCTAGTGGATGCATTACGTCATTTAGGAGCTCAAATAGATTATCTTGATAAAGAGAATTATCCTCCAGTTCATTTGAAGTCCACAGCTAAAGAAAATAATCAAGTTGTTTTTGAGGCAAATATCAGTAGTCAGTTTGTTTCTGCGTTATTATTAATTGCTCCTCATTTACCTAATGGACTATCCATACAATTACCACTTAATCAAGTGTCGTTTTCCTATATCAACATGACAGTGGCCTTGATGCGAATGAATGGAGTGGCTGTTGATGTTCATGAAAGTAAGATTACAATACTGCAACAGGAATACAAGCCTATTGCTTACAAAGTTTCTGCTGATTGGTCGGCTGCCATTTATTGGATAGGGTTTATTGCAATTGCTGGTAAGGGAAAAGTATTGTTGAATGATTTGAAAATAGAAAATCTACAAGGCGATGAAGCGCTTTTAGGTTGGCTCAATTACTTTGGTATAACGTATAGCCTTACCGAAGGAGGAATTATTTTTGAAAAACACAAAGTTGGATTTGTTGCTGATTTGAATTTGGATTTATCTGATAATCCTGATTTGGCACAGCCATTAGCTGTGATTGCAGCTGCACTAGGAATTAAAGCTTCGTTCACAGGATTATCAACGCTCAAACATAAAGAATCGAATAGGATACTAGCAATAGCTACTGAATTAAATAAAGCAGGAGCCGATGTATTAGGAACTGACGATTGTATTGAAATAAGAGGAAGAGTCAATAAAGAACTACTTAAGGAAATAACGTTTGATACATATCACGATCATCGTATGGCGATGAGTTTATCAATGTTGGCCGCATTAGGAGAATGTGTCTCATTAAATAATCCCGAAGTAGTTTCTAAATCGTATCCGACTTTCTTTAATCAGCTAGAGAAATTCTGTAAGATTACTTTCTGATAAAATGATGCATCGCATCTGCGCATTTCTCTCCATCCATTGCAGCGCTTACAATGCCACCAGCATATCCTGCACCTTCAGCGCAAGGGAATAATCCCGCAATTTCTATATGCATTAATGTTTCGTGATCTCGTGGAATTCTTACTGGTGATGAAGTTCTTGATTCTGTGCCAACCACCACTCCTTCATTCGAATAATAGCCTTTTATTTTCTTCCCGAATTCACGTATTCCTGCACGCAATGCATTTGTGATTTCTTTTGGTAAAACTTCTCCAAGCTGTGTATTGCTAACGCCAGGGATATACGAAGTTTCGATTAATCCTTTGCTGGCTTTACCTTCACAGAAATCAACCACTCGTTGAGCTGGGGCTACTAAATTCCCTCCTCCAGCATGATAGCAGTTTTTTTCTACTTCCGACTGAAACTCAATCCCTGCTAATGGTCCGAGTTTTTTGTATGTATTGAAATCAGCAAGATTCACACTAACCACCATTCCTGAATTAGCATACGGGTTGTTGCGTTTCGATGGCGACCATCCGTTCACGACTAATTCGTTTGGAGCAGTAGCAGCTGGTGCAATGATTCCTCCTGGGCACATACAAAAACTATAGACTCCTCTATCGAATGCTTGTGTTGTAAGAGAGTAGGAGGCAGGAGGCAAATATTCTCCTCTCATATCACAATGATACTGCGAGCTATCAATGATTGTTTGTGGATGTTCAATACGAACTCCTAACGCAAATTCTTTTGCTTCAATTAATATATGTTGATCATGCAACATTTTAAATATGTCGCGCGCTGAGTGACCAGTAGCTAATAATACAGCAGCCGACGAAATAGTTGTTGCTTCGTTGTTATTGTCAACGGAAGCTATTTTTAATCCTTTGATTTTTTTGCCTTCCAGCACAAGTTCTTCTAATCTTGAATTAAAATGGACTTCACCACCGCAGCTTTCGATAAACTCACGCATACGCGTTACGATGTGCGGTAATTTGTTAGTGCCGATATGTGGATGAGCTTCGATTAAAATCGACTCATCAGCACCAAAGTCGCAAAACGTATGAAGAATTCGTAAAATATTTCCACGCTTACCTGATCGTGTATAGAGCTTACCATCAGAATAGGTTCCTGCGCCACCTTCACCAAAGCAATAGTTCGAATTTTCATTTACAACACCTTGTTTGTTGATAGCTGCTAGATCTCTTCTACGACTTCGCACATCTTTTCCTCTCTCAAATACAACAGGCTTATAACCTAATTCAATTAATCGTAGTGCAGCAAACATTCCTGCTGGGCCAAAGCCGATAATATGTATAGGTTTGCTATTATTAACGTTTCGGTAGTTCCGTTCTATTCCTTGTGGAAGTGGTAGTTTTTCTCCAAGAGCAACATCAAAAAACAAACGATATTTAACTTGGCGTGAGCGTGCATCTATGGATTTCTTTATCAGACGGAAATCAGTAATCTCATCATGTGCACATGAAATAAAAGAGGAGATTTTACTTTTGTATTGTTCCTCGTTGGCCGCCTCTTCTGGCAGCAAAACAAGTTCAATTCTTTTTATCATTTATTCAAAGGTAAACGAGATTGACCAGATTCTGGTTTTTAATCCACTAAGTGAAGTTGTATAAACGGCATTGTCGTTGGCCAATATATTTGGAATGCCTTGATACATTTTAATTTCAGGAGCGAATTTGAAGAGTGGTAAATATAAGTCCATCCCAAATCCTATTTCATAACCGTAATCGTACTTTTTCAATTTTACTAATTGTTCATCGTTTTCTACTGCAGCTTGCGATACTAAATCAATCATGTATTTAGCTCCACCTAAAACATAAAAGCGATAATTGTTTACACGATTAGATTTGAATTTTACTAAAAGTGGAAATTGGATAAAAGTTGATTCAATCTTTTTAGTTACTATGTTAGACCCCGCAACTTTCAATGTCATATTATAATTCATGTTTCTCTGTGAGAACGCAAGCATAGGAGTAAATCGCAAATCAAAATTATCTGCAACTCGCAAGTTAGAGATAATCCCTAAATCGAAACCAGTTTGTCCATCAGCTGATAAAAAACGAACGCTGTCATTTTGTAATAAATTCTCTGCTCGTGAAACTTTAAAATTTGTTTTATTCGTTCCAAGTAAGAATCCGAAATGAATCCATTGCTTATCGTACTTCTCTTGATTTTTTACAATAATTCGCTGCGCATTTGCTGTTTCAATAGAAGCAGTAATGAATAAAAATATCAAAACGAATATTGCAGCTTTTTTCATTTAGTTTTTGCTTCCTACGTATATGCTTGCGATACCAAACGTAAGAGGAACGCATTTAGTGTTTACAAAATTATTATGATTCATAATTTTTACAAATTCTTGTCCGTAAGGAAATGCAGCAACTGACTCTGGAAGGTATTCGTATGCAGCTCTTTCTTTTGATACAAGCTGCCCAATCGTAGGTAGAATGTATTTCGAATAGAAATTGTAAAATTGCTTGATTGGGAATTTTTCAGGTTGAGAAAACTCCAAGATGACAGCTTTCCCGTTTGGCTTTAAAACCCTCAACATTTCACTTAGTCCTTTATCTAAGTGTTGAAAATTACGAACGCCAAAAGCAACCGTGATCGCATCGAAACTATTATCTGCAAAGGGTAGATTTTCAGAGTCGGCTTGTTGTAGCGTAATTTGTTGTGCCATTCCAAGTCCTTCAATTTTCTTTTGTCCTTCTGCTAACATCAAAGCAGAAATATCAACTCCAGTAATATGATCTGGTTGAAGCTTCATACAGGCGATGGCAACATCTGCTGTTCCTGTAGCAATATCGAGCATTGTCTTAGGTTGCAACGATTTTAACTCAGCAACCATTTGCTTTCTCCATCCTTTGTCAATTCCTACAGATAAAACTTTATTCAGTAAATCATACTTCGGCGCAATACGGTCAAACATATCTTCAACGCGTTCACGCTTAGATGATCCTTTATAGTTTTGTGGAATTACAGTCATGCTAATACTTGTTCTGCTTCTTTCATTAAAAGTTCTTTGTCGATAGGGACAACACCTACTTGCTCACAAACCAATCCTCCTGCTAAATTTGCTAATGACGCAATCATTGTTTCAGTTAACCCTAATCCGAGGCACAAAGCTGCTACACTTATAACGGTATCGCCTGCACCC
>Ga0222712_10005342_pt1 | contig 13063 bp, 21 predicted proteins | sample C33_657DmetaG_FD_165043 | JGI IMG/M metagenome (GOLD analysis project Ga0222712, IMG submission 165043) | Estuarine water microbial communities from San Francisco Bay, California, United States - C33_657D | ecosystem: Environmental > Aquatic > Marine > Unclassified | place: USA: California...
TATACTTGAAGTTCCTAAGTTATCTAAGATATACTTTAGTTTAATATGTGAATACTCATCAGTGGAATAATATAAGCCACTCATATGAATTAGATACAATCCTATCAAATAACAAATGATGGAAAGTGTCATCAATATATTAGACTCAATGAAACTTGCTAATATTATTAAACACATACTAATGAAAACAGTAACCAATGAAAATTCTATATAATAGTGTGTTAAAAAAAACATTGTAATTTTATCTTTCATTTAGATTACCTCATTTTTTGTTATTAGAAATTTACCATCTGGCACTAAATCACTAAATTTTACATATGATGGCACATTAGAAATATTTCCATTGGCATCTTTAAAATATTCAACTAATTTAGTAGGTAGTACAATTATTGCACCAATAGGCAATGATTCAGGTAATTGATTTTCTGTTAATTTCTTTATAGCTTGCCATGCTTGATTGTTATAATCAAGCACAGTGTCTTCAATTTTCTTTAACAATTCCAGTGTTAATTTCATTTAAATACCTTTCCAAAAGCAACTAAACGACCATCTTCTAAAAATTTAATTTTAGAATAATAAGTAGTTTCTAATCTTACCCAACCATGTTCACCATTTTCATAATCAACCTCAACTTCCCATTTAACTGAGGTGGCTTGAAAATATACTCTGTATTTTTTACCATTCGATAAAACATTAGTTAAGTGGCCGAAAGGTGTTAATTTCCAACCACGTGCCATAAAAAAGGTTTGAATTTGAGTTTTAATAGTATTTGACATTTAGTGAATCCTCTGTAGTTGATATGGTCATTATAACACAACCAACTACAGTGTCAACTACTTTTAATTATTTTATTATTTGGAAACCTATTGTTCCATTTCTCAATCCAATAATGCTCAGTTACCCTTGACTTCATAATGTCTCGGTTGCCAATATTCATTGCCCAATAAAAAGCATACTTAGATTCAGTAATATGATTAATCATAATGTCTTGATTGCCAATCATAATAGCCCACCAATGAGATGTTTCTGATTTAGTAATACTTAACATCACTTCATCTGATGAAATCTCTTTAATCAATGTAATTTCAGAACAAGCTCTCTTTGAGCAATCATCTTTGGCATTAGTGATAATACCACTTGCTTCAATTTCAAATACTCTCATATCAGGATTATGGTAGTATTTGACTACATCTTCTAGCATAGTGCAAAAATGAAATCCTTGTCTACATAAGATAGGCTTACCACCAAACTTATGAGTTTGGTTAATGGTGAATTGATAATCTCTACAAGTGAGATTGGATTCAAATGCTTTGTAACCTATCATATTAAATATCCTCTTAAAAATAAAGCCTCTTAAAGAGGCTTTATTTATATCAAATCAAATACAGTTTTTTTGCTTTACCTTTCCTATTATGCTTTATATCAATAGGAATGTCAAGAGAATCTAATAGACTTATTAACCTTTGCAACACTTTATTAGGTACATTAGACACATCAATATAGCATTCCTTTGAACCTATTGGTACAGTGTTGATTAATGATTGTAGTTGAGATTGAACCCAATCATACACTGTATTCATTTGTGTATTGTATTCTCTTAAATTTAGTATTGCACTATCAAGTAAAGGTTCAACTTTGTCTTCTACACCTTCTACACCTTGAACATCTTCGTCTGTGATATAATGTTCCTGTTTGATTTCAATGCCAAAGGCATTCAGCCAATTTTGTTTAGTATAGTATGTTTCAAGTAAAACATAAGTTAAATCATTGATTAAACCATTGAATACTACAATAGTAGTGTCAATTTCAACATTATAATCCATGTGACAAGTTATACTCAATGGATTTAACACTTTATTGATTTTCTCTAATACTTCTTTACTAACATTACCTTTGATAGCTTTGTCAAATCTAAAACAATCTATTGATGCACTTAAAGGAGTATTATCATCATCAAGCAAGTTCTTTACTTGTTTAATGGATAACACTGGACTATTTGTCAATTCACCCAATACTATCTCAATAGCTTCTTTAAACTCAGCATAAATGTCAATTGACTTAGAATTACTAATGTCAACTAAACAGGTTGAAATTTGTTCTGTTAAAGACTTTTTAACTTCAACTTTAGTTTCAACTTGTTCTGTAGGTTTAGTGATTGAAACAACATATTCATCTATCTTAGCCACGTTTTCTTTTATCTTAGATTCTGCTAATAATACATCTTCAATTGTAATATTAGAATTTTTATTAGTTGTCCAATTATAGTCAATTACTTTTTTAAATGTGACAGTATAATAAGACTTGCCTGAAACCAAAACAGATTCTCTCAATTTTTCTTTATTTTTAGTTGGCTCAATAACTTCAAATCCACCAAAAACACCTATGTCTGCAACATTACCAATTGGTTCAATTTCACTAGCTCCAAAATATGTTTTAAGTGAATCACAAAAGTTATCGACACATTCTTTTACAAAATGATAATAATCATTGTTGACTGCTTCAACATATTCTTTAACACCCAACAAATAATCTTTGGCTACTAATTTAATAACTCCATCACCTTTTTCTAGTTTTAACATAGATTGGTCTAACACAGGAAACTGTATATATGACTCATTTAGAGTAGAAGATGTAATTGTATATTTTCCATTGGCTAAAAAAGTAATAGTCGATAAATCTTCTAAAACTGGTTTAATTTCAAATAAATCAAACTCACATACATTTGACAATATGGTAGGTAAGTAGTGTATAGCTAATTTATTTGCAAATTCAATTAACTCACTTGTATAAGTTGCTCCATGTTCAGGTTTAACATATAAATTACTAGCAACTTGGATTAAAGTATCTAATACATTTTCATGTTTAGCTAGAATAACATTACATTTGACCTTCCAATCTCTACTGATACAGTTTATATGTTGAGTAGCACCAGTGTTAATGTTCTTAACATCACCTGAATCAATGCTATTAACATGGACTAATTGATGTACAAATCCGTCACCATCATCTAAATCAACTAATACATAGTTATCATATTCAATTTTAGATTTACGACATTCTTTACGGTATTTCAAGTATTCACTTAATAAATCACCTTTGAATTTAATATAATTACTCTCAGGTAAATCATCAATTTTATCTTCTAATTGAATTGAAGTGGCTATTTCATTAGTCACTATGCTAATGTCTGTTTGACCATTAAAGATAATGTCTGTTTGATTATTAAAGATAATAGTCGGTTCAACTGGTTTGATATCTAAATCCACATTAAATTGATTTACATTAACCTGTTTAGGTATTTCTAAGCTATTTTTTATTTCATACATGTTATTTCTCCATTATTTCATTATCTTCTATAATAGAATCCAATCCTATTACTATTGTTTCTTTAATTTCTAAATCAATTTTAACATCATTGACTTCTACTAATTCAGGAAATTCTTCCACTGGTTTAATTTCATACATAAACTTATCCTTTAGTTTCTATTAAAAATATATATTCTTGGTGTTGAGATTGATTATCTCTTAGCCAATCATTTGTCCACTTCATATTAGCCATTACATTTTGTTTATAATCAATTTGGATAGTTTTCATCAAATTGCCTTTAGATTTAAATATTTCAATCAATTCTTCTAAAGTAGTTCTACCTCCTGAGCTATAAGAAAACATGATATATCTGGCATTAGTGTTTTGTATTAAATTCCTTATATGTGAGGTAACTATATTATTACCGTTGTCATCTTTTCTAAATTCTTCAAACGTAGAGCCTCTTACTTTATCTGAGCTATCTATCCTACGGTTAGCTGCGCCAAATAATACAGGTTTATCATTTTTACATATAGTTTCCCAAACATGATAATAAGAAGCATATCTCACTCTTGAGGCAGGCATTTTTTCATTATTTGAACTATAAGGAGGGTCAAAATAGGCTAAATCATGATATGATTTAATAGAGTCTAAAACATCTCCTTGTGTTACATTATGATTCATGTTATCTATAATCAATTCAGGTACTTTTAGTTCAATTGTATTATATGACCTTTTTGACCAATTTTTTAAATATGAAGTAAAATGTCCCATTGTATTATCAACTTCATCCATTGCTAACATTAAACTTGACAATACAACACTTTTAGTTATTTCCTCTAATTTTAATTTTTCTATTTCATCTATAATTGCATCTAATTTTAAAGTATTATGCAATTGCCATAATTTCTTTTTACCATCAACTGATATTGAACTACCATTTACACATAATCCACCGTAATTTTCACTGAACCACCCATGATAGCCTTGCAATGAATTTAAATGTGATAGTAATTCTATATAGTAACTTGGTTGATTTTTGTTCAACAAATAACATTGACCGAACACTTTAGAGTATTCAGATAAGTCATTTGAAGTCACAGTGTAACCAGACTTAGCAAATGCTTGTGATACTCTAGTAGTACCTGAAAATCCATCTAATGTTGACTCAATAGGTAATTCTTTTATATTAGATAGAATATGAGAAATTAGTTTAGCTTTAGAGCCTGCATACTTAATGCCTTGTGTTTTCATTATTTGAATACTGATTTAATTTCAGCCTCCAGTTCATCATAGGTAATTTTACCTTCTTTAAACATAGTTGCTAATATCTCAAATGGCTTTTGTTTTTTAGGAATGTTAATCACAATTGGTGTTTTTAAATCAACTTTCTCTTTCATACCAGTTCCATCTTCATTGACTTGAGCAAATACACCTTGTCCATTTATGATGACAAAATTAGCCCAATATGGGAAATCACTTTCATCTAAATCAACTTTAATTTGAAATTGGTTAGATGGCACTTCTACATTAACTTTACTCATAGGAGTAGGAGGCACATATATATTAGCCTCTAGTTGATTGATGCGACCCTTTCTATTCAATCGGTCAGCTTTTTCTTCTGCGTCGGTTAATACCGCAAAATCACCAATTTGGTCATCTTCTATGAAAGTTTCATTTTTCAAATTATTCAAAGTTAATATAGAGGTATCACTTTCTACTGCTAATAGAGGATACACTTCTCCATAAGTAAACTCATAACTAGGATTGACATTATTAATGTATTTTAGATACTTTATTCCTTTAAATCTACTCATTATACTTCCTTAATACAAATAGTTTTTAATATATATTGCAAATGTTCTAATTCAGCAATATCAGGATTTTGCTGGCTTAAATGCATTTGATATATTTTTTTGATATCATGTTTTATTTTGACAATTGCCTCAGCAGCACACTCATAGTCAATGAATTCAAAAGTATTCCCATTTTCATAAAAAGGTTCATATAATTTAGAATAATCATTGAATGGATAATATACTATTAGATATTTCAAGCTAAACTCCTTAATCTCACAGAATATAATATATTGACTGCAAAATCAAATTCAAAATCAACTATGGCATGTGTATTATATCGACCTCCAATATAACTCAAAAATAGCATAATATTAAATTTGTTTCCGTCTATCCATCTACCATCTCCTTTACCAATATGACCTACTATAGTATGAATTCTTCCATTATAATAAAATGATTCACCTATGGGGAATAATCTAATAAGTGTGTCTAATTGGATTTTTTGTGAATCTGTCAACGTGTCAGGTTTATGATAAATTACAATATATGGCATCATAAAATCTCCATGCTGTGATTAGGGTAATCTAATTTCAATTCTTTTATTATTTTTTCAATTGATTTCAAAGAATAATACTGTTTAATGGAACTAACCACTGTGAGTGCTTTGAGTTTGAGAGCATTCCATCTATCAGAAAAATCATCTTCGTTGATTTTGCCTTTTAATGAAAAATCACATTCATAACAAGTTATCTCACTATGCATTAACTCTCTACTACTTTGTAAACTTATATCATCTGAGCCACTTTTGGGGCAATATAATAAATTCATAATAAACTCAACTTATCAGTAATCCCTATTAAATCATCGGGATAACAAGGGCCAATTGCCGCCACTGTATTAGTAGGAACTCCACCAAACTCAGTTGCTCCTTTATCAGTAATTAAAGCACAAGGTAAGCCCATTGAATTAGCTTTATTGTAAACCTCTAGTAATTCTGCTTCATTATTAACATAGACACAAATCTTAGTGAAACTACCATTTATCCATTGAAACCAAGCAGATTGTAATGCAAAATTAAACCATAACTTAGTTTTATATAATAACTTATATAAAACTACTTTATGCCAATTTTTTAACAGCACTGCATTTGAGGCATGGCAACCCTGTGCCACCAATTTCCCTGTTCTTACTTTTTCGCCTTTAGTATTTTTTAAATCTTTTCTAACTATAATTATTTGTTTAACAGTCATTTTTACCTCCTAAGAGCTTCTATTTGCTTATGTATGATTCTTTTAGCATAGATGTAATACAATGGTACTACTTGATACTAAAAGCATCATAGGAGCATCCTATAGTCTATTAACCTTTAAATGTATCTGCATATAATTCAGCTAAGGTATAATGAGCTTGAGGCTTTTTATTCTTATCAATTAAATTATATTTTGCAGTGTCATGTTCTTTTAAGAAGTCTTTTGCTTGTTGAGTATCTAATGGTTTAACATCTACTACAGCATAACAACGACCCTTACGGATTAAAGCATCATCAATTTCAGCATTACTACTCAAGTTAGTTGAAATAATAATCTTACGATTAACATTTTTAACTAATCCGTCACTTGCGGATAATAATTTATACATGAAAACATTGCCATCACTTCTGCTGGTCAAATGTAAATCAATATCTTCTAAAACCATTACTGCGTTTGAAGTCATTGCAAAATTGATAAACATTTCATCACTTTCTAATACATCAGTGTCAGCAGTATAAAAAACTTCAACTCCATCTTCAACTGATTCATACCCAAAAGGAGTTTCAATTATACATTCTTTTGGCTCATCTCGGTTGCATTTACTAATGATATAACGAATCAAAGTGGTTTTACCTACACCTGGTTCTCCCTTGAGAATTAGCACAGATTCTTTGGAATTGATATAATTGTCCACAAATTTATCTAAATCAGGTATACTAGGATAGGCCAATGGATTGATTTTGTCAATAACAGGTTCTTCAAACCAAGCAAATTCAATACTTTGGCTGCCTTTAAAATACCATCTTACATTAAAAGTTGAATACTGTAAAGTAAATTCTTTACATTCATTTGTAATCAATGTGTCAAGTTCTGCCATTACTCTTTTCTTGTTAGACATAATATAAAAAGCATTGGTGAAGTATCCATCTTTATTACTGGTATCAATAGTAACTTGAGTGTATTCCTGTGCTGTATCATCGTAGAATAAAGCCATTTTAGTGCCAATTAAAGAATAACACATTACCTTTTTATCATCAGTGGATTGATATGTAGATATAATTTTATCTATTAACTCATTAGCATCTATAGTAGTGTTAAATTGAATTTTAGTGTTATATGGGAATTGCACATCCACGTTTTCTAATTTTTGTAAGATTTTATCTTTAATGTATGTGCCAATCAATCCAGTGTGAATTGAGGTGTCAACTGCAAAATTTAAACTCATATATTTTCCTTATAGTTAATTAGTTCTTTAAATAATTTTTTTACATCTGCCGCATATAATCCACTTGCATTTAAACAGTTATATTCAACTATTTTAAATCCAATAGGTGTTTCTGCTATATCAATCACAAACACATCATGGGGTTGAAATAACTTACAGTATTCATTAGCAACTTGCCACATTATATCTTTTGCTTGTATTGGCAAGTGCTTAGTTTGGTTATCTATGCGGTAGTGTGAGCCAGTGATGACGTGTTGATTTACAATGTAAAATCTACATTCTCGGTTGATTTCAACTATTTCAGTTGTAAGTAGACAGGTTTGGTCAAGGTAATTAGCTTGATATTGTGTTAGCTCTAAGGCTTCTCTAATAGTTTGATTATCTACAAATAGGGCATTAAATGATTTTCTATCATTAGACGGTTTGACAAATGCTTGTTCAAACTTAACGTCTATTATATCCCTCATATTATGTATATCAGCATTTTCATTGAGTAACGGTAAATCTAGTGTTTGATAATAGGCTTGGTCAAAGGTAGTTGGATTATAAAACAAACCCTCTTTAAAGATTTGCTTGTCAAAGTCACCTGTGATTGTGTCATTGGTAATTATATCCAATACCTTTGTCCCTCCTCTAATTATAACATATTTTGGTAGTGTGTCAAGTCCTGTTACAATAGAAGTGAAAGGTAATATACCAAATGTTTGAAAAGGTAAATTTAATTCAAGTATAGCATCTACTTCTTTATCCATTTCACTATACTTTCTAAATGCATCCTGTATCAGAAACATTTAATGATTCCTTATATTTTAATTTAAATAATTCTTTTTGAAGTTCATCTTTTTCTTTTCTATGTTCTTTTGCTATTTCAACATACATATCAAGCCATTTAATCAATTCTTCTTTTTCCATTTGGTATTCAATACCATAATTCATCATTCTGCCATTGCCTAAGTAATAATCTTGTGCCATTTTAAATTCCTTGTTTGTTTATGTAATTTAACCAAAATTTATCTATAACTTTAGGTAACATCATATCAATATCTGTTTTCAAGTACATTATCCACCAAGCAGCATATTGTGAATCTGATATTAAATGTTTTAATATGTCCCTTGATTCAGGTATATTATATGCCACTATGTAAGCATGGTGTGAATTGTTTATCAAGTGGACTAATTGCTCCCATATACTAGGAATCCTATACATTAACCGCATTGCATTAGCTGAATTATCAATGTATTTTAATAACTCTAAGTCTTGATTTACTTCTAATATCCATTTGGTAGCTGATTCAGAATTAACTATGAATTGCTTCATATATTCAGCATCTTCCACATTTATTTGAGTTACCCATGTTAAAGCATCAAGTGGACTAGATATAAATTGTTTCATGTGATTGATTTCATCTAAACAATTTTCCTTAATCCATTTTAATTTATCTTGTTGCTTAGAAAGGTTGTAGTATTCAACTGACAAACTTTCTTCTTTTACCCATTTCAAAGCAACACTAGAGTCACTGATTTTATCTTTTATAATTTCTCTATTGAAGAAATTTAAATTTTTAGTTTGTTGATATAACCTCCACATATTATGTTGATTATCCAAAGATTCCATTATTTCATTTAAGCTAACTTCTTTAATGAAATTAAAAGATGTGCATTTATTATTTGCCACATCAAATGCTTCTATTTCATAGATGGTAAATGGATAAGTAGAAAATACATCAAATACCCCTTCTATAGTTTCACTACAGTAGAAACTACCTATGTTTAATTTACTTAAATCAAATTTATGAGGTTTAAAGGAGTTTATTCCTATTTCAGTGTAAAAATTGCGGAATATTTTATACCTTTTCACTTATTACATACTCCCATTTTTTATTGTGGATTTGCACATTGATTAAATCAAGCTCTGTTTTATATTCATAGTTACCTGCCTTTATAATTTTACCAATGTGAGATGGTTGATATGTAAATTTAAAATCATTGAAATCTAAACCTGAATACTTATTATGAAGTTGTAATATATTAGAAATGTTTTGAATTATATAAAATTCTCTATTATCTAAATTCAAATAATCTTTTAACATGCCTTTTATGAACCATTTACGATAATGCTCTTTTGAATTTATCAATTCATTTATAAATGGACATGCTTTTAGTTGGTCAAAAAAACATTTCATGTTTACTATTTCATTTTCATCTAATAATATACCTACAGATGTTTCATATTGAACTGGTTTATCAATATATTCATATTCAGGTAAATCAATTGTTATTATAGCTTGTTTCATTTAAATTCACCATAGCCTCTATATTGAGTTATAAGAGCTTCTAATTCATCATAGTACCTAAGTACATAATTTGTATTAGAAGCTCACTGTGTTGAGCTATGAGCCTATTAGGTTGACTGTGCAGAAGTATATAATGGAATGTCTAATTTAACTAATCCATTAATAGTTAATTCATATGTACCATCACTTTCTGCATTAGGAGAATCAAATACATAAGTAGTAGTTTTACCATCTGAACAAATAGCCTCACCTAAATGAATTTCATAGTATTGTAGTAATTGAGTCAACATACTAATATCACTAGGCAAAGTAATAGTTGTATATGATTTCTTTTTAACAGTAATTAACTCAGCTACTTTGCTTTCAAACTCTTTATAATCAATAGTGCCTTCTTTGAAAGCCATTGCAAGTGATTCGAAATTTGAATAATCTTTACCTCTATAGAAAGTTAATTTAACCCATTCTTTAGCTTTTAGAAATTCAGCATTACCTTCTGTAGTAGATACAATTTCATCTACCAATTGAGTAAAAGCATTGGGGGTGTCCGTGAATTTTTCTTTAATCATATTGTCAGGAGTAAAACTTGAAATAATAGTAGGTTTTTTACACACTGATTTTAAAGATTTAATTTGCTTATCTAATAAATCTAAATCAACATATTCTACTCTAATAATATCATTGTTTTTTAACTTATATTCAATTACATTTTCATTGATTGCCCATGTATCTAAAGATGGGAAATAATTTAATTCGTTTTTAGCAAATTTTTCAAATTCCAACTCAAATTCCAACTCAAATTGACCATATATTCTTACTTTGTTTAAATTATTTTCAATGCAGCATTCAAGGTTTATTAAATCTTTAAATTCAATATGACTAAATGTACCATTGTAGTAGTTTAATTTAACTTTGTTACCTTGTCTGTTAAATGATTTCACTTGACATGAAAGTACATTTAAATCACACAAAGATGCCTTAGTAATGCCATATTGAAATATGGTTGTATAGTATCCACACGGTAAAACATATTCTAAGCAAGAATATAATTTAGCCTCACTAATAAAACTTAATTTAACAGTCAATGTAGCCTTTCTTAATTTATAAACCAATTGCAATGTGTAATTTTCTTTTATCTCAAATGACAATATTGGAAGTTCTTTACAATGAATAGAATTGAAAGTTCTCAAATCAATACTTGAAGATAAACCTAAAACACATTTACAGTATTCAGTAAAATAATCTAAAATGTCATCTTGTTTAAAATACAATATTGCTTTAGATTTTTCAAATTCAACCTGATAATTTCCATTATATAATGCCCGTACTGTTTTAACATTGCCTTTAAAAAATTCAAATGCTGTAATATCTGGTGTTTCTGTGTCAATCTTATAAGTAACTATGTCTGGTAGTAGTTTAAACACATCTACTGATATATTAGTTAATTTATAAACAAATCCGTCATAGGTATAATAAAAGAATTTACAATTAACAAGTAAGTTAGACTCACTGTAAGTCAATGCAGTTTTAATAAAGTATATTTCACTTGTAATAACTTCATCTACAAATGTTTCACTATAATCTGTAATTTTATAAATTTTCATTTTTTGCTGCCTTATATCCACGTTCAAATTGTATTTTAAGATAATCATCTATTCCACTAATAATTTTATCAGTGAAAATAAAAGGGTCAATTGGAGAATCTTTATTATATCCACCAACACTCAAATAGCAAGCAATTTTTCTAAGTGCTTCCTCAAGGTTTTCAGTGTATTCATCCATTTAATTTTTCCTTGAATGTTTTGATAGCCTGTAATAATACAGGTACATAGTCTTTAACGTTAGCAGTATACACCAAAGGAGATTCATTTTCAACACTTATCATGATACAAACTTGAGATATTTTTAATCCAAATCTTTCATATGCCATGATAGCATATGCACTAGCTTGAGCAAAATAATGAGCAATATCTGACTCATGTTTAAGTTTTTTTGATGTTTTGAAATCAATAATACTCAATTTACCCTTATATTCTGCTATGCAATCTACTGTACCAGCTATTCCTAATTTTTCACTATACATTTGAACTTCTAAACAATGTATATTGTCTAAATTATCTAATTCAGTAGAAAATGCTTTAAACCTATGATACATAATCAAATTATTTTGAAAATGCTTTTCTAATTCTTCATTTTTTAAATAATGTTCTGACAAAGTATGCAACATTGTACCTAGTTGAGATGCTGCTGCACCTTGTCGTTTAGCTACTTCTTCACCTACATTATTTTTCCATTCACTGATAATATCCTCTGTCATGTGATGTAACACAGTGGTAACTGAATAATATCTTTTATCTAAAGTAGGTAATGTGTAGTACCTACCATTAGGAGTATTGTGCTGTATTAGTTTAGGGGGAGTAGGTAATGTGATATGATTAAAGAGCTTATTAGATTTTAATTTTAGATTAGGCTTGAATCTATCTAAGCTCATTGGGGTTTCCACACATAAGAAGATTTTGTTTGTTTAAATTTACTTTCTAATAATTCACAATGTAAATGGCATAGTTGAGTATTAACATATTGGATATTTTGCTGTAATATTTTCCATTCTGCATCAGACATATTATCAATTTCTTCATCAGTATCATCTAATAGCATTGCTAGTTCTAATAATTGTTTTCTAACTTGTTCCAAGTCCATAGTATGCTCCTAGAGGCTCTATATTGCTCTCAGTTGATTTGTAATTATAAATGAGTAGTAAGGTACTACGTTGGATTAGAAGCTCACATTGTTGAGCTATGAGCCTCTAATGTACTAATTTAATTGAATCTCCATTAATATAGGATTGGACTATATTAAATCTGAATCACGGTTTTTTCTTGCTTCTAATTGCAAGTGTTTAAGTGTTTCTAAAGCACTCATAAAACAGCCCCAATTGGTTCAACTGAAAATGATGGTACATTAATACCATATCGAATAACTATAGGTAAATCACTGAAAGTTTTTAATGGCATTTTAACTAATATCTCTGAGTCAAGATGACCATCTAATTCATTATCTATGTCAAATACTCTAGCTAATCTACAATATGACTTGTCATCCAGCACTAATTTTAACTTTGAGCTAGATTGTTTTTTTGCATCATTGATTGCAATTTGAATTTTATTAGCTAACATGATAAATCCTCACAT
>Ga0222712_10005343_pt1 | contig 13057 bp, 5 predicted proteins | sample C33_657DmetaG_FD_165043 | JGI IMG/M metagenome (GOLD analysis project Ga0222712, IMG submission 165043) | Estuarine water microbial communities from San Francisco Bay, California, United States - C33_657D | ecosystem: Environmental > Aquatic > Marine > Unclassified | place: USA: California...
CAACAGCTCAACCAAGCGGCGCAGCTCCAAGCGCAACAGCAAGCACTGGGTCAATCGCAGGCTGCCAATCAGTTCGCCCAACAGAACGCTCAACTCGCCGCTCAATACGGGCTGGCGGGGCTTCAGGCTGGGGAGCAGTCGCGGCAGTTCGGTGCCAACCTCGGTATGCAGGGTCTGCAACAGCAGCTCGCAGCGGCGGGGCAACTGGGTCAACTTGGCCAGCAAAACTACCAGCAGCTCATGGGTATCAACCAAGCGCAGCAGCAAGCCGGTGCTCAGATTCAGTCTCTGGAACAACAGCAGCTTGGCCAGCGCTATCAGGACTTCCTCAACCAGCAGCGTTACCCGTACCAGCAGCTTGCATATATGTCTGATATCCTTCGGGGTGTGCCAGCAACGTCGTCGGCCCAGACCATGTATCAAGCACCGGGTAGCACTACGGGGCAGATTGCGGGCCTTGGGTTAGGCGTGGGTAGCCTGTTAAGTGGAATGGGCAAAGTGGGGGCAGCGTAATGAACTACAACAACGGAATTGCTAACTACCTTACTGGGCCAAGTGGCCGTTTTGATCTGGCTGATCCGTCTACGCAAGCAATGGTTAGAGACGTGATGGGCTCCCCGAACAACGCGCCGAAGTATGGTGTTTCACTGCCGGAGATATTTCAGCTGCACAGGGCGCTTAACGCTATCAGCAGCCAGACGCCGCAGCCCAAGCCGACAACGGTTGCAGATGACCTGAAGATGGCTGCGCTCCAAGCCGTTCAAGCCCCTAATGCTGCACCGCCGCAGATGCCACAGATGCCGCCTCAAGGTATTCAGCAGGCGATGCCCCAACCGCAGATGCCGCAAAGCCCGATGGATCAAGGTCTGGGTGGGATGCCCGCACCTGCTATGGATAACGCGCAGTTTGCAGGTGGCGGGATTGTTGCGTTTGCGGACGGGGATTGGGTGCAGTCCGAGACTGGGTTAAATATGCCAGTCAGCGAAGCAAGAAAGCTTCCCCCGGGTACCGCAATGGACATGTACGGCCGGATACTAGCTGGCCATGAAGCAGAGCTAGCTAGGGCTACTGTACCTACGCAGGAAGAACAAATAGCCGCTGACCGGGCGGCGCGGGAGGCTGCGGGTATTAAAGGGAAACTTGGTGAAGAGCGCCTCAAAAAATTAGAAGAGGCTGGGACGAAAGACGCCAAGACGGAAGCGCAAAACGCACAAATTGCGTTCGCTAGAGCAGGGTTCAAGATGGCTGAAGCTGCGAGTCGTAGGGGCGCTGCTCGCACTGGGTTCCTTGGCGCTGCTGCTGAGGGTGCCTCTGCCGGGTTGACTGATTATGTTGCATCGCAAGAAAAACTGCGGGCCCTCCAAGCGGAACGCGATAAAGAGATTGCCAACATCCAGAATCTGCAACGGGCTGAAGACCTCGGGTTTGTTAAGGACGCCTCGGGCAAAATTGAGAAAGCCAGAGACCGCGTCAACGACATCACCAAAAACATCAATACAACACAAACTGCCATGGCGGGGCAGATGGCCACGACGGAAGACCGGCGGGCACAGATTGCATCAGCAGAAAAAATTGCTGGTATGCAGATTGCTGCGCAACGCACGCTTGAAGAATTTAGGCAGGCCGGGAATGTTGACGCAACCATGCTTAAAGAATACAAGGCTGCTATGGCGGCACCCGTGGCCGAGCGCGAAGCTGCGCTTAAAGCGTGGAACGATAAGTACAGCAGTATAGCGAAGATTAAAGCTGAAAGTCGTCCCCCTGAGAGAACATTTGCGGCTGAACAGGCTACTCTACGTGAAGCAAATGAAGCGTGGGATAAAAAATTAACTATGGCTGGCGATTCTACTCTTCGACGGTTGGAAACCAAACGTAAAAATGGTAGCGCAACCCCCGAAGAATTAGAAAAATTAAGACTGGCCAAAGAAGAGCATTTTGCTTCGTATCGTTTACAGGTACCGGGGGTCAAGTCTCCACCTGCACCAAGTGGTGGGGCTACTAGCTCTCTTCCCCCAGCTGCCGTTGCCATGCTTAAAAACAATCCAACTTCGCAGGCTAAGCAACAATTTGATCAGGTATTTGGATCGGGCGCAGCAGACCGCGCACTGGCTGGTAAATAAAAAGGGGTATTATGGCAAATCCCTTCTTGCAGTTTGTTGAAGAGAAGGACGAGGGCAACCCGTTTCTCAAATTCGCCCCCGTCACAGAAAAGCCTGTTTCGCCTCCTGCGCAACCAGCTGCGAACGTAAATCCATTTGCTCAATACGCTCCCGGCGCACCTGCAGTGCAACCCGGGGAAGAAGGTTCTTTTTGGGGTGAAATCAAGAAAGGTTTTGGCGCTGCATGGGAAGGCATAAAATTTATGCCCGATGCTTTGAAACTGCAGACAAATGCCGAAGCCATAGATATGCACAAGCAGCTGCTTGACGCGTATACGCAAATTGACACTGGTAAAGAGTTCTCTCCTGCAGAAGCCTCCAAACTGAAACTGGATTACGCATTGCTGCGTAACTACCAAAAAGCCGACCCAGATCAACGAACCGTAATTAAAAACACGGGCACACAATTTGTTGGCGAGCGCTCTCAACAGATTCGTGAGGCCATACCTGCTTATGCTGAGTATCAAAAGCGCCTTGAACCATATAAAGGGCGGGTGCCTGACGCTACGGATATCGAATCGCTAAAAGATTTCCGCGATTGGCTCGGTTACAACGTGGCTTCCGGGGCGGTACAAGTTATTCCTGTTATGGCTGCAGCTTATGCAACCGGTGGAGTGGGCGCGTTTGCACTCGGCACGGGTATGGCGATGCAGGAAGGCATACAAAATCGCCTCGACTTTGTAATAGATAAAGTAAAAAATCTATCAAACGAAGAGCAGGCGCAGGCGGTGCAAGAGTATTTGAAGGCGTCGGGTGACACCACCATGACCGTTGCTATCGCTTCGGGTGCACTTGACCTTGCTGGTCCAGTTGGTTCAATCCTTAAAAAGCGGCTAGCCAAGGAACTAGGTACTGAAGTAGTCAAGTACGAAACAAAACGAGAAGCCGCAAAAGCCGCGTTGAAACAAGCTCCTCGGGAAATGGGCGAGGAGTTCTTAACTGGAGGTGCGCAGGAGATTGCCCAAATAGCTGGGGAGCGTACACTTGGCGAACAGACCGGGGATGTTTTCTCTAAAGAGAACGTAAAGCGAGTCTTTAATTCCGCTGCAGCGGAAGCCGCAGGCAGTGTTGCCGGTAGCGGTGTAAATGTAGGTACCTCAGTGGGTCGTCAAATGGTTAGGGAGCGTGCGGAGGCTCTAGCCCAGCAGGAGTTTGAAAAGCAACTGCAGCAACTACAACAACGCACGACACTCAAAGCCGCACCCGAGGATATTGCGCAAACGTACGAGGCGTTGGTCTCGCGGTACCAAGCTGAAGGCATGTCGGAAGTTGAAGCGCTCAAGGCCGCTGGTGCGGATATTGCTCAAGGAGGTATTGATCTTGGACCTATGGGAACCGGAGCAGAGCTCGAAGGGGCTGAGCAGCGAACAACTGGTGGAGCAGGCGTGGGAGTGTCTGTACCACAACCACCCACCGAAGCACCCGCAGTTACTGAAGCTGGACGAGGAAGATTGGATGTTACTGAAGGACCTGCTGGTGAGGCTGTTTCGAGAGAAGGCCAACCAGCTGGTGCATTAACGACGCCTCAAGTTGCCGCCACCCCAGAAACTCCTGCTGCTAGAACTCCGGCGGTTGAAACCCAACCCGCTGCTGAAACCCCCACTGCTAAAACCCCCGCCCAAGATCGTTTTAGCGATTGGCAGGTAATCACGCAGGAAGACGACCCAAGCCCATTTCCCGAAGGCATGGAGTTCGCCGTATCTGCGGGAGCGACAGGGACATTGGAATTCTTTAAGACAAAAAAAGAAGCGGATAACTGGCTGCGACAAGAAATCGAGTTTCAAAAAACACTCACGCCCACCGCCGAAGCTCCGGCTGCTAAAACCCCTGCTCCGATTGCCGAAACTCCCGCGACTGATCCCATTGGGTTTGCTCGTTTTCAAGCGTTGACGTCATTTGACCGGCGTAATTCTTCAGACTACAGCAGCCCGGAAGAGGCCATCGACTTCGGTCTAGACAACCTAAACGATACACTGACTGAGTACAGAGTCACAGACCCTTTTATACGCGAGCAAGCAGTCGAGGCTTATCAGAACGAAATAGCCCGTCTGGAGAAAGAGGCCGCTCCAAAAACAGAAGCAACTGCAACAGAAGCAGCTACGCCTACTGAAGTAGTTCCCCTTGAGGACGTAACGGTCGAGACCCCGACTTCGCAGTTGCCGGTTAACCCAGAGACCGGGTTAAAACCCCCGGGTAAACGTGGCCGTCCCCGTATCGAGCGCACTCCGGAGCAACAAGCTGCTGCGGAAGCACAGCGCAAAGAACGACAAAAAGTTGGACGTGATGCCATCAGAGCCGTCGAGAAAGCACAGCAAACTATAGCTGCGCCGGTAGACGTTGAGGCTATCCAAAGACTTGCCCAGACAGACAAAGCCGCTGCCGTTGCAGTGATTACTGAGATACAGCAAGGTAGAGACCTTGCCCTTCTTGAGGCTGCCCGGGTTCTCACGGATAAGAAGCTGAGTCCCACGGCGAAAGCCAAGCAAGTTGCGAACGCAGTATTTAGCCACCCTAGCGTTACAGCCGAAGAGCGTCAGCGGGCGCAACGTAATGCACAGCTACGGGATACTGCGAAGAACATTCTGGTCGAGGGTTCAACAAGCTTCTACCCAGACTCGTTTTATGAAACGGTTACGGATGCAACACAGGCAGCTAACTACATCAGCAAAAAAGGCAATGCTTTTGAACGCCTGCTGATTAACCGCATCAAACCGTTCCTGAAGGGCGTCAAAGTTGTCGTAGTAAACGACCCCCGCGTGGATATCCCTGACCCCGTAGCACGTAGGGAGTTTAGGGGCGCTGCGGGTCTGTATGCTGAAGGCGACGGGCAACGCGTTATTTATCTGAACAATATTGGTGGTAGGCGTGAAGGGCTTACCAACATGACGTTCCTTCATGAGGCAGTCCATGGTGCGACCATGGCGCAGATAAACAGGTTCTATAAAGACCCCGGTTCGCTAAGCCCGCAGGTCGTGAAGGCCATCCAAGTGCTGACGGAAGTAATGATCCGGGCAGGTGACCACTACAACGTGCTCAAGAAGCAAGGCAAGACAGACCCGTTGGAAGACAGGCTCAACGAGCTGGAAGTGTTTGATGACTTAAAAGAGTTCGTTGCCTATGGCATGACGCAGCCGGAGATGCAGGACTTCCTGCTCAAGGTTCCGGGCTTTATACAAGTTCGAGCAGACAGGCTCAACGGGCTGACTGCGTTCGTCCGGGCCATCCAGAACATGTTTGGCTTAGGGCCGCAGCATAACTCGGCGTTCCAAGACCTGATCATTATCACTGATCGCATTATGGGTGTAGACCAGCTGCCCGCGCCTACCGAGTCTGTAGAAGTCGCTGCTGCCAAAAAGGTTAAGGCGCAGAATAAAACGATGGAGAAGATTGCTAAATCCCAGAGAGCCGCTGATGTAAACGCCGGTCTGGGCGAGCTGATGATGCAAACCCGTAACGCCAAAGACGCCATACGGCTACTCAAATCTGTGTATAGTGCTCTGTCCATCAGCGCGGTTCGTAAAATTTTGCCTACCATGACCACCATGGATATCACGCGATGGGTAGGCGACAAAATCAATAACATAAAAGTCGTCAACAACGCGGTCGAAGATATGGCTGGTATGCGGACTAAGATGATCCGCGAGCTGGCGGAGAAGACCCCGCAGTGGATTGAATTTGGCCGCAAGTTTGAACGTGGGGCTCGCACTCTTGGCGACGTTATGCACGCATCTACGCTGCTTGGTATAGACCCGACGCAGCATGCCGATCTGGCTACCGCGCTGAGGAACGACGCTCAGCTCAAACAGCTCCGAGTGGATTACCAAGCTGCAATCGCTGACCCTACTAAATCTCCGGGTCAACGTAGTAAACTGAAAGGTGATGTCACTAAGCGCGAGAATGATCTCAAAGCTGTATATGAAGGCGGGGTGGTGCAGAATCCCTACACCGGCGAAAAATATCAAATTGAAGGTTGGACGCAGCTTGGAAAATACGGCAACGGCGAAGGGCATCGAGTATTCCGCATGGCCCGGGATTCGTACCGGGATACGTTTGATCTACATCAAAAACTGCTCACCGACAAAATAAACAAGTCGGGAATTCCTGCCGCATCCAAAGCCAAACTGATCGCGGAGATTACGCAAGGGTTCCAAGAAGCGAAGCAGTTGGGAGTTTATTTCCCGTTGATGCGTTACGGTAACTTCTGGCTGCGTATTGGCAAGGGTAAATCCGGTGAGTATTACATGTTTGAATCCGCAGCAGCGCGGAATAACTACGCCCGTATGCGGGCGGAGGAATCGGGTAGGACACTAGATCAGGCATTGGAAGCTCAAGAATATGATGTAGGTGACAACCTCGATCAGATTCGCAATGACATTGTGGAATCCAGCCGGATGCTGAAGAGCATTTTCAACGCGCTCGAATCCAATTCAACCACTGATCCAACCACTGGTAAAGTTGGTATCACTGACGTAGCAGCTATCAAGGATCAGGTCTATCAAATGTTTCTCATGACACTGCCTGACCGTGATATGCGCAAACGGTTCACGCACCGTCAAGGCAAGACCGGCTTTAGCGCCGATGTACTGCGTAACTTTATTGTCAACCAGCATACTGCGGCTAACCAGCTATCACGATTGGCGTATGCGGACAAGATTCGCCTTGGTATTGGCTCAGCATATGCAGAGCTCGCGGGTAATCCAGACAAACTGAAACTCAGCGCGTTTGTAGATGAGATCGCCATGCGAGCTGGCGCGGAGATGACCCCGGCGATTCCGAACGGGTTTGATTGGGACAAGATGGCCAGCATCGGGAACCAAGCGGTGTTCTACTACATGCTGACTTCGCCTAAGTCGGCCATCGTGCAGATGACTCAGCTGCCAGTCGTTGGTATGCCCGCATTGCTGGCACGATACGGTTTAGCAGATACGTTAAAAGTTACCGCGCGGTATACCAATCTATTCGACAAGCTCGGCACCACTAAGCGGGATCAGAACGGCAACGTGACTACGGAATGGGGCGAGCCGTCGATCAACGATTCCTCGTATGTAAACAAGCACCCCGATCCTGCATACCGCAGGGCGCTACGGCAAGCATGGCAAGTTGCGCAGGACCGCGATTTGTTTATGTCTACCTACGCTGCGGATATGACCGCACGAGCTGCGGTGCCAACGGCTAAATATCAGGGTTGGATGGGTAGGGGCACTCGGGCCACACTTAACTTCATGGGCGGCGCTTTCCACCACCTTGAGCGTCTGACTCGGGAAATTATGTATATGTCTACGTTCGAGCTAGAGTTTGCTCGGGCTAAGAAGGCAGGGGCGGATGACGCAACAGCCACTGCTCGTAGTATCAAAGCAGCTACTGACATGGTCTATGAATCATTGTTTAACTATAGCCAGTACAACAAACCCCGGGTGATGAAAGCAAACGCATTGACCAAGATTGCCACGCAGTTCATGACCTACCCGCTGCAGATGACTTCGTATCTGACCCGTAATTTCTTTAACATGCTGCGTTCGTTGCCCCCGCAAGAACGCAAAGAAGCCGCTATTAAATTCTTTGGCACCATGGGTATGACAACCATGTTTGCTGGTGTTGTGGGGTTACCCGGATATAGTGCAATTCTTGGTTTGGTTGAGGGTCTACGTGAAGCGTTCCGTCCCGATATGGAGGACGAGGGTGCGGACGAATACTACGATGATGACGACGACAGCAATCCGCTCGGCAAACGCAGCTTGGATTTGTGGTTCCGTGAGTGGCTTATCCCGACCTATTTCGGCCCCGGTAGTAGTATTGCCAAAGCCTTGGGTTTAACGGAGTCTCAGGCGCTTACGCTGCAACGATCTGTAAAAATGGGGCCCATATCGGCTCTGACTGATTTGAATATCGGCGCATCGGTATCACTTGATGGCCTGTGGTTCCGCGATGATGAGCCTGCGCAGAGCTCAAAGGACGCCTTTACACAGTTCATGTTTAACTTTGTCATGGGTCCGTTTGGTAGTATGGGGCAGCAGATTGCCTCTGCGTTTGATGACTTCAACAACGGGCAATTTAATCGGGGCGTTGAGAAGATTCTGCCCGCGTTCTTCCGTGGTACCGCCAAAGCTATCCGTCTTGCTAGTGAGGGGGAACAGACTCGGCAAGGGGCAGAGATTCGTAACGCTGAGTGGTTTACTACCGGCAAGCTGCTAGGCACAACGCTTGGGTTCCAGAGCACGGAAGTCGCGGAGATTCAGAAAAAGAATTTCCTCGCCAAGCGGGTAGTCGTGGATGTACAGAGAGAACGCCAAGACACGCTTGATGCCCTTGACCTCGCCCTCCGTCGGTATGAAAACGATCCTACTGACGCAAATGAGCAGCGAGTCGAAAAGGCGCTTAAAGAAGTTGAACAGTACAACTACAAAAACGGCGCTTTGCCCATAGACGCGGATACTGTGCAAAAATCTCTTGAGGGCCGTGCCAAACGTCGCGGTGCTGCTATCGAAGGGTTTATAGCTGGCCCGAAAGAATCCGCTATTGCCCGTCCAATACTGGAACGAACTCAAGTGCAATAAAAAACCCCCGAGGGTTGCCCGGGGGTAAATGGCAGCGATGCCAAGAGGGGTGGAAGGAGCGATTCTTCCGGGTTCAGTATATCAAATCCGCCAGACTCTTACACCTCTAATTCCGTCCTCAATAACTACCTTCGTCAGTACGTTGTATTTTAGTCTGCGCGTGGTACACAATATTTCTTTTTTGGCCCCGGCTGGATTGAGACAGGGGATGAAGAACGAACTCCCCCGCCTGAAGCTCTTCCAGTTGACCTGATAACTAACCCTCTCCACCTGCATTGTTACTCACCGGCTTGACGATTTCGTCCATATTGAAAAACTCGGCATTGGAGCAATCAAACATCAGCGTATGCACTCCGGGGGCTACGATCTTCATACCCTTGGATAGCCGTTTATTTGTGGTACCAAGAAAGATACCCTTCTTACCGAGTTCGTTCAGCGTAGACTTGTAGTTCACCTGAAACTTTACGCAGTCGCTTCTGAATGGCTTGGCTGCCATGTACATCCGTTTGGTGTCAGGCTCATACCGTATGCTCAGCTCTCCCTTGGGCTCTAGCGTAGGTAGCATAGCCATGTTAGTGCGCCGATCGACTTCTCCGTTGACCACCAAGATGTTCTGCATGTGCCGGTTGATGTAGTCACCAATCACGGACAGTACGTCGCTGGAAGGGGGCTTGACCTCGACACGTAATGTTAGGATCATGTTAGTAGCCCATGCGTAGATTGCCCGCATGTCCCAGTCGATTAGCCCAAGGTTTTTGGCAATCAGACCCCCGGTAATGTTAGAAGCTACAACGGCGGACCAGAACCGCTCCCGCTGTGTCAACCGCAGTTCACGATCGATCTTGGCCTGTATCCCCAGCGCGGTAGACTTGGCTTCTTCCAGATTTTCTACCAGCCACCTAGCGTATATGTCGCCCGCATGCCCGTAGTTCTGCTTCAACTGGTGGTCGAACATGTGCTTGGCCACGGCAACGTCGATGGCATCGCTATAGCCAATCTCATACTCCAGTAGCCGCATCATCTCACCGTCTGGCGAGTTCTTCAGGGAGGTTAGTTTTTCGTAGAACGCAGCATTGGAAGAGCACAGGGATATCGACTGCCACGAAGTGAGATTCAGACGCAGCTCGTTTGCCGAGGACTTCACTCGGTCCCGCCCCCGTCCCTGAGACATGCAGTAGGCCAACGTCGAGAAGTCCGCCGGGATCATATTGGTGATTTCATCCACGGTGAATGGCAGGTTGTTCATCACCCCCAGCCGGAGTAGCTTGGCGGCTAACGTGTCATCCCACATTGCGCAAAGCCGGGCCGGGTCGCCATAGACGCTGTTGCACATTTGCAGGATGGTGGTCTTGCCGGTGCCTGAACTAGAATGTATCACGTTTATGATGGCTCCATTGTGGCCCATGAACTTGAACAGGGGGGAGCCAAAGGCGGTCAGCGTCGCGAAGGCATGGGGTTCCAACCCGGGTCTGCCGTAGAGGGCAAACACTTCCTTCCACTTCTCCAACGTGCCAGCCGGTTGCATATGGCTCGCTAGGTTCTGAGTCGTTGATGACGGGGGGCTATGGTAGACACCGTCTGCGGTGATCTCGCGGTCCCCAATGATGAACTTGCTGTCCCTGTCGGCCCAGCCAAATTGCTGCCTCATAAGTTCTGCTCTCCGTTTAAATTGAAGCTCTCTGATGGAGAGGAACAAATATTCCATCAGGAGACCAAAGGCTTTCTCTCCACAAACTACGCCGTGACCTGCTAGGGCCTTACGTAGTTCTTTCTTGTCAGTGATCTGTATATTCGATACTACAAACTCTTTGATGCCATCTCGGGGTAGGTGTAGCTTCATCACCACAACATCCCCAAGCACCGGATCGCGCATGCGCTTGACTACGTACAGGTCATGCTCGTAGATATGAACCGGTTCTTCTTCATCCCCCATAGACTTGTAGATGCCACCATTGCGCCCACGGAAGAACGGACGCGGATAAGGGGGGATAGTGTGAATTTCATCTTCTTCCGATTCTTCGTCCTCTACAACTACGGTGTTATCTTCTTCAGTAGCCTCAGCAATTTCCCTGCCCAACGTGATAGGGGAGCGCACCTTGCCTTTGTGCGGGCAACCTTCGCAGCCACCCGGATTACTCTTTTCAAATTCAATACAGGTGTGAGGCCCTAAAATATGCGCTACCTTGCTTTCCGTAGTAGCGTAGTCGTAGTCTGGGTGGCCTTCTGATAACTTGTGGATGGCAAAGTCACGGTCACTGCAAAACTTGGCAATCGATAGCGCATCAAACCAGCGGGGTTCAGACAACGTGTCTTGGTTGATATAGGCGTCATTCAGTTGCCTGCATCCGCCCTCTCCGCGCAGCATGATTTTGCTGAACGATGACGTCATATTCTGCGCCATCGCTTTGCCCAGTTCGGTCAGCTCCCGTTTTGGGGCTACTTGAATTGGCTCTTTAACTCCAAGAATCTTGCGAAACTCTTCGTACTCTACAGGCGGGGCATCACTGATAAACTCTACCAGCGTAGGTGGATTGTCCTTGAAGTTGTATGTGCCGGGGATACGTAATACCCGGGCCACCTCAAAAACTTTCCCGTCGATGTGGAAGTTGTGAAGCACGCACAGCTCGCGCAGGCGGTCTGCAACGGGCTCCCATTCTTCCCTAGTAACTTCGCGCGTAAGCGGCCAGTAGGCATGGATACCACGACCTGAATTCACCAGTAGGGGCCGGGGAAGCCCTATCTTCTGGCAGAACGCCCGCAGCTCTTCTAAGCCTGTGGGTTGGTCAATGTATCCATCAGGCCGTCCGGTATCGGGGTTGATCTCGGCCTTGGCTTCTCCGCAGTCAATATCGAGCCAGAATGCCTTCAGCCCTTTGACGTTGGACTTTGTTCGATTCTGATCAGTGGCAAACTTTGCCACGCCAAAAAAGACATTTCGCTCATCTGCAACATACTTAGCTGCTGCAGCGTCTACCTCTTCGCGTGTTGCTACCAGCTTCTGTCGTACATCGTCCTTGCCTTTTATGCCCAGCACTGCGAACCACCCATCGGGTGGCTGAACAATACTTAAAAGGTCTTTTTGTTCCATAAGGGAAAAGGGGGGTATTACCCCCCGCCAGAGGTTTTAATAGGCGCGTGTTATTTACGACTGAACGAGGCAAGCAGCTTCTGAATTTCATCTACTACCAGATTCTGGGGGTTTCGTTCCCCTATAAACCAGTTGTAGATCGTCTGCCGACTAACCCCAAGCGAGGATGCGACGTTTGTAACAGGTATATTGTGTTTAATACATACCCGGCCCAAACGCACACCCAGTAGCTTAGGATTGGCCTTTTTATTTAACCCGATCAGTCTTGAGCTATATCCGTGGCTCATGAAGTTACTCAGGATTGCTCCACGCAGAAACCACGTCGGCCAGCTGTGCCTTGGGCTTAGGCGCGGCTTCAGCTTTCTTCTGCGGGCGCTTCACGGGCTCTTCGACACCATCGTCATCCGGCTCATCAGAACGAACTACTTTTTGCTTGGGCGCTTCGGGCTCGGGTTCGGCCTTAGCGGCAGGTGGCTGCTTCTTGACACCGTCGGCTTGAGCTACCGTAATCACGGTATACAGCTTGGTCTCGGGTTTAGTTTGCGCGCCCTTAACCAGTTCGTATTCCTCGTCGCTAATGTTGCGCAGCGGAGTAAAAAGCAGCTCCATGGTGTCTGCATTAGCGTCGAAAGATACATTCGTCACAACGTTGTCCGGGGATTCACCGTTTGCCAACAAGAATTTGACGTAGGATTCAAACGGATGCACGTTACCAGTGCCCTTGCCGAACAGTGACTTGGCCGGAATATTCATCTGATAAACGTCGCCGCTGGAGTCACCCTCAACCAGCACAGAAATACGACGCTGATAGCGACAGGCTTTGCTACCGTTATCGCCTGAACCCTTGATGTTCTGCGGGCATTCAGCGCAGCTTGTGTGTTGCTTATCGGCAGCGGCGGCTTCCGGCTTGTCACCGAGGTTAGACCAGCAGTTGGGCAGCGTGGCTTCTTTGTTCGGATCGAATTTCTCTTTGTAGAAAATACGCGATACCTTGGGCAATGCACCCACGATAATCACGTTGATTTCCCCACGAACAGCATTGCCAATTTGCTCGCCATTGACCATACGCTTGAACGTACCATTGGTATTGGTCTGGATACGACGGCTCGTTGTGGAGGAAGCAAGGGTCTTGGCGAAGTCGCTAAGCTCCCGTTTACCCGTTACTGCTACGCCGGTTTGTTGTTTGAAAATAGCTACATTACCCATGAGAATGCTCCTTACTTGGCTGTTGGTTTGCGGACTTGCACGGTATACTT
>Ga0222712_10005344_pt1 | contig 13053 bp, 13 predicted proteins | sample C33_657DmetaG_FD_165043 | JGI IMG/M metagenome (GOLD analysis project Ga0222712, IMG submission 165043) | Estuarine water microbial communities from San Francisco Bay, California, United States - C33_657D | ecosystem: Environmental > Aquatic > Marine > Unclassified | place: USA: California...
ATGGCCGGGGGATGCCGCGCTACAAGCGGTCCCCCAAGGACACCGGCACGCGCGTACCGCTCATCGTGCGCTGGCCCGCCAAGATTGCCCCCGGCACGGTCCGCGAGGACTTCGCCAGCTGGATCGACTTCGCGCCGACTGCCCTGACCCTGGCGGGCGTGCCCGTGCCGAAGGAATACGACGGCCATTGCTTCCTGCCCACCGCGGCCAACCCGCCGAAGTACGTCTACGCGTTCCGCGATTACATGGACGAGAGCTTCGACCGCGTCCGTTCGGTGCGCGACGCGCGCTACCGCTACGTCCGCAACCAGGCCCCGGGCGTCGACGAGGCCGGCCAGGTCGCCTATCAGGAAGTCGGCCAGACCATGCAGGCGCTCCGCAAGGCCCAGGCCGCCGGCACGCTTACGCCGTTACAGGCCCTTTACTTCAACCCGCACCGAGCGCCTGAGGAGCTCTACGACACGGTCACCGACCCTTGGGAGGTCCGGAACCTCGCGGCCGACCCGGCCCACGCGGCCAAACTGACCGAGCTCCGCGCCGAGTGCGACCGGTGGGTGGCGCACTGCGGCCCCTTGGGCGAGATGCCTGCCGACGAGCTCGTGAAGAAAGGCATCATCCTGCCGCGCGACGAAAAATACGCCGAGCGCGCCAAGACCGGGAAGGTCTCCGACGAGACCCCGGCGCCCGCCAAGAAGAACGGCAAGAAAGCCGCCAAGTGACCCTCTCCTTCCCTCTCGCCATGCGACTCACCTCCCTCCTCGTCGGCGCCGCGCTCCTGGCCGGTTGCCGCCCCACCCCGAAGGTTTCGACCTACGAGGTGAAATCCGAAGCGCCCCCGGCCAAGGAGGCCGTGGCCGCCACCCCGGCGCCGCGTCCCGCGATGCAAGCCACGCCCGCCATGCAGGCGGAAGCCGCGCAGGCGGGCCAGCCGACCTGGGCCGCCTTGCCGGAGGGCTGGACCGCCGGTCCGGCCAACGCCATGCGCAAGGGCAGCTGGACGATCGCGGGACCCAACGGCTCGAAAGCCGAGGTCGCGGTGACCGTCTTCCCTGGCAACGTCGGCGGCCTCACCGCCAACGTCAACCGCTGGCGCGGCCAGATCGGCCTGCCGCCCGCGAGCGAGGCCGACATCCTCGCCACCGCCAAGCCCGGCAAGGTGGGCGCGGACGAGGCCCAGCGTTTCGTGATGGTCTCCGGCGACGGCGCGAAGGCGACCGACGCGTTCCTCGTGCCGAAGAACGGCTCCACCTGGTTCTGCAAGCTGAGCGGTGACGCCGCCGCGGTCCAGGCCCACGCCGACGCCTTCACGAAATTCCTCCTCCAATCCAAGCTGCCGTGAACGACGATTTCCAGACGAAGGCCGACACCGGTCGCCGACTGCTCGACACCTTGGCCGGCCTCCGGCTCACGGTGACGTTGCTCATCCTCTCCATCCTGCTGGTCTTCCTCGGCACCTTGGAGCAGGTCCACTGGGGCGTCTGGCACATCCAAAAGGCCTACTTCGGCTCCTGGATCTGCTTCTACCCGCTCGACGACACCGCCGTCGCCCGTCTCCCTCTGCCGGGCGGCTTCCTGCTCGGCGCCGTGCTCATCCTCAACCTCACGCTCGCCCACCTGCGCCACTTCAAGTCCGGCGTGCGCCACCTCGGCATGGGGATGATCCACGGGGGCCTGCTGCTCCTGCTGGCCGGAGGATTCGTCACCGCGCTCTACCAGGAAGAGTCCGCGATGATCATCCCCGAGGGCGAGAGCCGCGACTACTCCGAGGCCTTCCGCGAATTCGAGTTGGTGCTGGTCGAGAAGACCAAGGGCGGCATGGACCGGGTGACGGCCATCCCCGACGCCTTGCTGGCGAAGGACGCCCGCTTCGGGGCCGCCGACGGCCTCCTGGCCGTGCGCGTCGACGCCTACCACCGCAACGCGACGCTACGCGCGCAATCCCAGCTGCCCGATGGCCAGGCCATCGAGGTCACCAAGGGGATCGGCGCCACCTCGAAGCTGGCGTTCAAACCGCAGAGGGAGAGCTTCGACGACAACAACCCCAACGCCCCGCTCGCCCTCGTGACGGTGAGCGGCGCCCAGGGGGTCGAGCTCGGCCGCTGGGTCGTCTCCGCCGCGCTCAGCGAGTCCTTCGGCGCGCAAAGCTTCGAACACGAGGGCCGGACCTACGAGGTCGCCCTGCGCCGCGCGCGGGTCTACCACCCTTTCTCGGTCAAGCTCAATGCCTTCACCCACGAGAAATACCCCGGCACGAACACACCGAAGCGCTACGCGAGCGACGTCACGGTCGTGGCCGACGGCGTGACGCTCCGCAACTTCGTCATCTCGATGAACCAGCCCCTGCGCCATGCCGGCGCGACGCTCTTCCAGTCGAGCTTCGGCAACTCCCGCGAGGGCAAGGACATCACCGTGCTGCAGGTCGTCCGCAACCCCGGCGCGTGGATCCCTTACGCCTCCGTCCTCATCATGTCGATCGGGCTCCTCTGGCAGTTCGGTTTCTCGCTCGCCCGCTTCATCGCCGGCCGCGGCAAGACCGCCGCGACCGCCGCCCTGCTGCTCATCGCCTGCCTGCCGGCGCACGGCGCGGAGTCCGCCTGGGACAGCCGCGTCTTCGGCGAGATCCCGGTGCAGGCCGGCGGCCGCATCCAGCCGATCGAGACCCTCGCCAGCGGCTCGCTTTTGCAGATGCGCGCCCGGCGCGAGGTCGCCTTGGGCGGCATCGAGCGGGTCGCCTTCGGCCAGAAACCGTCGACCTGGACGGACGCGCAGCGCGCCGAGATCTTCCGCGCCCTGCCCGGACTGAAGGACAACAAGGCGGTGCTCGACGCTCTCGAGGCGCGGCCGCTCCCGCTGAAAGGCGGCGCCCTCGGCTCCGTCGACTGGCTCATCGAGGTGGCCTTCCGCGCCCACGTCGCCCGCCACCTACCGACCTTCCGCGTCGACAACCCCGTGGTCCTGAAGCTCGCCGGCCGCGACCCGGAGCTGACCAAGTTCGTCAGCTGGGACGACGTGCTCAAGCACAGCAAGGCGATCTCCGAGGCGGCCGACAAGGCCCGCAACCGCCCGCAGGCGGACCGTGACGCCGAGGACCGCGCCATCATCCAGCTGGAGACCGCCGCGCGCCAGTACGCCGCGCTGAGCATGGCCTTCATCCCCGGCTACCTCCCGCCCGAGATCGAGCCGCAGCAGGAATACCGCGCCTGGTTCATGACGATCAACCGCGTGCTGGCCGAGATGGCCAAGAACCGCGACACCCAGACCGGCGCGGCCCCGGCCATCGACCAGGAACTCCAGCAGACCGTGCGTTCGCTCGTGGACCGCTACCAGAACTTCGCGCGCGAAGGCGCGATCCGCCTCGTGCCGCCCAAGGAGGCCGGCTCGCTCGACGAGTGGGACAACCTCGGCTCCGCCCTGCTCGGCACGATCCAGCGCGACGCCACCCGCCGCGACGCCCTCGGGCCCGAGGGCGTGGTGACGCGCTACGCCAACTTCTGCTCCGCCTGGCGCAAGGGCGACGACGATGCCTGCGCGCGCGAGGCGACGGCCCTGCGCGCCTCCCTGGCGGGGACCTGGAGCGCGCACGTGGAGGCGGAGGCCGGGTTCGGCCGGCTGCAGGCCTTCTACCTCCTGCTCCAAGCCTACTTCGTCGCGCTGGTGGCCGTGCTCATCTACTGGGCGACCGGCAAGGAGGGCCTGCGCCGCCAGGGCGCCGTCGCGCTCTGGATCCTGTTCGCGCTGCACACCGCGGCCCTGCTTTACCGCATGTGGCTGCATGGCCGCCCGCCCGTGACCAACCTGTATTCCTCCGGCATCTTCGTCGCCTGGGGCGGCGTGGCGCTGGGCCTCATCCTCGAGCGTTTCTGGAAGAACGGCATCGGGGCGGCGGCGGCCGGTCTCTGCGGCTTCCTCTCGCTGCTGGTCGCCCATAACCTTGGCCTCTCCGGCGAGGACAACCTGGAGAGCGTGCGCGCGGTGCTCGACTCCAACTTCTGGCTGGCGACGCACGTGACCATCGTGACGTTGGGCTACTCCGCCACCTTCGTCGCCGGCATCCTCGGCGGCATCCACCTCTTCCTTCGGGCGTTCAAGGCGGACTACGCGGCGGGCGACAGCGTCAGCCGGGCCGCCTACGGCATCCTCGCCTTCGCGACCCTCGCCAGCTTCGTCGGGACGATGCTCGGGGGGATCTGGGCCGACCAGAGCTGGGGCCGCTTCTGGGGCTGGGATCCCAAGGAGAACGGCGCGGTGCTCATCGTCCTCTGGTGCGCCGTCTGCCTCCACGCCCGCTGGGGCGGGCTCGTGCGCCGCGAGGGCCTGATGCAGCTCCTCGTCTTCGGCAACATCGTGACCGCCTGGTCGTGGTTCGGCACGAACCTCCTCGGGGTCGGCCTGCATAGCTACGGCTTCACCGAGTCCGGCTTCTTCTGGCTCTACCTGGTCTTCATGCCCTCCCAACTGGCGATCATCGCCCTCGGCTGGATCCCGCCGCGGAACCGTCCTTCCGCGGCGTCCGCATGAGCGAGCTCCCGGCCCCCGCTTGGTTCTGCGTGAAGTCCCGGCCCCGGCAGGAGGCCGTGGCCGCGCGCAACCTCCGGGCGCTGGGCGACGTCGAGATCGTCCTGCCGCGCCTGCGGCGGACACGTCGCGGCCATGACAAGAACCAAGTCGTGGTCGAACCGCTCTTCCCGGGCTACCTCTTCCTGCGCTTCGACCCCGCCGAGCTGACGACGTCCGTCCGCGGCACGCGGGGCGTCCTGCACCTGGTCACGCAAGGCGGTCGCGCCGTGGAGGTCGCCCCCAAGGTCATCGCGGATCTCCTCGCGCTCGGACCGGACGCGACCTTGTCCCTGCTCGACGAGGAACCGCAGGTCGGCGGCAAGGTCCGCATCATCCGCGGCATCTTCGCCGGCTCGGAAGGCGAAGTCCTCCGCCTGCACGGCCCGCAGAAACGCATCGCCGTCCTCCTCGAACTCCTCGGCTCCGCGAAACCCGTCGAGCTCAGTTCGGAGGATGTGGAGAATGCTTAAAGGGCTGGGGCTGGGGCTACTCAACCCAATTTCGGACGTTGCACTTTAACTTCGAAATCAAACTCCCAACCCTTCATCTTACCTACTATTTATTCATGACCCCGTTCCCTAGCCCTAGCCCTGTCCCCAGCCCTCCCTCCATGATCCACGACCTCCTTACCCACGCCGCGACCTACGAGAAATTGCACCCCGATTTTCCCAAGGCTTTTGCCTGGCTACGTGCCTTCGACCCGACGACCCCCGACGGCAAGTATGAGATCGACGGACCTGGCCTGACCGCCGGCGTGCAACGTTACGAGACCAAGCCCGATGCGGAGAAGAAATGGGAGGCTCATGAGATCCATGGCGACATCCAGGTCGTCTATGCAGGTGAGGAGATCTGCGGCCATACCGACGTGCGCGCCTTGACGGTGACCGAGCCCTACCAAGCCACGAAGGATGTCGCGAAATACGCCCACCCCTCGGGCCCGACGACCCGATTGCACCTGCGCCCGGGTTTCTTCACGGTCTTCCTCCCGCAGGATGGCCATCAGCCCGGCGTGCAGGTCGACCGGGCTTCGACGGTGCTGAAGGTGGTCATCAAGTTCCGCGCCTGAACGGGCGGTCCGCAACTTCCGGCGGAAACCGGTGTCCCATGGTCAACCCCATGCGCGCCCTCCTCGCCCTCCTGCTCACCCTCGGTCTCGTCTCCGCCCAGCCGGCGCCCGAGCCGAACCGCGTCCGCGACGTCATCTACCAGAAACGGGATGGCTTCGCCTTGACCCTCGACGTCTTCAAGCCGGCCCAGCCCAACGGCGCCGCCATCATCAAGATCATCAGCGGCGGCTGGAACTCCAACCATAACGGCATCGGCGACGGCGGCTGGACCAAGGCCGGCTACACGACGTTCGTCGTCGTCCACGGCTCGCAACCCCGCTTCCACATCGATGAGATCGTGACCGACGTGCAGCGGGCCGTCCGCTTCGTCCGCGCGAACGCCGCGACCTACGGCATCGACCCCGACAAGATCGGCGTGACGGGCGGCAGCGCCGGCGGCCATCTTTCCCTGATGCTCGCCGTGAAGGGCGCCCCGGGCAACCCGAAGGCGACCGACCCGGTCGAGCGCGTCAGCAGCGTCGTCAACGCCGTGGCCTGCTTCTACCCGCCCACCGATTTCATCAGCTGGATCAACGAGAACGACGGCCTCAACGGCGTCGGCCCCCTCGCCACCCGCAAGCCGGCCTTCGGCCCCAAGATCGACACCCCCGAGGGTATGGCGGCGCTGGGCAAGGCGCTCTCGCCGATCAACTTCATCGCGAAGTCCCAGCCCCCGATCTACATCGTGCAGGGCGATAACGACGCGCTGGTCCATTATTCGCAGGCCTTGCGCTTCCAGGCGAAGTCGGCCGCGGCGGGCGCGACCTGCGAGGTGCTCATCCGCGAGGGCGCGGGCCATGGCGGCTGGAAGGAGATGGGCGAGGACAACCTCCGCATGGCGCAGTGGTTCGACCTGCACCTGCTCGGCAAGCAGCCCGCCACCCCCTTCACCAACGGCGTCTCCAAGCTCCCGAGCACGACCCCGGCGAAGAAGTAGGTGCGCCCGGCAGGAAGGAGGTGGCGGTTAGCGGTTAGGGGGTGGCGGACAAGGCCGGGTCCTCTTGGCGGCCCACGAACCGCCAACCGCTAACCGCCATCCCCCACCCCGAGCCCTCCGCTATCTTAACTTGCGACCGAGCCGCCCGCCGCCTAGACCCACCGCATGTCCGCTGGCTGCCGCCTGATCCTCGCCCTCGACGTCGAAACGAAGGAGGAAGCCTTGACCTTGGCCAAACCGCTGGCCGGCAACCTCGCCTGGGTGAAGCTCGGACTGCAGCTCTTCACCCGCCACGGCCCGGGCATAGTCGACGAATTCCACGCGCTGGGCTTCAAGGTCTTCCTCGACCTCAAGCTCCACGACATCCCGAACACCGTCGCCTCCGCGGTGAAGAGCCTCAAGGGTCGTCCGTGCTCGCTGCTCACCCTCCACGCCTCCGGCGGGCCGGAGATGATCGCGCGCGCCCGTGAAGCCGCCGACAGCGCCCTGCCCGATTGCCGCCTGCTGTCCGTGACCGTGCTGACCTCGATGGACCAGGCGCAGCTGTCCGCCGTCGGCGTCCAGCGTTCGCCCGAGGAACAGGTGCGCCTGCTCGGTCGCATGGCCATCCAAGCCGGTTCCCATGGCCTCGTCTGCTCCCCGCTCGAGCTGCCCGTGCTCCGGGCCGACCTCGGGCCGGGCCCGGCGCTGGTGACCCCGGGCATCCGCTACCCCGACGCCGCGGGCGACGACCAGAACCGCGTGATGACGCCGGCCCAGGCCGCCGCCGCGGGCGCCAGTTTCATCGTGGTGGGCCGTCCGATCCTCAAGGACAAGGACCCCGCCGCCAAGACCCTCCAGGTGCGCCGCGAGATCGGCGAAACAAAGTAAGTGCTCCAACGCGGCGACGATATCCTGATCCTCCTGGCCGCGGGCTCCGCGCGCCGGATGCAGTCCGTCGTCGACGACAAGATCACGGCCACCCTCGCGGGCACGCCGGTCTTCATCCATTCGCTCCGGGCCTTCCTGAACACCGGCCTGATCGGCCGCGTCATCATCACCTACCGGGACAGCGACCAGTTCGCGCGCCTGCGCCTCCAGCTCGCCGAACACCCGATGCCGGACCACCTCATCCAATTCGTGAGCGGCGGCGAATCCCGCCAGGACTCGGTCTACGCCGCCCTGCAGACCTGCGAAGGCCATACCGGTCTCGTCCATATCCACGACGGCGCCCGCCCGCTGGTGACCGATGAGGCGATCCGCAAGGTCCGCGCCAAGGCCTGGACCACCGGCGCGGCCATCCTGGCCGGCCGTTCGGCCGACACCGTCAAGATCGCCAAGGGCGACTCCGATTCCGTCGAAGCCTCGCCCGATCGCGGCCTGGTCTGGACGGCGGAGACCCCGCAGGTCTTCCGCACGTCGACCGTGCTGCGCGCCTACCGCAAGGTCGCGATGCTCGGACGCAAGGTCACCGACGACAGCTCCGCGGTCGAATACGTCGGGCAGGACGTCTCCTTGGTCGAGAACACCACGGTGAACCTGAAGCTGACGCGCCCGTCCGACTTCGTGCTGGCCGAGGCGATCCTGAAGACGCGCTGATCAGTAACCCGCCTGACGGAGCGCGGCGTCCAGCTTGGTCTGGAACTCCACGATATCCTCCTGCGTCGGGCGATAACCGGGCACCCGCGCGGCCATGCCGGGGCGCCCCTGGTGATCGATGTACCAATCGGCCTTCTGGCCGTCGGAGAACGTGACGTTGCCGCTGATCATGGCGTGCGGCTGGGCGATGGTGTCGACCTCGACGGTGACGGCGCCGCCGGTCGCGGGTGCGGCGGGGGTCGCGGCCTCGGCGGCCGGGGCGGCCTCGGCGGTCGGCTCCTCGGCCTTCTTGGGCTCCTCCTTCTCGACCAGCGTCAGGTTCAAGTCGTCGACGAGGAAGCGGACGTCCATGAAGGTCATCGTGATGCCGAGTTCGGCGGCGAGACGGGTCTGGACCTGCGAAAGCGTGGCACCGGCGGCGACCCAGGTGGCGACTTGGGCGGTTTGAGCGGGAGTGAGGCTGGCCATGGGACGAAAGTGTGGAGATGTCCCGCGTTTTTCAAGCATCCCGTCGCTTAATCGTTGGAAATCGCGGCCCGCTCCTGCAAGTTGGCTCCATGCAGTCCGAAATCCGATGGGAACGAGCCGGGGACTTCCAGGACATCGTCTACGAGAAGGCCGAGGGCATCGCCCGCGTGACCATCAACCGGCCGCACCGGCGCAACGCCTTCACCCCCGACACGGTGGCCGAACTCATCAAGGCCTTCGGCGACGCCCGCGATGACGCGCGCATCGGCGTGGTCCTCCTGCGCGGCGCGAACCCCCAGCACGACGGCAAGTTCGCCTTCTGCGCCGGGGGCGACCAGAAGATCCGCGGCGACAAGAAGGGCGGCTACATCGGCGGCGACGGCGTGCCCCGCCTGAACGTCCTGGACCTGCAGCGGCTGATCCGCTCGATGCCCAAGGTCGTGATCGCCTTGGTCGCCGGCTTCGCCATCGGCGGCGGCCACGTCCTTCACGTCATCTGCGACCTGACGATCGCGGCGGACAACGCCGTCTTCGGCCAGACCGGCCCCAAGGTGGGGAGCTTCGACGGCGGCTTCGGCGCCTCCTACCTCGCCCGGATCGTCGGCCAGAAGAAGGCCCGCGAGATCTGGTACCTCTGCCGCCAGTACGACGCGGGTCAGGCGCTCGAGATGGGACTGGTCAACGCCGTCGTCCCCTATGAGCAGCTCGACGCCGAGGGCGTGCAATGGGCCCGCGAGATCCTGACCAAGAGCCCGCTCGCCATCCGCTGCCTCAAGTCGGCCTTCAACGCCGAGCTCGACGGCCAGGCGGGCATCCAGGAACTTTCGGGCAACGCCACCCTGCTCTACTACCTCACCGAGGAAGGCGACGAGGGCCGCAAGGCCTGGAACGAAAAACGTCCGCCCGACTTCGGCGCCTTCCCTTGGCTCCCGTAAACCCCATCCGCGTCACCGAACGCGCGCAGCTGCTCGCCCAGGAGATCCTGCGCCCCGGCGATCTGGCGATGGATGGCACCGCGGGCAAAGGTCGCGACACCGCGTGCCTCGCCCAGGCCGTCGGCCCGTCCGGACACGTGCATGCCTTCGACATCCAGCCCGAGGCGATCGCCGCGACCGCCAACCTGCTGACCCTCGCGGGCCTGGCCGGACGCGTGACGCTCCACGCCCGCAGCCACGCCGACCTGGCCGCGGTGTTGCCCGCCGACCAGCGCGGCCGGCTCGGCGTCGCGATCTTCAACCTGGGCTACCTGCCGGGGGGCGACACCGCCATCATCACCCGCCCGGATTCCACGGCCGCCGCCCTGCGCGCGGCCCACGCCGAGCTACGTCCCGGCGGCCGACTCATCTGCGTGGCCTACACCGGGCATCCCGGCGGCGCGGAGGAATCCGACGTCGTACAGGCCTTCGGGCGCGAGCGGGAAGCCGCCGGCGACACGGTGGCCCGGCACGGTCTGGTACCGAATCCCGGCAAGCCCTGGATCCTCAGCGTGACCCGCCCGAGTTAGCCGCGGGCAAGCCAAGGTCGCTTGCCTTTCCCTCGCTTCCTGCTCCGTTGAACCCATGTCTACCCGACCGCGTATCGTCCTGACCGGGGCCACCGGACTGATCGGACGCGCGCTGACGAAGGCGCTGACCGCCAAGGGCTACGAAGTCGCCCCGCTCCGTTCACGCACGCAAGGCCCGGGCGGGATGGACGCAGCCAGTGGTTGGCTCGACACGGACTTCCTGGAAGGCGCCCACGCCGTCATCCACCTGGCGGGCGAGCCGATCGCGCAGCGTTGGACCACCGCCGCCAAGGAGCGCATCCTTTCCAGCCGGGAAAAAAGCACGAGCCTGCTGGCTTGGAATCTGGCCTTTCCCTCCCCTAAGCTGCGTTACCCGCCTAAAGTCTTCCTCTCGATGTCGGGCATCAACCGCTTCGGCATCCATCGCCCGGGCGAAACGTTGACGGAGTCGTCCGCGGTATCCGACGAGGGTTTCCTCGGACAGGTCTCGGCCGCCTGGGAAGAGGCCGCGACGCCCGAGGGGGCCGGCTCCGCCCGCGGCATCCGGACAGTCCACCTACGGACCGGGATGGTGCTCGCAGCCTCCGGGGGAGCCCTCAAGGCGATGTTGCCGGCGTTCAAGGCCGGGCTCGGCGGCCGGGTCGGCTCCGGCCGCCAAATGGTCAGCTGGATCCGCCTCGGCGACCTGGTCGACCTGATCATTTGGGCGCTGGAAGACCCCAAGGTCGAAGGCCCGCTCAACGCCGTCGCCCCCCACCCCGTGAGTCAGGCCGACTTCGCCAAGGAGCTAGGGCGGGCGCTGGGCCGACCCGCCTTCATCCCGGCGCCGGCTTGGGCGGTCAAGCTGCTGTTCGGACAGATGGGGGCCGAGACCTTGCTGGCCGACCTGACCGTCTCGCCGCGCAAGGCCTTGGACGGCGGCTTCCAGTGGTCGACGCCGGACCTGCCGTCGGCCTTGGCCGCGGCGCTTCGGGAATGATTTGAGGTTGAAGGAAAGTCGGGCGATGAGGATTGTCACGGCATGGTCCGCGTCACCTTCGCTTTCCTTCTTTTCCTGCTCGTCGGTTGCGACGACGCCGTGCCCGGCCTGCCCCGTTCGCTCGAGACCGAGGACCAGGACTTCAAGCAGGGGCAGCTCTTCCAGAAACAAGGCGAGAGCCGCAAGGCCCTCGAGTGCTACCTCAAGGTGATCGACGCCCGCCGCGGCGCCGCCGAATCGCACCTCGAGGCCGGCCGGCTCTGCAGCGAGCTCAACGACCCGCTGCCGGCGATCTACCATTACAACCAATACATCCGCCTGAAGCCGACCTCGGAACAGCGCAAGATCGTCGAGCAGATGATCCGCACCGCCGAGAAGCAGTTCATGCAGCAGCTCCCGGGGCGCCCGATGGAGCCCGATGCCGTGGGCTCCGGCGACCTGCAGGAGCAGCTCCGCAAGCTGCGCACCGAGAACGACAAGCTGAAGCGCGAGATCACCGACCTGACGCGGGGCCAGCCGCGCGCCGCCAACCCGCCGGCCGGCCCGACCCCGCCGGTCGCCGTCGCCACGCCGGAACGCCCGGCCAACGCGACCCCCCTCCCGCCGGCGGCCACCCCTGGTCGCGCTTTCGCCACCTACGTCGTGGGTAAGAACGACACCTTGAGCAGCATCTCCCGCAAGGCCTACGGGACCTCGACCCGCGCGAACGACATCCTCAAGGCGAACTCGCACCAGCTCGCCGGCCCCGGCGCGCTCAAGATCGGGATGACGCTGGTGATCCCGGAGTGAGTCATGCGCCTCACGCGCATCCGGGCCGCCGACTTCCGCAACCTCGTGTTCGCGGACGTGGCCGTCGATGCGCCACGGGTCTTCCTGCTGGGGGATAACGGACAAGGGAAGACCAACCTGCTCGAGGCCGCGGGCCTGGTCTCGGCCTTCCGCTCCTTCCGCACGACCGAGATCGCGCCCCTGATCCGCGCGGGCGCGACCGAGGCCCGGCTCCGGCTCGACGTGGCGCTGGCGGGCGCCGACCAGGCGGAGGTCGAGCTGCGCTTGGCCAAGGGCTCGCGCAAGGCGCTCGTGAACGGCACGCCCGTGACGTCCGTGGCCCAGCACCTCGGCCAATTCCCGACGATCGTCTTCTGCTCCGACGACCTGCGGCTCGTGCGCGGCTCGCCGGGCAACCGCCGTCGCTGGCTCGACGCCGCCATCGGCGGCACGGACGGCGCCTACCTGACGGCGTTGCGCGACTACACCCGGGCGCTCGAGGGGCGGAACGCCTTGCTGAAGGCGGACCGGCGCAGCGACGAGGAGCTCAAGGCGTTCGAGCAGGCGATGCTCGCGCCGGGGCAGCTGCTCGCCCGCACGCGCGCCACTGTGCTGCCGGAGCTCGCGGCGACTTTGCGCGAGGTCTGCGCGCGCGCGGGTTTCCCCGACGAAGGCGCCGACCTGCGCTACCGACCGGACTGCGCGGCCGATCAACTGGGCGAGACGTGGCTCAAGCTGCGCGCGGCGGACCTGGCCACGGGGACGACGTTGCGGGGCCCGCAGCGCGATGATTTCGACATCCTTTTCCGCGGCGAGGATGCGGCCGACTACGCCTCCGAGGGACAGCAACGGCTGCTGGTGCTCGCCCTCTCGCTCGCCCGCCTCCAACGCGACACCCGACGGGCGCCCACCCCGCCTGTCATCTTGGCCGACGATGTGCTGGGCGAGTTGGACGATACCCGCCGTCGGGCTTTCTGGGAGCAGGTCGGCAAGACCCACCAAGTCATCGCCACGGGCACGGTCCCGCCCCCTTCCGGGGCTTGGCTGACCTACCGGGTGGCGGCCGGGGCCTACGCTCAGGCCTGATTTTGGCGTTGTTTTATGGGTCCGGCACCCCTTGGATACGGGGATGAAGGACTTCCTCCTCTACGCCTCC
>Ga0222712_10005345_pt1 | contig 13053 bp, 21 predicted proteins | sample C33_657DmetaG_FD_165043 | JGI IMG/M metagenome (GOLD analysis project Ga0222712, IMG submission 165043) | Estuarine water microbial communities from San Francisco Bay, California, United States - C33_657D | ecosystem: Environmental > Aquatic > Marine > Unclassified | place: USA: California...
GAGATAGCTACCCTTTGCAGTTCATTCTGTAACGTGTAGCTAACTCTGTGCACTGTTTAAGTTTATAAGTTAATTAATCTGGTTGCATCTATTAGGTGCCATGGTTAATGTAACTAACTAAGATCTTAATTTAGTATAGGATCATTCGTGATCTTATTAGATCATCAAGCTTAGAAGTTCTCCTCCTATGTATTACATAAGATGAGAACCTTTAGGTTCTCTATCCACTAAATCCAGGTGTACATCATGACTGATTTTGATTACGATTTGGCCCATGAGTTAAAGCTTCATGCAGACAATTTAAGTGTTCATTTTAATAGTGTAGGTAAAACTTTAAGTAAATTTTGGCGTAAGGGTTCATTCGATTATGAACGCGCCTCTGGTTACATCTACCGAAACCTAACTATTCCAGCCGCCAAAGATTACCACAGTCTGTGTGGGTCACTGACACAATCTTGGTTTGGAATGTTTCCTATTCCAGAACGTAAGTATGTTACGGAGAAGATCTTAATGGAGTTCTTAGATGAGTTTCATTCAGGTAACTTTTGGGAATAATACTTTAACTTTATTATCCACTTGCACTTCTACATTATGACCGGGCTTAAACCATTCGCTGGCACCTTTGTATACAAAGGTGTGCAGGTTAATTGTATTGATCCATCACGTAGATTAGGCGGCGATTTGTTTTACTTTCAATCGCCACTAACTAACAAGATTGTATGGACTACCACGCCTAACAAGGCACGCAAACTTATTAAGGAGACTTTCTAATCATGGCCCGCAAAACATTTGACGTTCTACACTTCAAAGACTACGTTAACTCTAAACTTGTTCTCGATACTTTATCAAAGGATGAGAAGTATGGTTTGATCATCGCACTTGAATATTCACTACATGAGACTGGAAACTATAACGGATTTGGTTACATATACAAGGATGATGTAAGACCTTGTTTTCCTGATAAAGTAGGAGCCGATGCATGTAATCCTGATTGGGATATGGATCGGGATATGCGTAGAAAGTATTACTAACCCACACCAAAATCACACAGACAATGAACTTACAATCTCAACTTGACCATTATCTCACCCAGTGGGACATTAAACAATCCACTAAACGTGGATACAATCCGTTTGCTCTAGGTATTTACTTAGAACGGGCAGAAAGATTAGCTAAAGATGTAGCTCAAGGCGCCACAATTAGTGACGCGATTGATGAACATTTTTGCGACAGACTTGCAGCTATGCTGCATAAGAAGTTCGCCTAACTCACCCTTAATTGTCATGCAAACTCACTTTCGCAACAGACAGATTCCACCTGTAACTGCTGCTCAATTAGTATCAGTTTCAGTTGATCCTGATGATCTATTTTGGTCACCAACTTTCCATACTTGGAGGTTCTGCGGCCCCCTAAGTATTAAGTTCCCATACTCAACTATGGGAGCGATACTTGATAAATTAAATCTTACCCCACACCCTGAGGCTTAACCTAATGACTATGAATCTCAACACCAAACTTGTAACGATCAACAACACTGAGTATGAACTCCCCGCTGTTAACAACCTAACACGGATTAAGATTAACAACCGACTGCATTATTTAGGTGATCAAATACTTAAGTTACGTATGCAACAAGATGAGCTAATTAAGATGCGAGATGAGTTAGATAATCAGCCCATAGACTTATTTCATGAGATGTTCGAAACAACTTAAATCACTATCCCGTTTGTATTAGTGGGCTGCGCATACTTACCACGCAGAACTTAAACATCCACATCCAAATTATTACAATGAAACGCCCTCAAGGTTTTGTTTTGTGGGAGGGATTGTCGCCTCTCGATGGATCCCCAATCGTATGCATTGCAACACTTAAATCAGTCAATCGTAAGACTGGTAACATGATCCAAACATTCATATTGCACCAGGATATTAACCCTGTAGCTGCACTTAAGAGCGGCGATGATTTAGCGATCTGCGGTAATTGTTACCATCGAGGATCAGGCTTTGTAAACAACAAGCCGCGCAGGAAAAGATCTTGCTACGTAAATGTAGGCCAGGCGCCTAACAGTGTGTGGAAATCATACAGGCGTAATGGTTACCCTAAATACGATGCAACTCTACACTCTAAATATTTCAAAACACGCAAAATTCGCTGGGGTACTTATGGCGATGGCGCTATGTTGCCCGCTGAACTAGTTACATATTTCAACGACCTTTGTATATCCCACACAGGCTATACTCACCAGTGGCGAGAATCATTTGCTCAGTGGTGCAAGGGTGTATTTATGGCATCATGTGATGGGCTACAGGATTACATTGAAGCATCCGCCCATGGTTGGAAGACCTTTGCAGTTGTAGCAAAAAACTCTGTAGCATTCAGTGGTAAACAATGCCCAGCTACAGTAGATAACAGCCAGGCGCAATGCCTAACATGTAGCCTGTGCGATGGCACTAAAACAGATATATTTGTAGAAGTACATGGCACCGGGGCTTCTAACTTTGTGGCCGCAGTGTAGCTGAAACCATAAACATGATGTACACTGCCTATGCAATTTAGATTTAATCCGTGGCAGAAAATGTAACCACGCGGCATTACAAAATTGAATTAGTTATCGAAGTTAGTGCAGATAAAGCTAGCCCTTTAGTGTGGTTATCTGAATGCATCTATGAGAACATCGACTTAAACAACTGCGAAGATCTTAAATCATTCAACATGGAGGAACTCAAATGAATTGGCGACCTGAAACAATTGAAGAACACATTCTTGCACTTGAGCGAGAACTTGAGGAGGTAAACTCTAGCGATGAGTGGGAGTTTATTAACAACAAGCTGGAGAACTTAGAGCTCAAACTGTTACATAGCTGTGTTGATTATATGGAGATTGCCTATTGACAATTAAATCCTCGCTCGCTTCGCTCACTGCGGGCCAACGCACACACTAACCTAACACTCACTAACTAACATCATGGAAACCTACAGAGTAACTGCAATCGAGTTCAATTTAGAAGATGACGAAGATCTGACAAAGTACGAAGCACTTCGTATTAATGAAATACTCGAAGAAAAGTATCTTCATAGTGAATGGACTGTAGAAGATGGAGACGAAGGTTTTAGCATTGCAGATTTAATATCTGACGAATGTAAATGGGGTGTAGACTCCATTGATTATAAATTAGTCGAATCTAATTAACCTAATGGAAAACTTTCCCTGCACAAGTTGTGGTCTTTGCTGTAAGATTGTCGGTCACGTTTTAGCTGACGTTGACAAAGTTACAGACCCAGTGATTAAACAACTGTTTAACGACTTTCCCTATGAAACCACGGATGGTGTTTGTAGTATGCTACAGCCAGATAATACCTGCGCTGTGTATGACAACAGACCAGACATGTGCAACATTAAAACTATGTCTAAGATCCGTGGCATCACTGATCTAAATGAGTATTACAAAATTAATGCTCAGATATGCAATTCTTGGATTCAACTTAACAAACTCGATTCTTCCTACCTAATCAACTTGGAGCAATTTAACCATGCTAAATAAGTACAAGTTCACTGTTTATGTTGAGACAAACTCTGGCGAACGTAAGAATCATTCAATTATTCGTATGTTTTATAAGAAGTCAGATGTGGATCGTTACTTAATCGGATTTGCTGACGGTTTAGCCATCGCTTATGACGGAGTTATCCTCCGTGGTACAGCTGAAAACCTCAACGAATTGGATGAACACATTAACGAGCCTAAACAAACAGCTCACAAATACTTATTAAGTAAGTAAGATGCTTAACTTTATATGCGCTTCCTTAAGTTGTTTAACTGGTTATTTAGGTGCTGGTTACATAGTAATTCAAACAGACAACTTAGTTGTTTATGTAAATGAGTTAATGCCTTACGTTTACATTTGTAATCGTCAACATAATATTTTGATGTGCGAGCGGAGGGTTAAAAACGACTATTAAAATTGAACCCAACACTTTTGTTAGGCACATCAAGATTAAATTCTACATTTCCAGTTTTAAGTGTTGCTCTACCACGGGGATCAATAACAATAGCTCCCGTTTCATCTGTTAAAGTTAAAGGAGTTCCTTCCGATATAGTTTTTATTAAACTGTTCAATTGATTGTAATTTGGATTAGCACTGGATGCTGCTCCATAAAATGTATCTGAAATAGATTTAATTAAATTTGAAGGGGTAAGATTACCTCCAGCAAACTGTTTTGGTAATAAATTTGGATTAAATTCAAACAATTCATTTCTATTTATCCCAGTAATGCGTCTTTCTTTTTCAGGAATAATAACAGTTTCATAAGGATTAATTTCTTTTGCACGAGGAATTATATAGTTATCAGCCTGATTACGTAAATTGTATTGCTCTGCTTGTTCTATTAAAGCACGAATGTCAGACATGTTTAGTAAATGGAAACTTGTTTAACACTTTAGATTGTCCGAAGCGTTCCTCAGAATAAGTAGGAGGTTTAGATAACATCGATGGAGCCACGAAACCACTTTCGCCTCCAATCATCGGAACCTGCAAGTATTTATTGAGGAACGCAATCGGATTGTTCACAGTCAGCTCACTTTTTCATGCCGCCTTTACTACCTTTAGCGCCAGCTTTAGTGCCTTTAGATGCACCACCTTTTTTAGTCATGCCAGCCATGAGAGTTAAACCGAAGGACAACCAATTCTAATCTTAAAAATCTAATTAACGATTCTTAAACTCTCTTTTATCTGTATATTTTCAAAAGTTAATTGATGATAGAGCTTTGCGTTAAGCGCAAGAAACATTACAAATAAACTATAAACATTGTATAAATTCTAACCAATGCGCAAGTTGCGACTCATATTCAATAGTCAGAAAAGAGTTATTACTAAGGTATAGGAAGCAAAGACACTAACGCACTATGCGTTATGTAAACTTATGTTTTCTTGCTTATTTTGCTCTTGACTTTTAACCTTATTTTGCCATCATGTACCTGGATTCAGACCACCCATGCTATTGAACAGCTCCAAAACCCTTCAAAAATTTGACGTTTTTATCCGAGACAAAGGACGTTGGAAGTTCAGTCACTCAATAGAGGAACTAGACGAATCAACCGTAAAGATGAAGTTCTTAAACGAAAATGCTGACGTTGACCCTTCCTCAATTAGTGTGTATCCAACCCGTTGATTACCAATGAACACGATTGCCTCACTAAAAGTAATTGGAGTTGCTTACATAGCTATGGCTGTATATTGCTTTTTTTCCGTCAATTACTTTTATGGAATTGTGTTTTCGATCTGCGCAGTGACTTTACTGCGCATTCGCTGACAACATAGGTTTCTTAGTGGTTAAACACTAAGACGCAGGTTCGATTCCTGCGGTTGCCTTTGCCTCACTACGGGGCAACGCACCTATTGCTTTTATAGTTCTGAGGTGCTACATTGTACATGGGAGACAGCTCCCCTCCTTTATCCTTCTTAAATCACATGAACACCCCCAACTTCACGACCCTGATTAAAGACGCTGAGCTCGCTGCACATTCGTGGAACGAGTTTGATATAGCAACCCTGTCTTGCAATGAGGCTTTTGGTCTGCCTTTTAACGCAGCCAAAGAGACCTTGACTAACAACGTTACCGTTGCTGAGTCACGCAAATTTGATTTGTCTGTATTCAGTGGCGCTGAATCTGCTTTTAAGTTCCCAGACCTTGAAACCAACATTGTTGTTCGGGTAACACGTAAGCCCACGGCTCACTCAAAACTCGAACGGATCGACGATAAGATCGAGCAATTAGAACAGAAACTTAAAGTGGCAAAGATCGAACGGAAGAAGTTGATCGAGCAGCTTGCTGTAACTGGTGACGTAGATATGATTACCGATAAAATCAACCTCGCATTTACTCGCTTAAAATGATCTACCGTTTCGCTACCTTCACACTTCTTAGCCTCATGTTTGGGATTATAACTTGCGCAGCGTTAGGCTACGATCCTCTGGTCTTAGCCAAAAGACCAGGCTACCAAATTCAAGTCTGCAGAAATCCTGAAATCCATACAAATGGATGCCTTCCATAGTATTGTATGGCCGGGCCATGGGAACCCTGGGTCGTCTACAGCAACGACCCATTTTTCTTTATTAACCTTCACTTTTCTTGTAACTAACCATGAACTATTTGCTTTCTTGTACAATTTCCGCCAGTGTTCGTCAAAGCATTCAAATTAAATTTGACGATCTCAAACTTCCGCAATCAGTTGTAGACACATTAGAGAAGAACAACACTGTTTCTCTACGACCTAATCTTTCTAACGCACTTAAATCTGAGCTAGATGCTCTTCGAGTTATGCAACGAGAGTTGTACGACGGTTACTGCATACACTTTGGCGACACTCATTTTGTAACAGCAAATTATTTCGATGAAGCAAACAAACTAATTAAACAAATTCGTGCGAAAGCTAAAGAAGCTAACGAACGTTTGTTTGGTTTCTGGGAGTCAGAACACGGTAAATGGAGGAACACAGTAGAGGGTTTCTTACTTCCTCTTTTTAAGGATGAAATGGAATACAAACTGGCTAGCGATGCCTATATGCGAGTGTTCCCGACACTGCAGGAGTATCGCAATCCAATTGGGGTTCATGTTGTTGGTCCTCTTCCAGTTTCTTTAGAAGTTGCTACGAAACCAGTTGAAGGTGACGTACAAGGTTTACTTACATATGAAAATTCAATAAATACTAAAGAAGTAATCGAAGCAGCCCACGCTAATGCTGCGGACAAAGCACTTTGTTTAGGTGCTGAGTTACTTGACGACTTAGATGTTAGGACTGTAACTAAAGTCGGACGACAACAAACAGGTGGAGATAAGAAGCGTGGGTCTTGGCAAGTAACAGCCGAGAAGCTAAAGCTAATTAGCGATTCCGTAGTTGGGTTTGATAACTTAGCTGGCTTAGCAGATCAACTGCTAGGTGCAGGCAACGCAATTCAATCACCAATGCGACAAGTTCGCGAAGAAGGATGTAAAAGATTCCAAGAACTACAACAAGAAATTCGTACTGAATTGGAGTCGATCGTTGACACCCGTGATACATCTAAAGGACTAGAGACACTTCAAAAATCCTTAGCTTTGTCTAACACTTATACAACTCTATGCGAACAAATTAAAACTGCAGAAAACTCAAATGCTTTAGACCTATTGGTTAAAGAAGCAAACATTGAGTTGGACATTTACGCACAACGATCTAAGCACCTCAATAAGATGATTGGTCAGCGCCGCGAACTAATTAGTGTTGCTGGTGACGACCTAGACGATTTGATTTCTGATATAAAAACACCATTAACATCTCAACCAACACCCGATTTCTAATGACACAAACTGTTTATGCCTTCCATTCAAAGGAAGGCTTTCTCTCTGACATTGAAAAATACACTAACGATCCAGAAAAAGCTGTTACCTTTGTCTCTTTTGAAGTAGCTTCAAACCGATTAAACGGATTCAAAGACCGATTAAAACATACTTGCCGAATTGTATCTGTACAACTTCCTTTCCCACGAACAACGGCGGTGCAGTTTTATGCCTAGATTAACAACAGTTAAGTTTCAAACAATCTTACTTGAAGATTGTCCTACAAAAGAACCGGTTTTATTAGAAGTTAAGTATCGCAGACAATTAGATAAACCAGGTGTTTTTATAGTTGAAGGCTTTAGTACTCGATTAAAAAACGATAAACATCTAACTATAGAACGGGCAATTCATTCGGACATACACAAATTAGTTGAGCAAGTTAAAGCAAAAATTATAAAACAATATGAGGATAAAAACATAAAGTATAACGATTATGTTAAACGAACACCTTTAACTCTGCCTCACAAAGAATTGAACTATGCATACTCACCCGAAGATAAGTTTCCCTGGCTCAGTAACGCAACTCAGGAACGATTTAAGATTGGAAAAAACTATAAAGGAGAGTGGGTTCGTTTTGTGACAACTAATCTTGAATGGGTGGTGATTGATAATATAGATGATTACGTACTTTTTGATCAAGCCAAGCAAACTGAATTCATAAGACAAACAACGCTTTTGTACGAAAACTTTAGAGAACAGAGACAAAGTTTGGTTACTACGTACGAAACATTATGGAACAAAACATATGAGCAAATATTCAATGGGTTAACGTATGAGAACAAGAAAGATAAGCCTCAAGAATTCGACGAGGTTTTACGAAGTTACATTTAATTACACCCTCGCTGCTTTGCAGCTGCGGGGCAAGCTCACAGTTTGCTACAATCCCTACAACATCACATCACGCTCATGAACGACACTTTATTCGCTTCTCTCCAAACCTTTCGCGCAAACCTAAACGCTGCCACGCTCGAACGTGAGTCTGTGGTTGATGGTCTGTTAGCAACCCTGATAAGCAAGCAAAACGCTTTCTTGTTAGGAGAACCAGGTACAGGTAAGTCTGATCTGGTACGGAACATATGTAACGGGATTTCTGGGGCCAACTACTTTGGTTATCTTTTAACTCCAACCACCGATCCTTCCGAGATCTTCGGCCCCGTGGCCGTTACCAAGCTTCTTAATGACGAGTACACACGCGACGTTAAAGGGTATCTTCCAGACGCTCACATCGCATTCACGGATGAGTTATTTAGAGGATCATCCGCTATTCTGAACTCACTGTTGACTCTTTTAAACGAGCGCACTTTCAACAATGGAAAAGAAGTTATCCACACTCCGATTCAATCTATTGTTGCAGCAACAAATTCCTGGCCGGATGAAGAATCCCTCCAAGCATTTGCAGACAGATTTCTGTTCCGACCCACGGTGGAATTTCTTAAGAAAAGCACATCGAAACGGATCTTGGATGGTTGGGCTCTTGGAGTCGAGGAACGACCTACCGTAGGCACACACTTAAGTCTTGATACCCTTACACAGTTACAGGACGCCGCTAAACAAATTAAAGTCTCAGATGATTTCGTAGATAAATATGGCGAAGTATGGGATATGTTAAGTGCCCGTGGTATTACAATTAGCGATCGGCGTCGTGTGCAGGTACTTAAGTTCTTAAGAGCTTGGGCAATTGTTCAGGGAGATGAAGAACTTGTACCAGAGCATATGCACGACTCTTTGGTTCATATTGTATATAGAACACCCGATGATAAGGAAACTATTAAAGAGATCCTTGATCAGGTGATTCCCACGGCTAACAAAATATTTGCCGATGCTAAACGAGCTGCTTCTGGGATAATGACGGAGTACTCAACTACGACTCATAAAGCTCAACTACGTAGTAGTGGAATCGCTGAGTTAAATGATTTTGTTATTCAATTACGTAAGTACCATAAAGATATGCAGACAGTCAGAGACAAAGTAGGAGAAGTTATTGACGGAAATAAATATCGTATGAATTTGAGCACAAGACAGACGGGCGTAAAATTACAGAAACAGCTCGAAAATTATTGCGAAACGCTTACCGTTGCAATTAGCGACATAAGCAAGTAGTCTAAGCGCGTAGCATCACATCAACATGACTGTCAAAACTGAAGACTTAAATCTTGTTCGAAAAAGACTGGCAGACTTTATAGAGTCTGCGGAGGTAATCAGCCCTTCAAGTGCTTACGACAAACTTGTAGCTCTATTAGTCGATTTAGATCAAGCCATCATCAGATCCAAAAAACAAACATGAAACTAAACAAACACACTGAATTCGTGAGGCTGACTCACAACGAACCTCTAACGCTAGCTTGCTCAGCACTTGCAGATTTTCTTTGGGAAGACTTTGTTGTAGACGGGAAACCTTCTGTAACTTATCTCATTGATCACTACAACATTAAAAAACTATCCCGCTTTGGTAAAGAGCTTTTCGAACGGTTGTATAACGCAGACGACGTAAACTGGATGATTACAGAGCAAGCTTACGAAGATTATTTCAGAGCAAAACAAAATGGAGATGACATTAAATTTCCAGAAGGATATAAGCCTGAGAATGGAATGTGGTATGCGATTATGTCTGATATTAGTCTTGCCGCTGCTTGGCCTCATCTACTAGCTAGAAGTGTAGGCAATCAATTTAACGCAGGTAACAACGCAATCAATATTTTAAACCAACTGTCTGAAGTCATAGAAGAGTTAATTGAGAAAGATTTATTGGATGTTCAACTTGTATTCAACGCGGGAGACAAATTAGATGAGTTAAGAAAACAATTTCAAGATGCTCAGGCTAAAGGCGATAAAGCTGCAATGGATAAAGCTCGTGCTGAGGGTAAAGAAATTAATCAAGCAATTCAAAACGCCATAGAAGAACTTAAAGATCAAATAGGATCGCAGACCAGCAGGATTGTAGATAAAACCAATAAAGATTGCGACGAAACAAACAGTTCAATTTCGACTTTGTTTGGAAACGAAGAGGGTAAGGGGACCCACAATGCAGACTTGCAAACTAAGAGAGACTTAGCGGAAAAGTTACAAAGAAACCCCAAGCTAAAAGCACTGGCAAAGAAGTTAGGTGCTCTCCGCAAAGTATGGCAAGAACGAAAACGAGCGAAGATAACAAAGTCAACTTACGAAGCAATTAACGGAGCGGTTTTTTCAAATGACATTACAAGAGCCTTTCCTGTAGAACTGGCATTAGCTGGAAGTAACGAGGGAAAACTTTTATTTGCGTTGAAGTACTCACAGAAAACTTTGCTTACAAAAGATTACAACGCTCACCGAAAAGATATAGGTAAAGGTCCAATAATTATGTACGTAGATACCTCAGGTTCTATGGGTGGAGAACCAGAAGTCTGGTCAAAAGCTATTTCGTTTGTAATTTCTGAAGAAGCCTTAAAGGAAAATAGAGAAGTTCAGATCTATTTATTTGATACACGAATTGAACAGGGTGTGATCTTGAAGGGAAATAGAAAAACAAACAAAGAATTACTTGACTTTGTAGGCACTTGGCATCTTGGCGGAGGTACAAGTTTTAATTCCGTAATCTGCCACGCGGTCGAACTAACAAAGACCCAGGATCGTTCAGACATTCTTTTGATTACGGATGGTTATTCAGACGTTCGAGACTCTAATATGAGAGCGCTTCGGTCCCTCAAACAAAGGACAGGAGCCATGTGGAGTACAATCTGTATCGGAACACATGTTCCAGATATAGTGCATGAGTTTTCAGATGAAGCTTATGCGGTCGACATTTCTGCTCACGCAGAAACCATTGACGTTATCCAAAAATGTATTAGGTGATCACCATGCCACGACCTTCTGAAGATCAAATCCTAGAGCTTTGGCGCGACACTCAAGCTTCAGCTCGCATAGACCATCCAGATCCTCCACTAGAGTTGATGATAGGCCGTTTTGCTGACTCGTTGTTAGACAAGTGGCAGTACGCTGAAGGGCGCTCAGACCTCGACAGTCTGTTTGACAATTCAAACTGGGTGTGGGCAGAGGAAGAGGACGAAGGAAAAAACAGTGTGTGTGTTTTTTAAAAAGTAAGACTTTTATTTATTACGTATTCTTTATTATGACTCCTGACTTTTCTGAGTATTTTTACTTGGACTCCGCTATTTATAGCGGTCTAAGATGGAAAAAGAGAAACGGACGTATTGCTCCGGGTGAAAAAGCTGGAACCTTATATAAAACTAAAAAACATTATGTTGTTCAGCTTCTTGGAAAAAAATACAACTGTGACGACATTATTGCCAAACTTAAAGAAAATAAAAAGTTAGTTCGTTAAATTTACTAAACAACACACAGACAAACTAATGGACGACTCTCAAATTTGCGATTCACTTCTTGACCACTGTTGTACCGTGTTTAATAACGTAAAATTTAATCTGGGTGTTAGCTCAAAAAGTGCGTGGCAACGAGAAGCGCGAGAACCAATGGCTGCGGTTTTTAGAACCTTAGCTGAGGAATTGGTTATTGATTTAACTAGTGATAAAGACGATAAACATAATCAAACCTTAACGTTAGTAAAACATTATTTGTTGAACAAAGCAAACGAACACTTGGATGACGTAGTGTGAACCACACTGATGTAAATTCGGTTTTACTAGAGCCAAGTAAAAGGGACGCAGCTACGGAAATAAAGCTTATAAAAAATATATATTATTGGGATTCCAGTATTGAAAGTTTAGCTAACTGGATAATGGCTTCGTTATGGACTTCCGTAAACACAAAATCCCAGACTGAAGGAGATGACTATATTTTTAAATATAAAGAATCTTGTATTGCATATAACTTTAAACAAAGAATATTCACTATTAATCTATGGAGCGAAGAAAATTCTTTTTATACTGTTGGTTTACATGTAAGTTCTTACTTGGAGACACTCTATGGAGTTAAAACATTTGCCGAAGTAGAGACTTCTTTAATATTTGACATTGTAGAAATTGAAAATTTGTCAAAAACAATAGCTAGGGATGTTGATACGTGGATAACAAATGTACCTAATATTTACAAAGAAATTTGTGCTGGTTAATTTGCATATTTTTATGTCATTAACAAGTTTAAACTCCACTCATATATTGTCCGGGAGTCATCGGGCTCAGACCACGAAGTTCTCTCAGCATGTTTATATTTTGAGTTTGCCTTTCTATAGAAGGTAGAGAATAATCCCCACCAACCGGTACATCGTCAATAGGAGTAGGTATAGTTCTTGGTCCAATTTTCAATTTAAATGTTCTAGCTATGGGTCCGCCTTGTTCTTCTGCAAGAAGCTCAGGGTGTTTCATAAGATACATGTTTAAAAAAGAGAGCGCTTCGTCTTGCATCAAATGGTTTCTTCTTAAAAAATTATAGCCTCGCTCCTTTGTTTAAACAAATATTAAATTTTTGTGAAGCGGCTTGACACTATATTTACACCCATTACATTGACCTTGTAAACGGACTTTCTTATGGACATCAAGTTCAAATACCAGGGTTGCACCCTGGAAAACCCAGAAGCAGCGGCTTTAATGAAGGCTGCTAAAGCAAAGCAACCTTTTGAGATCGACCTTGAAACTCTGATCGATGTCAAAATAATGGACAGTGACAAGCTGTTCAGCCTAAGCGTAGAGCAAAAGAGTTCCGCGCTGGCATCTCTAGCTTTTAAG
>Ga0222712_10005347_pt1 | contig 13050 bp, 23 predicted proteins | sample C33_657DmetaG_FD_165043 | JGI IMG/M metagenome (GOLD analysis project Ga0222712, IMG submission 165043) | Estuarine water microbial communities from San Francisco Bay, California, United States - C33_657D | ecosystem: Environmental > Aquatic > Marine > Unclassified | place: USA: California...
TAATATTGGAGGAATCTTTTCTGGATTGAACCCATTTGAATGGCATTTAGGATAAAAGTTTCCAACATCGTGGACTACCTTAGCTGGAACTTTCCATTCTGTTTTACCGATAACAGATAATATCTTTTCTTGCCAATTATCTACTCTATTAGATTTCGGTATTAGTTTATCGCTAATATTAGCTATACGGTTTGTTATTAGTTTCTCAATGGAAACATCCAATACGTCTTGGTGTGGTACGAAATACTTTGGGTCTTGTCGTAACACAGGGCTATGGATAATAACCTTATTAAAGTATTGTTGTGACGCAATTATGGCTGGAGCAGTAGAAGTAGAAAATCCGAATATGGTTTTAACTTCGTATTCTTTTAATTGCTCAGTTGCTTCTATAATCTGGCGAGCATAATCAATTCTATCATATGGGTAAAATGCTTTACTGTTACCGTAACCAACTGGATCAAATAGAACTACATCAATACCCTGCGATAAAAACCATTGAGCGTGACTACCTTCGTCAGTGGGATAATCCCAGAATACTCTCGGAGAAAGACTTTGACCTGCAAGTAAAAACAGCAGATGTTTGTTGGCATCTGCTGTATAAGTCTTTATAAAAGTTTCTTTTAAATGGAGTTCATTAACCATTTCACGACTTCGTTTTCTTCAAAGTATACATTGTCAAAACAAGAGACATTGATAACGTTACCTGCGGTAGACGTCAAGAACATAGCATCACAAAGATATAACTCACCAGTAGAAATATCAGCCCATTCAAACTCAACGCCATTGGTCTCGCAGAAAAGAGCAACCTGATTCATAACTGTGCCATCAAGTCGACTATGTTTCGGAGCATAAACCTTTCCATCCTTAACGATGGCGACGTTAAAACCTGGACCTTCTGTTAATAACCCACGGCTGTCGAGCAGAACCGCTGTATCATAACCACGATCAATAGCTTCCCATTGGGCAAGGTTCAAATCATTCCAAGAGAAGTTCTTCATTCTCTGATCAATAGCAGTATTGCGTTGCTGATTAGCGAGGCAAACAGTGGCAGTGTTTCTGATATTAAACCCGAAGTATGGTTTGGCGTAAGCAATCAATCGGTTATCGCAGTTTGCTAAATCTCGAGGATTACCAGAGCGGGGGATACCACGAGTGACAGCAACCCACAACAACAAATCTTTTGTCGGTGCTTGTTTTACCAGATTAACTAAAAGAGCCTTCAAATCATCAATGTCAGGGCAGGTCAATCTCCAACCCTCACAACTAGCTTGGAATCGCTGTAGATGTTTATCCAGATTAATGATGAGACCATCTTTAACTGCAATCACATCATACGTAGCGTCACAATGGATCAAGCCAAGATCCAGAATAGAAACTGTAACATCTTTGATCTTACAGTATTCGCTACCATTCCAAGCAGGATAATTAAGCATCTTTAGTAGTACCTGTCACTTCTTCATAGAGAGTCTCAAAGTCTTCATTGTCTTGAATCTCTTGCGTGAAGTTTTGTTTATGATAAGTCTTAGCAATCTTATTGATGATTTTCTTTGGGAGTTGAAACTCAGTATTGAGTTCTTTAACAATCTCTCGAATCAAATCAGACTCGGCTTCTTTGCGAGTCATTGAGTTGCTAATCTCTTGAATAGCGTCTTTAAACTTTTTACGGTCTGCTGGTGATGAAATCATTATATTCCTTAGTCACAAGATGATGAAGAAGAGCCACTGTCAGAAGAACTGTAACTCGAAGAAGAATCGCTAGACGAGTAGCTGGAGTAAGAGCTAGAAGAACTAGAGGATTCGTAAGAAGATGTTGGAGTGATAGTAGGTGTATCATTATCCCAACGAACTGAACCAGAAAAAGTATCAGAAGGACTATTCATCGCATTCTGCAGAATCATCATGGTCAACATATCACTGGAGTCATCAACACCAACAGGGCGACGATCTGAATAACGATTTTGATGAGCACGAGTCTCAGTCACTTTAGTTGCAGATACTGGAGTTGGTGTTGTAGCCCAGTTAGCCATCTTCGCTCTACGATCAGCACGTGCCTGACGAATGCGTTCGTTGTTTTCTTCAATCTCACGCATTACACGATCATGTCGTTCTTTCTCAAGACGGACACTACGACGATGTGCGTAGAAGATGCCAGCGCATAGAGCACCAAATGCTAATGCGAATGCAATTTCATATTCCATAATTAAGCCTTAAACTTAGCCTCGCCTCGGAAGAACATACCCAAAACAACCACAGCACACCAAGTATCAAACGATACTGGAATTGCAGCAACTGGGAACAAGATGTTCACTGACCAGATAACAGCCAGAGGGAACAAAACGACCAATGCAATGGCCAACAGAACAATCAAAATTTTACCCATAATAATCACCTTTTAATAAGAAATAACTGAAGTCAAACGGAAAGAGCGCCACTCGCTTTTCTCGACATCGAAAACTCGGAGTGCGGATCCAACAGTGCTGGCAGTCTGCGCCTCTGTGGATTTTGGTCGCTTGTCGACTGGAATCTTAGACTCGACAAGGGTGCATCGCATGGTACGCTCAGTACCATCGGCTTTTGTGAATTTGACGGTTGCTTCGTCAGTGCGCAATTTTTCAAGAAGATTTTCCTTTAGAAGATCAAGGTTGGTTTGTTCTAGGCTCATCATCAAATCTCTCTTTCATATTATATAAAAATGGTTTAAAAAACTCTTCAAATTCACGGTTGGTAAAGAGCATCTGGTACTTGTTGTCCAAGATGTAATCACCAGTATCATCAGGCAGTTGTTTACGCAGTGTAACCTCAATGACATCATAGTCATGTTCAACTACATCCACGCTGGTCATCAGACCACCACGAAACAACTCACCCTTGTAAAGAACTTTGCTCTCTTTCATAAGACTCTTTCTTGTGCTTAGGTTTGCGATTGTACTTAACCTTGCTCTCAACTACACGCATACGGTACTTGGGAGTTCGAAGGTCTTTTGCGACCAAATCTCTAGGTTTCATACTTTTATTATACGCCATCTTTTCTTACAAAGCAACTTTCATTGTAGTGTCTCGTGAGTTGCAAACGGTGTGTGTTGGTCTGCAATTAGTTCAAACAATAATTCTTCTACCTCTTGCAGTTCTTCTATGGTGACTGCCGTTGCAGGCAGTTCACCAGCCATAACTTTTAGCATCACTGCTTGTCGTTCTTCTGTCATATCATTTCCCGATGTTGGACCACTTAGCCAATTTCTCTTTCTTAGCAACGCCAGCCTTAGCCACTGCTTGCCCATCGACGATACCCTTCTCGATCATCATCTCGATCATGCAAAGCAAGTCACCAAGTTCTTCTTCAAGTCGAGTCTTATTGCTAGCACCGTTGTGCTGACTGTCCATCCCGAATCGGAAGATCTTACTAATAGCTTGGGTTACTTCAGCGCATTCCTCTTGCGTAATAAGCATAATCTCATTCGTGTCACTCATACAATTCCCCAATATCAAATTCAAAACGATCTGCCATACGCTTCAGTGTTTCATCTGGAACGTTGTGAACAGAACCGAAAGAGTTCTGACACAGAATCACAGTTGGAATTATACCGTATTCTTTTGCAATGTCAAAGTAAGGTTGCAACTCTTTCTTAGTAGTGAATGTGTTAGACACTACAGGAGAGAATCCTCGCTTCAACAAGTCACGTGTTTGGTCTTGACACCACTTGTGGGCTTCGCCCAGCTTCGCTACATCGAATGCGTAGTCTTTACCCCAGAACTGGTCTGTCTCAAGATGCCAGTACCAACCAATCAAGTTCTTAGCCAAAGTGGACTTACCAGAACCTGGAAGACCACGAATCAATAACAGTTTCATATTTATTCCTCAATGAACCCTAACACAGTGAATTATGCCCCAAGACAAGTATTTTGTCAAGGGGCATATGAAAACCCCTCATTGCAGAGGGGTTATTCTGGTTAGAGAAAACTAAAGTATTACAAAGGCATCCAGAGCCACATACCTTGCGTCATCAGAAGCAATGCAAGAGCACCTACTCCCCACGATCCCCAATACATGCGGGTGTCAACTGCAATGATGGAGGCAGACAACAGAACGATAGCAAGTTGGAACAACATCCCAGAGAAAGTCAACCATGGGCTATGTAGCTTGGCTTCATTACGCATCTCTTTTAGATGAGTTGCTTTGGCAAGAAGTTCTTTCTTACCTTCCATTGTCTTTGGGTCAGACTCGTAACGATCGATCTTCTTTTGCAACTCAGCTTTGCGTTCTGGACTCTTAGCTTCTTCTAATTGACCTTCAGCGATAGCTTGTTTGATAGACTTAGCTTGGAAGAAGCCATATGTATCACTGGCTTCGATTAGGTTGGTCATGGCAGTGCCACTAAATGAATTTGAGTAGTAAGTGTTTAGTGCTAAGAACAAAGCCATAACAACAATTACCAAACCTGCTTTGTCTTTAATTGCGGCTTCACGTTCACTGCGTGTCGGAGCCTTTTTAATTTCTTCTGCCATTTATTACCTCATGTTTCTTTTGATTATTTATTACCTAATGAAAACTAAAAATTTAGATATCATTACTGCTACACCTACTACCATTAGCAAGCCCACTGCTCCGAGCACCAGAAATAATCCAGCAGTTAGAGCCACGCTATACTCCATCATGTTATCCCAGTTCTTTTTGAGAGACATGTTATCTTCCTGTCCAAGTTTTTGGAGCAGCTTCTATTCTTCTCTGCTCTTCTGTTTTAGGTATCCACTCAGTACCAAGATGAGGGTACTTCTTAATTCTATCGTTGATTACATAGACGAATGTTAAACCAATAAAAGATGCCAGCAACAAACCAGCTATTCCAATAGCCACTTCAGCGCGGAGCTTTTCTAATCTCTTTTTTCTTCTCTTTTCTTCGATCTCTTGATTTCTCATCTGCTTGGAGATGAGCACACGTTGGGTTTGCCCCATGTGTTTCATCATAGCCTCTACTTCAGTGTAGAGTGCTCCAAGTTCAGGTGGGGATTGGTAGACCATGAGTTCACGTAGATCCACAGACATCTGCTCTAATTGCTTTCGCATCAGAACACGTTGTAGAGCGCGTTTACCTAGAGAGGCTTCGCCAGTGTATACTTCATTTTCTGCTCTGCGTTCTTCTTCTTCGAACACAGCCATACACTTATAGAAGTTATCATAGTAAGTACCTAGATGTTCACCGATTTCACGGTAGATGCCATCGTGCTCACCAGCGTTGGCTTTCTTGTTCAACTCAATAACTTCGTTCTTTTCACGAATGAATTGGTTCTTCTGCTCTACGGTAGGTGGCTTTTCTGGTGGGTGTAATTTATGGAACTGGTCATCCAGATCCTTGAGAACGTCTTTGACTTCTCCAGCAGCACTCTTGATGTCTTTATAGAGCTTACACCCCTGCTTCACCGCTGCCACAGCGGAGTTAGCTAACATAAACAGGGTTATTGGATCCATATCACTTCACCTTAGTGATAGGATTAAATTTGGTGTGGGTTATCGAATCAGATTTGATTGATATAAACATAACAAAAAGACCACCACCGTGATCTTTTTTGTACATTGCAAGCCTTTATAGCTGTAAATTTATTACAACATATTTAGGATTTAGATTGTTGCAATTCGTCTACTTCGTGTTCTATTGTTTTAACGTCAACTGTAGGTGCGCCTCTAACCTTATTCAAGAAAGACTGGGCTTTACCACCGAGGATTTCATCAGTGTTCTTAACTTGTCTTCTTGAATATAACTCAGGCTCCCAGTCTTTAGATGGCTCTTCAACAGTGACGTTTAAGTCTTCATCTGTATTAGTTAGAGCAATATGCTCTTCAGCCTCTTTAGCTGCAGCAGCTAAAGATTTCTCTGGTTCTGGTAAGTCCTCATCGTCAGAATCTGATGAGAGGCGTGTGTGATCAATACCTTCCCATACAACCTTTTCTTCAACCGTTGGTGGTTCGCCTACATCAGCTACGTATGGGTCTGGTGTATAATCGTCTACAGGCTCTTCAACTTTAACAGTTTTCTTCATATTCCAGTTAGCTGCGATCAATAGAAGAACAGCCAATGGGTCAAACACAGCAACAATCATCATAGTGACGAATCGAACTGCCTTTTCAAGGATGTCGTCTGTTGCTGCGCCTTCGTAGATTACTGCAGCAATGTACTTGATCGGTCCAACTTCTGCTTCCACTTTTCGGACTTCACTTCGTATTGGCGCTGCTTCTTCATTAAGTTTAGCAATGATCGTCTGCTCTGCTGCAATTTCGGCTTGGAGTCTTGATCGTTCTTTTTGTTGCCCACGGCGGATAGCCACAGCTTTATCGGCACCCTTTTCATCTGTCGAGCGAACCATACTTTGGTCGACAGCCTCATCCATTTGTTTGAGAGCCTTACGGTTAGCATCTATATTTTCCTTTGCGGTTTTGATCTTGTCTTCGACAATATTTAATTTGGCCATAACATCACCAGATGGAACGGCTTGATCCAAGTGAGCCTTCGACAAGAAGCCAAAGATACCCATTGATGTTAGGAACATCAGAATTAGTAGGGAGATGGTGAAGTAGGTTTTCATCAGCAATGGGATCTCTTTCCAATTGCGATACAACCAAGACGCGATTACAAGTTTAGCTGCGCCGAGCAGCCCACCCATGATAGCGATAGGAATTGGGGCTGACGCAAAGATCGCCATTAGACCAACGATGGCGTACCACTCTGCCACAGTGGACAGAGACAATGCGATAGCAAATAGTAGATATGTCATAATTTATTCTTGATATGAGAACCATGAACTCGGACAGAAATTTGTCCGTTATAGTAGTCGTCTGATTCTAATACTCTCCTTGAAAATTGCTCTCTCGCCTCAATATACGAGCACTCAGCTTTAGACTTACAATAGAAAAGAATCTCTCGAGTGAAGTTATCTTTACCCAGTGATTCCACATCTTTACTTAGTTCTATACTTGAACCATAGTATTCCATCCAATCAGAGTCGATCTTAGACTTGATCTTCTTTTTCTTCTTGACACCATTCTTCTGAGTAACCGTCTTGTAGGTTGTCTTAGAAAACTTGGCTAACTTCTTACCGATGTACATACGACTGTTGGCTTTGTTCGTAATTAAATAAACAAAGCCAACGCAGTCTTCAGGCAACTCTTCAACGATAATGTTATTAAATGTCCACATAGTGGACTATTTATTACTCCTCGTCGTCGAATTCTTCCTCTTCATAAATGTCTCCTGAACAAACAGGACAGTAGACAATGTCTGACAAATTATGGTCGTCACCCTTTACAGTGATTTTCCCTTCTGCCTCACATGCCTTACACTCATAGTGCTTTGTAATCATTACTTTGCCTTTCCCCATACATCGTCCCAAGTACCACCGAGCGCGCCCTTTGCGTAGTCAGTTACACGGTTCTCAAAGAAGTTACCATGCACTGGTGCGTTGATCATCTCTTCTACCCATGGTAGTGGATTCTTTTTGACTTTAAAAATACCCTTCATTCCTAATGAAATTAGGCGACGGTCTGCGATATAACGAATGTATTGCTTAACTTCTGCTGATGTTAGATCACGCATATCTGCGCCAGCGAAAGAGAGATCGATGAACTTATCTTCAAGTTCAACCATTTTCTCTGCGATTGTATATATCTTTCCTTTAAGTTCATCATTCCAAATCTCAGGATTCTCTTTGACGAACTCTTTGAATAGACGAATCATATTCTCAGCATGCATCGTTTCGTCAACGATAGACCAAGTAACGATCTGCCCCATACCCTTCATCAAACCATGACGAGGAAAGTTCAACAACATAATGAATGACGAGAACAACTGCATACCTTCAGTGAAAGCAGAGAACACCGCGATGTGCTCAGCAGTGGACGCAAGTGTTCCATTACGAGAAGACAACTCAGTGACGTAGTCATGCTTGTCTTTCATCTCTTGGTATTCCAAGAATTGACTGTAAGTGATTTCAGGTAAACCCAGAGTTTCAATCAAGTGTGAGTACGCAGCAATGTGTAGACCTTCACGAGCAGCAAACCCAAGAAGCATCATACGAACTTCTGGTTGTGGGAAATATGGAAGATAGTTCTTCACATATCCACCAGCAACGTCAATGTCACCTTGCGTGAAGAATCGGAAGATGTTAGTTAAGAACACCTTTTCTTCATTTGTCAGTTTCTTCTTCCAGTCTTTAACGTCTTCCATCATTGGCACTTCGGTGTGTAGCCAATGTGCCTGTTCGTGCTTCAACCAAGCATCATAAGCCCATGGATAGTTGAACGGCTTGAAGTGGGTGCGTTCATCCATCAGCCTACTATTATTCTTCTTTACCATCTTCCAACTCCAACATAATACCGAGAGTGGGATCCACTCCGATAGATTTAACCTTTACTGCGCCCTTGTCTGTGTAAACATAAACAGGGACGAGTATCTTTTCTTTATTAGTCTCAGCTGCGTCTTGCCAATGGAGATATTCCTCTCCCCATAGTTTACGCATCTGAGATGCTAGATCGTATGCGTCCATTTAACCCTCACAAGCTAAACATTCATTACCTTCTGTCAAGGCATGTAGGTCGATCTCTTTCATAACTTCACGTTCGATTCGCTTAGAGACTTTGTCAGCCTTAGCGATCTTATCAGAACGGCAGTAGTACATAGTCTTCAAACCTTGTTTCCATGCTTGGAAATGAACAGCGTGGATGTACTTGATGTGGCTGTCTGGTCTGAAGAACACATTCAGAGACTGGGCTTGATCTATAAATACTTGCCTGTCTGCGGCATGCTGGACGACCCAGCGCTGGTCGATTTCCATAGAAGTTTTGAAAACATCTTTTGTCCAGTCGTCCATCCAATCGATGTGCTGAACTGAACCATCATTCGCAATGATGCTCGACCATACTTCATCTGACCAACCCTCTTTATGATTGACTGCTTCTTTTTGGATGATTGCATCTAAGTAGCGGTTCTTATTTAGGTGAGAACCCGATAAAGTGTCTTGGCGATAAGCATTGGCACGATAAGGTTCAATAGAAGGACTAGTATTGCCCATGAGAATGGAAGAAGAAGCATTGGGAGCAATAGCCATAAGATGACTAAAGCGATTCCCAGTACCCACTGCATCTGGCGCTTCACCTCTGAGTTTACCCAACGATTGATTAGCTTCATCTAATTTCTCTCTCACATATTTGAAGATCTGTTTATTCTTTCCTACTGCGATACTGGATTCCCATGGGAGGTTATTTTTCTGCAAGAAGGCATGCCAACCCAGCGCACCGATGCCGATTGATCGCTCACGCATTGCGGAATACTTCGCTCTGGCAATTGAGTCAGGCGCGTTATCAATAAAATACTGAAGAACATTATCAAGCATTTCTGCAATATCAGCAAGGAATAAACTATCGTGTTTCCACTCATCATAGTACTCAACGTTCAAAGAAGACAAACAACAAACAGCAGTACGCTTTTCGTTTGTTGGTAGAATAATCTCAGAGCAGAGATTGGATTGATGAACCTTAAGACCTTTGGCTTTCAACCACTGCGGTAGCTTACGGTTTGATTCATCAATGAAGTGGATGTATGGTTCGCCAGTTTGCATACGCATCTCAAGGATACGTTGCCATAGTTCTTTTGCGGAAACTACTTCACGAACTTCGCCAGAAGCTGGGTCTTTCAATTCCCATGAATCATCAGCATGGTCATCAACCATGGCACGTTCAATGATTTCCATGAAACGATCTGGGATGTTAATGCCATGGTGAAGGTTCAGACAACGCATGTTCTGGTCACCAGTTGGTTTACGCATCTCCAAGAATGAAATGATATCTGGATGATCAATGTTCAGGTAAGCAGCGTAAGATCCACGGCGAGTGCTACCTTGTTTGTAAGCCAATGAAGAAGCATCATATGTCTTCAAGTGAGGCATAACACCAGTTGACTTATCGCTGGCTGAACGAATACCAAAGCCGATGCCAACGCCACCACCCATCATAGACAACCAGCTTGTTTCGCTGAAGTTATCAACTAAACCTTCAGCTGTGTCTTCAATGTAGTTTAAAAAGCAACTAATCGGCAGTCCACGCTTGCTGCGCCCGAAGGAAAGGATAGGTGTCGAATACGACAACCAGTGCTTGCTTGAGTATTCGTACAGGCGTTGAGCATGCTCAGGGTTACTACCAAAAGTAGAACTAACAAACGCGAATCTTTCTTGTGGTGACGTTTCGTCATCCCTCATGTAACTTTCTTTTAATCTAATCTTACCTAACTCATCGAACAGACTATCTCGGGTGTAGTCTACTTTGATCCCATGTACAATGTCCATGTAATACCTTTTGTTATTATTGTTTCGGTGTAAGAGTTTCCGCCATTGGGAAAATCTCGGCGATAATTTTTGCGCATTCCAACGCAATGTCTCGGTGTTCGAGTTGTGTACTCACATCAGAGCGCACACTAATAAAGTGGATCCAGCTACGAATTGTACCATTCATGTACATACGGCTAGTTGTCAAACCTTCTGGCAGAACAGCACGAGCTTGTTCTTTTGCGATACCATTGGTCACTGCCCAAGTGTATGCTGCTTTAGCTTCTGCGATTACTGCACGCTGTTTCTCTTCCCAAATTTTTGCCAATTCACGATCATCTGTCTTGATAGAGTTCTGACGGTTCTTGGTATCTTGGAGTCGAGCTTCACGAGTAACGAATGAAAGATCCTTGGTAGGATCTGCGTATCGTTGTGAAAATTCTTGGAAAGAAAAAGAGCGGTGGCGAAGAATCTGCCTTGCGATGTCACGTGTAGTTTCGATCTCCAGACATGCCGATACCATTTCTAATGGTGACCAGTGCTGGTGTTTGATCAAATAATTGATAAGTTTTTCCGAGGTTCCCATATTGTATTGGTTGCTCGGATTGGATACACGTGCACAAAAAGCAATAAGTTCTTGCACATCTGTCAAACCTTCATCGTACATCTCACGAGAGGGTTTGCTATAACTAATCATTCTAACTTTCATATTTTCTTCCATGTAATAAATCTAAGTGTCGCTTCAATTCCCGAAAAGGTATTTGTATTTATCGTTTCGAAAATCTCCTCGGGTGTCAAACCACCCTTAATAATCATATCATTGATATCTTTTTGTTCGATGTTTTCGGGGAACATACAAACACTGTATCCAGCCTTAATGTTCTTAGCAAGTAACTTGCAGATATCTTTAGAACGAGGCTCATTGTCCATTACTAGCGTTGCATTAGTAAGAAGGCTCCGCACAGTAGGGGTGTCAAAAGAGCTTCCTGACACAGCAATGCAATTGGGGATGAAGAGAGAGTCGAGTGGACCTTCCACAACATAGATTCGTTTGCTAAAATCAATTCGGTCGAGTCCATAAATTTTCTCCTCAGTTTCATCTACTTTAATGGTATAATACTTAGGCTGTTCATCCCCAAACGCTCTGCCTTGGAAAGCAAAGCACTTACCAGCATTGGTAAAGAACGGGATGATCAGTCGTGGGTGCTCATCGACAATCGGCTCTTGGAACTTTGGCGTTACTGAATTGACAAACGCTTTGAACTTTGGAGCAAAATATAGAAGATTCCAAAACTCTCTTGGGATCTTCCTGTCGATTAGGGTCTTCATCGCAGGATGAGTCAGGGGCAACTTATCCATACGGGTTAATGATTCGAGGACATCGTCCTCTAGAAGTTCTACAGTTGGGGTTTCTAAGACGACTTGCGTGTCCGCAATGTCTTTATGGTCATGATAACGAGTAGCGCCAGCTTTGTAACGCTCAAGAACATATTCATCATATAAGGTCGCATCAACATACTTGATTAGGTTACCAATGTTAGATGAATATCCACACTTGTGGCACTTGGCCAGTAAGTCAGCACGTGCTCGATAAATGTAACCACGCGCTTTGTTTTTGTTACGTGAACTATCCCCACAAACTGGACAACTAAAGTTCCAGAGATAGTCTTTCTTTTGTTTGAAATTTCTTAGGCGACCGCCCAAGATTTGCGCATACTTTGCATCAATGTATAACATAACGAAACTCCACGTGTAAGGGTAAATTATACCCTAACGTAGAGTTGCAAGCAAACTTTATTTGCCGATGAACTTACCGAATAATTCCATGTGTCCGATGATGTATCCAAGAGCCACTGCTCCACCAACAATCATCCATCGCCAGTTTTCAAGAACATCAACACGATTTTTTACAGTATCCATAGTTTTCTTTAAGGTCTCATGCTGATCCTTATCAGCTTTTGCAAGCGCGTCAATCTTCTCGTCCAACTTATCCATAATCTCTCGATTACCTGTAGTTATACGAGAATGAAGATCTTTGATATCTTGCTTGACATCAGCCACGTCTTCTTTGATACCCTCTACTTGCGTTTCCAATTTGGCGATTCTTTCTAAGTCCATGGATTATTTGTTGTAGATTGATTGTTGATCTTTAACCCACTCTTGAAGTGACTTCAATTGTTGGCTTACTTGGTGGTAGAGAGTGTAGTTTTCTGAGACGGTTGTTGCGACTTCAGAGAGTTTAACGCTGGAGGCTCCTTCATCAACGCCTCTGGAGGAGTCGGGAACTTCATTGCGACTGGCACTGTCGTGGAGCAAGACGAAACCATTAGGGATAACGCACTGACCATCAGCATTCGCGTTAATGTACTTCGGTATCTCTTTGATGATAGCATTACCATTCTCCTTGACAATTTCAACTCTTGTAACATATTTAGTAACAACCTTAGTAGTAGCATCGGCTGATGCTACTTCTTTTTTAGCCATTTCTAACTTTGCTTCAGAAACTTTTGCTTCCCAACGTTCTTGGTTGGAGATGCCACCTTCCATATAAAGTCCGAAGACTAATAGGAATGCTGATCCAACCTTCACTGGGAGTAGATATTTATTAACCAGAGGAATTGACCCGACAAAGAATGAAATGAACAATCCTACCACACCAGTCAATAAGACTAGATGGAATATCCAAGATGGTAGGAAATCAAGTATCCACATGTTATGCCTTTACTGGAGCACCACGACGAGCCA
>Ga0222712_10005348_pt1 | contig 13048 bp, 9 predicted proteins | sample C33_657DmetaG_FD_165043 | JGI IMG/M metagenome (GOLD analysis project Ga0222712, IMG submission 165043) | Estuarine water microbial communities from San Francisco Bay, California, United States - C33_657D | ecosystem: Environmental > Aquatic > Marine > Unclassified | place: USA: California...
GAAATTGATTTTCTGTCCTTCTTCCAATGAATCCTTTTCCAAATCCACCTTCAATATAAACTTGATCTAATGCAAATCTTCTTACTTCTCCTGGGGACTCATAAAAGTTATCTACAATCCAACAAGTATTCTTTGCTTTTGTAGTAGGAAAAGAAACTATTGATTCCTCTTTTGTAGGTTCACCTAACATATAATCATCTATTTTTTTGACAGAATCACTAGTGTTTTTAATCTTATCGATGATATGACGTGGAATCAAATCAGGATGAACCCACCAATCTTCAAAAGAACTCCAAGTTGTGGGAGAAACATTTGAAATCACAAGTTCATAACCTTTAGATTTCAAATACTCTCTAGACTTATCGCGATAAGTTCTTGAGATATCAACATAATAGTCATGTTCATATGTGATAACTGCGAACTTATATTCGTCCAGTGGTAGAGACTCTAGAATTCTATAGGTCGATTCTGATGGTTCACAATCGAGTTGAAGATAATCAATCTCTTTCTTGTCAAAATTATTTCTTAGTAGTTGTCTAAAGTCTACATCATGAGCATTTCTACAAAGAACAGGATTCTTTCGATTTGCTGTATACTTTTCACAAAGACTTTGATCATATTCAATTCCAATACCTTTCCAATTGAATTTGGATTCAAGAAGATATGTATTGTTTAACCAAAAAGGATCTCCGCTACCAACCTCTAAGTATGTGCCATTTTTCTTTCCATTGTGCATGAAAAGAGCAAACATGTCTTGATAAACTTGTGAATAATTTTCTTCAATTGATTCACAACCATTAAATTTAAATTTCAGTCGTTTATAGTCTTCTTTTGTGTATTGGCGAAATACAAGTTCTTTAGGACCAGATCCTAAACGTGTAATATTAGAAACGACAAGATCATAATACTTCTTCTCCATTTGATAATGATCAATCAAATCTTGAAAGAGCATTCGTGCCTCTTGTCCTTTGCCCCACCAATAACCACATACGGCCTTCTGAAAGATCAATCCATATTTACCCGGATAATCAACATCTACTGGTAAAGAAACTAAATTAAAATCACAATTTTCTAAACCAATACTTGCATAAATGTATGACTCCTGCCAGTTCTTTTGCTTCTCATAAAATTGAGACAATAAAAAATATGCCTCAGGTCTCTTTGGTAGAAACCCAATTGCATTTTGGAGGAATATTTTTGCTGAGTTATCTCTAGATCCTTGTTGATTATAACAATGAAATCCTCGTAAAAGAGAGGCATATGCCAAATCTTTATCTTCACTTCTTTCGGATGCTCTCAAATAGTAAGTAATTGCAGGTGCAGTATGACCTTGATTCTCATACCATAGAGCAAGTTTAAAGTTCTTCTCTCCGTTTTCAGTATCTAAAGAATATTCAATTAATTCATTCATTGATAAACTCCTCAACAAAAGATATAGGTGCTCGTAAAATATATGCTGCGTTATCCTGTGCCCCGAAAGTAATCAAAAAGTCATCATGATATTGTGCAAGACCACAACAAAATTCAATTTTCATATTCAAGAATGAGAATATTTTTGAAAACTTTTGATTCTTAAAGTCCTTATCCCAATAGACAAATCGATGTCTATACGTGGCATTCTTATTTCCTTGTTCTGATTTATATAAGTCAGTTTCATGAATAAGAGTCAGATAACCATCTTTATATTTAATGACCTGAGAACCACCTCTCATATCATTTTTCATGGGGATGTATGAGTTCTTTTCGAATACTTCTGTGTCTTTTCCTTCAGGATAGAACTTCATGATTGCTGTTGGATTTGTCCACTTCAATAAATGAAATGGATTACCCTCAACGGGAGTGCAGTTCTTCATGCAATATTCATTATCTGGAGGAGGCCCTGGAATGCGATAACGAGAGACTTCTCTAACAATAAAATCATCAAATTCTAATTCTGAAAGTTCCATTCTTCCAGTACCTTTATTGTCAAGATCTCTTCTTACACCACAGACATAAACCTTATTTTCCCATTCAATAAGACGACAATCTTCAAGACCAACAAAGTCCCATTGTGGTTTGTAGGTATCAAACCTAGAAGTGTCTATCTTTGAATAATGGATAACATCTAAGTTGTCATCCAATTCAACAATAAAGTTAGTAGTCCTGAGATGCATATCATTCTCAGGATGTATGTAAGATAAAGGACCCCACATATGCTCAAACTGATTCAGTTCTGAATGATATAAGGTATAGTTAACATTTCGAATATTAACTAAGATCTTATTGTTAACTACCAATACTGAAGGGTTTGTAAGTGAAGGTCCAGCGAGATCTTGTGAGTTAATAAGGAGGGGTTTGATTGACCCCCCATGTTCGAGAGCAAGTTTTACAAAATTCATTTATTAACCAGAACAGGAATCGTTTGCAAAGTGTGCCCGAATACCATCTGCGAGCACATAATGGAAGAAGATTTGATGATAATATAAACCTTCTTTTTCTACTTTTTTACCATACCATGTTCTACGATATTCAGTTGGCATTGGATCTCTCCAATGAGGTCTTTCACAACCTTTATAGATCATTCCATCGCCAGGTTGAAGAATGACTGAGCGATTCTCACCTTTTTTGATGACCATTGTTTTTTTCTTTGGATCATCATAAGTATCTGGAGTTTTAATCCAGATGGGCCAAGGTTGACTTATATTGGTACTGACATGAACTGTTACTGAGATTTCACAAGCAGGTCGATCAGCATGATTTGAAAGTGCCTGACCTGGATTGTAAAAACGATCGTAGTAATAAGTATTGTACAGTTTTTTACCAATTGCCTCCTCAAGTTTCATACGAATCTGAGAGTGAGCATACTTGTAAGGGGGCCAATAATACCTGGAAGTTGATCCTTCTACTTGATTTTCGACAGGAATATGAGAGTACTTATCAATTTTGCCGTAGTAATGATACTGACCTTTAAGTTCTGGTGGTTCACAATAAAGATCTCTTGGATCCCATAGATTTCTTAGAACCAAATAACCGTTCTTATCAAACTCTTCGTTATTTGTTGGTGATGTTCCAGAGTTGACTCGCTCTTGCCAGTCAATCTGTTCTTGATTCATTCCTTCTGCCATAATTTATTTCTCCTTTGATGATAAAATTTCAACTTTCCACCCTTTAAAATGTTTTTTCTTATTGTGAGAAACTGCAAGCATCATAGGTTTTGTTAAAGAATGTTCTTCACAAAATTGTTTCATACTGTAAGTAATGTATTCTTTTCCGGAAGGACTAATACACCTATAAGTATATTTTGAAATAGATCTTCTAATTTTTTCTGCTTTTTCTTGACTTGTTTTTACTCCATAATTTGGATTTCCTTTACCGGACATTCTTATACTTGCTTTTCTTTTTTGTTCTTCAGTATTTGGTATTCCTTTTTTAGACTCACTAAGTCGTTTTCTTTGTTCCGGAGTTCTTTTTTTGCCTATTAAAGATAGTTTTATTTTTTGTTTATGTTCTTCTGTTAATGGAACTCCTTTATGTCTTTTACTGACTGCTAATTTTGCTTTGTCACTAATTTTTTTACCCTTATGAATTAAACTAATTTTCTTTTTAGTTTCCTCACTATGTGTTTTACCATAAAAATGATTTTTTTCTCCTACCATATTAGTAGTAATAAATTTTTTTGATGTTTGCTTTGATCTATTTACAAAATGCGAATTTTTATCTACTTCATAAAAGTTATGAAGGATTATTTCATCAGCAATTGCATCTTCTCTTGTCAGATAATCACTCTTTAAAATAATTTTATGAATGGGATTAAATGTTTTATCAGAAAAACTTCCAAAATACTTTACATCTTCCTCAGGTAAACAATCACAACTTCTGCTGCCAAAATATCCTTTACCCCACTTTTCGTAAGAATAATAGGTGTAATGATATTTTTTATTGTTGTTTTTTCTCATTTTTATCGAAAACGGGGCCCGCACGTCCAGCCTACTAGACTTTTACGAATTCCTTTGGTTACTTTTTGAACTCGATGTTGTGTTCTTGAATCAAAGAGAATAATGCTTCCTCTTTGTCTTGGGGCAATATATGATTTATTATCCTCCGACATAAATTGTAAGTTTCCACCCTCATAAGTATCAGGATCAGAAAGAAGCAAACTGAAGGACAACTTTCTTACCTTTTCGCAGTTCTCATTGATGAAATCAGAGGCAATCATTTCACCATGACCGCGATTACCCGTTGACATGGGTTTATAATAAGATTGTAGACCTGCATCATTATGCCAACCATAATACTCACCTTCTCCATATACCGTATATTGAAGTGATTCTCCGTCAATGTTTGTCAGATCATACAAAAAATTCTCACGGTTTGCTCGTTGTACATAATGCCATACAAAACCAGCAACCCAATGTGTAGTAGGAACCCATGCATTCCTTGCGTTTCTTTTATCTTTATCTACTGTTCCATAATCCCCACCACCAACTTTTGAGTCTTGCAGTTGTGGGTCAAAGTTTTCTGCAAGATCTTCTTCGATGATGTCAATGATTTTGTTGGGGATATCTGTAAAATACCAAATTGACTGAAAGGCCAAATCTCAATCTCCTTATACTTATTCAGGAGTATTATATATGGTTTTTCAGATTATGTCAAATTATAAAATAGATAATCTAGAAAGTATTATGCTTGAGATTCTGTCCAGGTAATTCTAGAAGAAACTGTAAGTGGTGAAGTTGCGCTAATTTCTGAGGTATCAACTGGTTTAATTGCAATCGTAAGGAGGTCGGGTCCATTTGGATATACACCATCACCGCCGAGTATACAATTACCCAAGTCAGTAATCTGAGAAAGATCAAAGTCCGTGGTATTTGATAGTCTCTTTGATGAAGTACTAATACCAACAGAACCACCCGATGCTCTTAATGAGAAGATGATTGTTCCACCAATAACTTTATCTCCACCAGCATGTTTAATAAGTTGTGAAAGAGATGGATTATTTACTGAAGTGAAATCTAAGTTACTGATAGAACCATTCAGAATAAGATCAACTTCACAATCATGCGAAAGCGTCATACCCAATGATTTTAACTGCAATTGCATTCGGTTAATAATTTCTCTTTGGCCAATAGCACCAGTAAGGTTATTATCAACAGAAGGTGCAAGACGAATACTAATTAGAGGAATATCTTTAGTGAGATCGACAACAGTTCCACCAGTAGCAGGAGCACCGATATTAACAACTGTTGAAGTATTTACTGTTGGATAAACTGCTGGAGCAAAGGAAGATCTTTGAATAAAGATGAATACATAAAAACTACTTCCAGAATATTGAGTGTATGCAACCTCTTGCCCATTCAGAGATCCTGTTGCATAAAGTTTGGTTCCTGTACTAAATTTAGAAGCATCTGCAACGGGGAAAGAAAGTCTTACATACCAATCATTCTGTCTTGTACGGAAATCATACTGTGATGTTAAAGCAGAATTTGCATTTGTTGTTGCTGTGAGTGATGCTCCATTAGTAAAGATGAGTGAGTTTGATGATGCAGTAAAGAGATATGCCTTATCATCGTCAAATCTACCATCCATAATCACAGAAGTTCCCCAGTGGAACAATGATGGAACATAAGTCGGTGTTCCAATGTTTTCAATCTCATAACGACCAGGAATATTACCCGATCTCATATATGCTTCTTCTAGACGGTTATTGTGTCTAAACTCATGCATATACTTAACGTGTCCGTAAGTATCCTTAAACCCAAAACGGATCTTACCAGCACCGTACCAAGAATAGTCAAGATATGCCATCTGGATTTTAGTCTTGTCCAGAACAAATCCTGATGGTCCGGTTCCGTCTGCCTTATCAATATTCCACTGTGTTTGTGGAACTCTTGTATCAATAGTTTTGGTGACAATGATATCGCTTGCACTCAAACCTCTGTATGCTGGTTGAATGTGCATTTCGGTATTACTTACCAGTCTGGTTATCTTATAAGATCCACCACGAATGACAACATATCCACCAACCGAAAGTTGACCATCAAAGTTTGTGTCCGTACCATAAACAATATTAGAACCTTTTTGAACTGATGCTGTTCCTGGTAATTGTTGAACAGAAGATCTCCTTACTGCATATAAAGTAGATCCATCAAACTCAAAGAAGAAACCATTCTGATAGTCAAATAATCCAGCACGAATAACACTATTTGCCCAACTGTCAATATTATATTCAATAATACCATCAGCAACCGATGATGCGGGAGTTGATAACATATTATATTTGAATGTAAAAGGAGTGCTAGAAATAATATTGAATGTTCCATTATAAGCGGTATCAGTAGATCCCTTAATAGTCACTCTATTACTAGTGGATAGTCCGTGAGGATATTTTGTTGTGATAGTTGCAGTTGTACCCACGCCAACAGCAGAAGTTGCAACTCTTGATGGGTTAAAGTTAATTGCAAGAGAACACTGAATACCTTTACCAGACTGATAACGGAAATACTTACGAGTTTGTCTAGTAATAACACTATTTGGCGAAGTACCTGCCGTAATTTCAACACCACCATCAAAAGGACGATGTAAGTTTGTTCCATCAGGTCTTACATTAACTTTAGTACTAATAAAATGTGGCGTAGAAGCAAGTGTAATACCAGGAGTATCTTGCACTGTAATAATAGTGTCATCAATGACAGAAGAAACTATAAGATTTTTATAAGAAGATGGTGTGGTTGTAGTATCTTCTATTTGGATTGTATCACCGGACTTGAAAAATCTCTTGAATAAAGTTCCAGTTCCAGTAATAGTTCTAAGATCAGATGTGATACCAACTGTTCCTGGTCCAGATGCAATTCCAGAAACTGAAGGAACTGTAAAATTAAAGGTTCCTGTCGTTGTAGTTCCAATACTAATAACATTTCCACCTGCCGCATCCTGCTTAGTTGATGCAAGAGAAAAATAACTTGGTCCTGCAGGAACAGCATAATATGTTGTTCCACTTGTTAATCCGGAAATAGTATTTTGTGAGGTAGTTTGATTAAATACAACTTGTTGTGTTAATTTAAGTTTATGTCCGGAGTAATTGATATAAACAACACCACCAACAGAAGTAAAATTAGAACTTGTAAGACCAAGAACTCTCTTAGGAACTTCTCTATTCAAGAGAATATTTGCAGTGGTTGGTGTCGTTGAAGTTACATTATAATACCCATCTAATGCACCGATAATTTCATCGGTCTCTAAACTTATTGGTGCAGTTCCAAATCCTGTAAAATCATATACGGTATTTGTAGAAGATTTTAATCTAATTCTATTTCCATTAACAACATCAACTTTTGCTTGTTGGTTTGTTTGTCCAGAGAAAGAAGGATTTACAAGAGCATTTGAAATTTCTGTTGCAATGTTAGACGCGATTTGTGCATTGGTTAATGTAGAACCAGAAGCACCATATTTGGTTGTAGTAGTTCCCGCTTTTACTGGAATAATAACATTGGCAACATATCTTTGTCCCATATACCCAAAAGTATATGGAGCCATATATTGACCTCCTGGGAAGTAGATGTTGGGACTTGGCGTGGAATAATATCCAGACCAATTAGAGTTATCAATAATGACAACCATACAAATATGACCATGAAAACCATTAAGACTCTGTGGTGCAATATAATTGGTGTCATAATGATATCTCCAACCATTTGATAAAGAAATCCAATTTGTATAAGAATCATTTCTATTATCTTGGGTTCCAGATAATGCATAATTGTATATAAACCAATTATTATAATATAACTCACTAAATTGAACTCCTGCTTCATAAGGAATTTGAAACAAATCAATCAAATATGGTACTGTGGTATTTGAAACAAAAGGAGTTGCAATCATATTATATCCACGTCCGGCAATTGCACTACCAGTTGCAAAATCATATGATTGACCATTTGCAAAACCACTTATTGGTAAATTTAAAGTAGTAGAATTATATCCAGTCGAAGGAGAATACCTAGTCAAATATAAAGAACTTCTTTGATAGTTAAAATATTGAATACCATTACTGACTATATTGTAATTTGGCGTTATTGGATTTTGATGATTACTTCCAGTTAAAATCATATCCCAAGTATCGGCACCCATTGTAGTTTTAATACTATTCAGTGCAGTTTTAACGGAATTATAAACCACATCAATAGTGCTTAAACTTGGTTGAGCAACTCCACTTGTAGTGGTTGGTAATCCACCGCCAGAACCAGCAGATATAAAAACAGTTTGATTATTAGTGAAATTATTAACACCTAAGTAAATACTATTTGCGGTTGGATTATTTAAACTTCCGGTCAAAGTATAAGAACCTGCTGCAGAATCTAATCTAGAAGTTCCAGCAAATCTAATTCTGTTTGAATTTAATACGCTAATAGTTGATGTCGATACTCCTGCCAAAGTTGCTGTTGTTGGAGTTGTACCATAAAATGTACCAGTTTCAGTTCTATATGATGGAGAACTTCCACTACTAGTTGTTAAAGTTGCTAATGAATTGTTTGCTAATCCGTGATTAGAAATGTAAAAACTATCAGATTCGGTATCTTTTTTCAATAAGAAAATGAAGGTAGTACCCGCAGTATAAGTTTGTGATGCAGAATTGCTATAATCAAATCCATTCACATATGGAGCAACAAAATATCCCGGATTATAGAAATACCAATAATTATAATAATTATTTTGATAATAATAAGTTTCAAATCTTTGAAAATCTTCTATGAAATCATATCCATCAGGAGTTGTTCCAGATTTTCCAAAAGTGAAGTTTGCATTATCACGAGTTGAATATGTTGGAGCAGCGTGAATAGTATTACTTATAGTAGTTCCACCGCTTTTTTGGGCAGTGATTATTCTTGAAGGATATGCTTTTCCAAGACCGTGATATCCATATCTACCACTTACTGGATCTAATTCATAAGTGTATAAATCTCTTCCAGAACCAGATCCATTCCACCATCTTCTTGTATAAAAAAATGACTCATAATTATTAGCATTCTTTGTTGCATAACTAATTTCATAACCAAGAATTAATTGATGTCTTCCATAATTAGAAGTTCCTTGTGATGTTATGTCAATAGTAGCATTATTAGTATAATCTCCATTTGTCGTTTCGCATAAAGTAATTGTATTTGCAGTTGGTGCAGACTTCACATAATAAATCTGGAATCTTTGTAGACCTCCAATATGAGTATCGCCTGATGGTGGAACATAAAGAAGAACATCACCTGCTTGAAGTTGGTGATTTGTCCAGGTGATGGTATTATCAGTTGTATTAACCGCAGATGATGAGAACTTAAATGCATAAGTTCCGGTCATCTCCTTTGTTTCTGTTAAACTTGGATCTATAGATAAATTAATTGGAAGTGTTTCATCATAATCCACATAAGGTCTACCATCAGGTGCAGTAGATCCTAATCCAACTGTTAGATTATATCTTTCTCTACCAAGAGTATTTGTGATATAAACACTTGTTCCAGGATCAAATCCGTGTGAATATGCAGTCTCTATTGAAAGTGATGAATTTGTTAATCCATCAGTCGCAACACCTTTTGATTCGTCAATATTAATTTCCGACCCAGCATAAAACTGACCAGGAGTAATAGTGGTATAAGCACCATTAATTACACCAGTGGATGCCTGTATTCCCTTAGACTTGTAAACAAAAGTGGTTGTCGTAGGGACAGCAGTAATCAAAAACTTACCTTCGGCAGTTCTTGATGATACACCCTGAACATCAATTGGAGCACCAACAACTAAATTATGAGCATCTCCAGTAGTTACTGTTACGTTCTCTGATCCTGCAACAGTTTCTACTTTTACAATATTTGCAATCGTATAGTCCGCGCTATTGGCATAAAAAGATGGAATATTATTTACTAACTCAACAGTTTCCCACTTTGTGGGTTGTAATCCATATTCAAAGTCGGTATCAATGAGGTTTTGTGGTTCAGAAACTCTGAATTTGTTAACAGGATCTACAAAAGTTTCTGAAAAATCTATCTTTTCTTCTTGTACATCTATAAAAATCTGCAATGAGTCAGTTGAACTCATTGAAGAAGTATTATAATCAAGATACAATGTTGTATGGTCTATTGCAGAATTGTATGATGTTGTTCCACCATATCCAACAGATGCAAAATTGTAAATAATAATATTATCAGTTGTATTTGTAACTACAAGAAATGTCTTTTCTGGATGATTACCTTCGATTACAATGTTACCAACTCCAGACGCACCCGGATTAAATGTATAATTATAAACAAGTTTTTTTGCCATTATTTTGTAGTTCTTATCTTTTTAGTATTTATAAATTTAAAATAAATTTATCTATCCTAATGCAATGGCATATGCAATTACATCTGCCGTGTTAACGCCCCCAACTGCGGTTCCATTGACTGTAATACCACCAGTAGTAATAGTTACTCCAGTGCCCACACGTATAGCATTATTATTTCCGTCAATCGTAATAGAACTTGATCCGACCGTCAGTATTCCAGATATTCTTACATCACCAACTACAGTGAGTTTTGATGTTGGATTTGTGGTTCCTATGCCAACGTTATTACTTGTAAAGTCCGAGTAAACGTCATTGATTAGATTAGAAGCTTCTCTAGTTTTTGTCATTTACTCAAACGTATGTGTTCCTTTTAGATATTTATTTAATTATCACCTACAATAAACTTTTAACTTAGATTTATCATAAACAAATACCCCACCTGGAGGAAGTGGAACATAAAATCCCCTTTCAGGAATGTAAACTCTTTTTTCTCCTCTTACAATAACAAGATTTTTATTATTAGGATCAAATTGATAAATCATTACAAGTTTATTGCCAATATCTTCAAGTTGAACTTCATTAGTCCATTCAGGATCGAAGATATTATGAGCAATTAGGAAGTTATTATCTTCAAAGAACTCTCTAAAACCTTCTATAGGGCCTACAGAAGTAATTTTAAGAGAAAGATAACAACCTAATTGATTATGTAATTCCATACAGCAAGTGTATGGAGTTTTAATAAAGAAACTACGAATCCAGTTAATCATACCTCTGTCTGTTGTGGTGTAATAAGAATCCAACCTTTGGTGTTGTCTGCTGAATAAAGTTGTTCAATCCAAGTATAATAGGACTTACTATCAATTTCTTCTTGAGTAAGTTCTGGTTGTGGAATTGGTGCTTCCCATTCGCAAGTGGTTTCATTTAGTGTCCAAGATGCATGAGGTCTAGGAGCAATAAATGCATCAAGATCTTCTCTGTATGTGTCACCAAGACCAGCATACTTATTTCTAAAGTTTCCTCTGTATGAAGTTCTTATCCATCTGCGGTCTGCACCGTGATGAGTATGAAGATGGTTTACACCAAGTTCCTCTACTTCATTTCCATTTTCATCAGTAATAATCTCATTGTCCATATAGACAACATAGATTACTTCGTTGTTTTCGTTAAGTTCTGCGTAATGTGCCATGATGTTTTTGCTTTATTTATTATACGTAAGGATATCTGATTGCAACGATACCGGAACCACCATTACCTCCAGATTTAAATAAGGATCCATTTCCACCGCCACCGCCACCGCCACCGGTATTAGTTGTTCCTGGAGTCATTCCAACATTTGGATCTCCAACACCTCCATTCCCTCCACCAGAACTTCCTGTTCCAGTTGTACCTATATTTGCTCCTCCACCTCCTCCACCAGCAAAGTATCTACCGGGTGCAGGTCCAGGAGTTCCATAAGATGCGGGTAACCAAGTAACTGGGGCCCCTTCACCACCATTTCCAGAAGAAACACCACTGGCACCAGCTCCACCGGCACCACCTCCACCTCCACATCGATATGATGGCGCACCGGTGCCAGCACCGCCAGGATTACCTTGTGGGGGTGATACAGGTGGGGTATTTCCAGATCCACCAACACCAGAACTATAACCGCCACCACCTCCAGATCCTCCGGATACTCCACCTGCTGGTCCATTCCCAAAATCATTTATAGGATTGCCACCATATCCACCTCCCGCAGATGTTATAGTAGAAAATATTGAACTACTTCCGCTTGTACCTGTTGTGGGACCTCCATTTCCACCACCACCAACAGTAATAGGATATGTTGTAGTAGTTATCGGGAATCCGGTAGCAGTTCTATATCCTCCTGCTCCCCCTGCACCTTGAACCCCACCACCACCACCAGCAACCACAAGGTACTCAACAGTTCCTGGTCCTGCAGCAGAAACTACAAAAGAACCAGGTGATGTAAAGACGTGAATTCTAAATCCACCAGAATCAATAACTGTTCCTCCGGTTGCAGAGATCTGATTCGTTGAGGTATCTGCAATAGTAACCGTTGAACTCGTAGCAACAATAGTTCCACCAGTACTTCCTGTTCTTACTTGAAGTTGAAATGATTCAGAACCTTCTGTTGTTGAGTCATTCGCTAAAGTAAGAACTACAGAACCTGTTCCTCCAGTAACTGTAAAAGAACCACTTACAGCACCACCACTAAAATCGGAAGCATTAATGGTGCCCGAAACTGTATTTAAAGTCCAATATAATGTAGTTCCATCGGATACATTAGTTGTTGTAGTAGTAAAAGTAACCGAAGAACCTTCGTTTACTGATGAAGTTGATGGTGATACTGAATATGTTGCAAACGACCATCCACCTTCTTGTTTCATATAATATTGATCTTGAGAGTTAAAAACACCCCTTATAGCAGACCCTATTGCAGTAGAAGAAACTGTATTTCCAAATATACCACCAATCCATTTAGGCATTGTCTTATCTCCTATTAGGCGTCATCGAGTTCTTCATAAGAAATAATAATTTCCAGATCACTTACGGCACTAGCACCTGCTTCAATCTGATCAGATTCTTCCAAGTAAATTGGAGAATCTTTACCCAATACAACTAAAGTAGAGTCCGCAGGTACAGTTACTGTAGATGCAAGTGCATATCTTGCTGCAGCACTTGAATCATAAAAATATACAGTTACATCTGCATTGTTTGTACCGTCAACGTTTGCAACGATAATTGAATTAACTTTTAAAA
>Ga0222712_10005351_pt1 | contig 13047 bp, 9 predicted proteins | sample C33_657DmetaG_FD_165043 | JGI IMG/M metagenome (GOLD analysis project Ga0222712, IMG submission 165043) | Estuarine water microbial communities from San Francisco Bay, California, United States - C33_657D | ecosystem: Environmental > Aquatic > Marine > Unclassified | place: USA: California...
CTTGTTCCATACTAATGAATCAAGTGAATCACGCATGTTGAAAGACAACATGTCAGCGACTGCTGGGTCAATTGCAGACAAAGACTCTAGAGCAAGCTTCTCAGTTGTGATAACAGCATTACCGTATTCGCTAATTGTTACGTTAACACGGTTAGTGTTGCTCAACTGTACTGCATCTGGATCTTCAGTCTGAGTTAGTGCTGAAGTAGCACGAGATAGATCGGTGTAGACTTGGAATACAACAGTGTTACCAGGGTTTGTCACATCGACAGGACGCTTGTCCGCAAACTTGCGGAACATTGGCTCTGATCGAAGGTTAAACTCGATATACTTATCATACGCCGTCTGCACCAAGTTCGACATCGTTGATGTCGTGGTTGATGTTGCTGGGGTAGTAGGCATAATTTCCTTCTATTAGGGTTTGATATGGACTATCAGCGTTTTAAGAAATTGGTTAATTCCTCTGGACTTGTTGCGTTAGCAATAAGTGAAGAGATGTCTCGACCCACATTCGGATCGATATCACCATTCTCAAAGTCTGATATTTGCTCAAAAGATTGAGCGTCAGCATCTGGTTCGTAACCAGCTTCTGACTCATCAACGGCAGTAATTCCAAAAGCTTCGCCGTATTCAGTTAACCATTCAGAAATGCTATCCTCATCGGCTTCTATTTCCGCTGGAATGAACTGAGCGATTTTTGGACTAAGCCCAAAGCCAGCTAGGATTTCTCCTACTGATGCTTCATGACTATATGTTTGAAACTCTTCAATAACTTGATCTCTTTCTTTAATTTCTTTAGAAAGTAGATCAACTTGCTTGCGTAGTTTCTTTACTAGATCAGTGCCGAAATCCGAAGTATCATCTTCGAAGTCGTACTCTGTATATTCTGCCATTGCGTTTTCTCCCTATTAGTTGATTGGACCCTCATCGGGCTTGCACCACACGTACTCCTCACTAGGGGAAGTGATTCATAGAAGTGATGACTACCAGACTTATACTCGTTACCTGGGCTGGTCGATCAGGAACGGAAACTATTTATACGTCTGCTGTTTTAGATCTACGACCAAGTGATGCCGTATCAATTGCAGATTTCTGTTGGAACTTGGCTCTTTCTTGAGAGGCAAGTTTCTTTTTCTTGATGGTTACATCAGTACCACCAGCAAGAGCTAACTCTTCACGAGCAAGATCTTGTTCACTACTGGTCTCACCATAAAGACCCATTAAACGTTTGTAATCTCTTTGCTGTGTAGCAGCGGTCTGGAACGCAGACTCTGCTTGACCTGCTTTACCAGCAGCATAGATTTCTTCAGCAAATGCTTTATCAGACATTTGACCTGCACGAAGTGCAGCCCCGCCAATCTCAGCAGAGGTGTACATCTTCTTAGCTTCTTCAGTTGTGTATTTAAATCTAGAGTCAATAACATTCATTGCTCTATCTTTATCTAGAAGATATGCTGTTAAATCTGAATTACTTAAACCATAGAAATCTTGAAGTGCTGTCTTAATACCTTGGTCAGCATTGTTTAAAGCATTTCTGGCTATGTTAACTCGGTCAGTTAATTCTGCTGTGCTTACACCCATAGCAATAAAGTTAGTAAAATCTTCTTGCTGATCATAGAATCCTGTAGGAAGTCCTGCTTCTTTAAGGATTTCTTCGTAAGCTTTTTCAGTTTGAATGTATTCATAAGGTGTAAGAAGTCTGTCTCCAGGTCTTCCCTTACCATCAGCCATACGCTTTTTAATTGCTTCATTCGCAGCAAAGCGGGTCTTGTAAGCCCCGCTATTGTAAATACTATTTAAAACCTGTGCATCGGTAGGTGCTATATTATCTTCATAAACCTTATCAATTGTTTCCATAAGAGAATCAATGTATGCTTGACCTAATCCAGTATTTTCAAACATCTTCATTACTGAATCACGAGCACCAAAATCTTTATATGACTCTATTAAAGAACCTTGTGTACCATCTGACATGGTTTGATAAACTTCAACTACGCCACCAGTTTTACGTACACTTTTCTGACCAACAACCTTTGGCTTAGCAGCTTCTGCTGCTGCAGCGGTTTGCATTGCTGCAATCTGTGCTTGTAATGCAAGGAGTTGTTCATTGACAGATGCGGTTGCTACTGTTACTGGATCAATAAATGATGTTGGCGTACCTCCACCAGTAGGTCCTCCACCAGCAGGTGGTTCATCTTTTTTAAGTGGATCTTCTTGCTTAAGTGGATCTTCTGGTTGACCATCAGAACCAGCAGGATTGTCTCCTCTTGGGTCTGGAGTAGGAGTAGGAGTAACTTTAGGTGCTTTTACCGCTGGCTCTAAAACAATTTTTGTATTAGAAAAAATAGTTCTTCCATCATTATATTTAGGATTACTAGTTAATGCTGGATTTATAGCAAGCAATTCTTTTACGGTTGTGTTGTTAGCTTTAGCAATCTGACTTAATGTATCACCAGGTTGAACACGATAACTTACCTCTGCTTTTGGTACAACAGGTGCAGGCGTACTTGCTACATTGTAAGTTTCACGAAATGCACCTACGGTTCTTGCCCAGTTTGCTGCGTCTGCTGCACTCATGCTAGGTACCCATGATCTTTAAGGATTGTTGAAGCAATACTTGTCTTTTCTTCTTTAGCTTGTTGAGTAAAATCAAAGTCTGGATGACGTCGTGCTGCTTTCTTAGCACTGTAAAGATTCATAGGTTTTATATTTCCTTTTTCATCTGTAAAATTAAGAACCTGTTGGACAGTATCGTTGTTAAGATCTAAAGACTTAACATCAATTTCTAAAGTATTGGCAATTGTATTTAGCCAAGGATCAGCAGCCTCACGTAATGATTGACCACGTAGCATCTGATCTTTTAAACCAGGAAATAATGACATGGCACGTTGTTCTAATTCATTATCAACATCTTCTGGGTTTAATGTGCCAGCAACTAATCCTTTGATTGATGCTTCAAACCACTTCTTAAATCCTGCATTAGATACAGTTGATGGATAGCCATAGTCATATGCTCTGTCATATAAAGCTTGAGCCATAGTCTCAAGCTTTCCATCAAGATCATAAACAACCTTGCCGTTGCTTTCAAAAGTGTTTGTTGTATCAAACTTAATTGAGTCAGCCATTAACTTATTTAAAAAGTCTTGGTTATATCTAACAACCTTGCCGTCTTTAATAACAGCCTGTTGCATCATCTGATCAGCGTATGTAATAGCATCTGCAGCAGTAATGGTTAAACCATTACCTGAATATTGTTTAATAATATTACTTGCGTTTAACTGTAAATCTGCAGCATATTGACCAGGGTTAGTCTGTTTGTAATATGCATGTTTACGTTGGGTATCTGTTTGGTTCTTATACCAAGTAGTTCCCTGAATAATCTGTGTTTGTAACCCAGCATCTGTAATCATAGTTCCACTACCATCAAGCCCAAGGATTTTATTTAATGCATCTTGAAGGCTTTTATCTGAACCGATAACGGCAGCAGCAACACCAAACTTTGCTTGCAAAGTTGCCATATTTAAAGTATCCATTTGAGTGGCACCTGTAGATGAGATACCTGAATTAACAACAGTGTTACTGCCAGGATTATAGGCAGTACTTGATCCAGTTACAGGTGGAATACCTGGTGTATTTACTACTGGCGCAGAAGTATTTACAGAAGTTGGAAGAGTTAATTTAGTTCCAGAAAAAATTGTACTTCCACCATTGTATTTAGGATTGGTGGTTAATACTGGGTTAGCAGCAACTATCTTTGCAACTGTTGTTTTATTAGCAGAAGCAATTTTTGATAATGTATCACCAGACTTAACGGTATATTTATCTGCCATCGCTCACCACCTGTCCAATTGCATTTGGATCAGTTAATAAACCACTGACTAGTTTTAAGAAATTCTTAGCAGCAAATGATTCTGCAAAGTCTGGTTGGCTACGAGCAAAGTTGCGAGCAAACATAGTTGGATCAAATCCAGTTGTTTGAGTTCCTTTAGTAGATGTTGAACCTAATTCAAAACCTTTACCACCAGGAGCAGTAGTTGTAGTTCCCTCAAATATAGATGGTTCTTTCATAGCAGCAGCGTTCATACCAGTAGTTCCTGCTGCTATTTCATTAGCAGATGCAGTACGCCCAAGCTCTTGTTCCATAGTATCTGAAACTACTTGTGCTCCACTAGATGGGCTGTATTGAGTTACACGCTCATCACGTACCTTAGTAGTTCCATACTTCTTGGTAGCACCTTGGTAATCTGATGGATCTAAGACATCAAAATAATCTTCTGGTCTAGAACTTGGAGAATTAATTGATGATACCCATTCAAGAGCATCGCTCCAGACTTTAGCTGCTGCGGATTTAGGAACACCTCTTGCAACTATTTCAGCAATCATTTCATTATAACGTTGCCTGTTATTATTTTTAAGAAACTTAAACCAAGCTTTTCCTTGATCTATAGTAACTCCACCATCAACACCAGGAAGTGATATTGGATTTTCTCTACTATTAAGGTTCGGTGTAAAAGATGTGTTTACTGATCCAGGTCTAATTGGTGAACCTTGTTCATAAGCTTTAGTTCCTGGTACAAGACTTTCTCCATTAGGACCGTATCTTGGTTCAGACATTATCTATTTACCGCCGAATCTGGATTTAGTTGAGGCATGCTTTCAAAATATTTTGCTGAGAATGTATCAAAATCATCTGATGCTACTTGTAAGAAATCAAAATGAAATTGAGATAATCTAGTTTTTAAAAGTCTTTCACGACGAGGATCATTCATAACTAAGTCATACTCTTTCTTCCATTGTTTAATCTCTTGTAAGTAATAAGAGATCTCATTCCATTTATTACTTTGCTTACTAGAATGATTCATCCATTGTTGATTATTAATAATCTCTTCAATTACTGGAACGGTTACATTCCAAAAATCTTTTTGACCTTGCTGACGCTCGTCAGCCCAACCTTTAAATTCGGTACCAATGTTGGAAACGATACGATTAAACTCTGCTTGTATACCAGTAGATTCATATCTAGCTTCTGATGTAGATTTAATACCATACTGATACATCATGGCATCTCTCCACTTGGAAAGTTTGTCATATTCATACCAACCACGTCTTGCCTCAACAGATGCTCTTACTTCTTCAGAACTCTTTTGCTGAGTTAATGGTGAGTTGTATCCACCAGGAAAGTTTAATCTCTTGTATATAGCAGCAACCTCGGTTGAGTACTCATCCGTTAAATCACCATAACCAGTAGATAACATCTGAGCAAATTTGGTATTGTATCTACCAATACTCTCTAATAACTCTGGATTACTACGTAGCATCTTAATATCAGATAGGTTTGCTGCTACTCCTGCTATGTTCTTTCGGTTAGATCCGATAAATGCTAGACCATCTACACCAAAGTCTTTAACAAATACTTCTTGAGCCTTGTCGTAATCACCATTGTATTGTGTTACTAAGTCACTATAGTATTGAGTTGCAGCCCTAGTTACTGGATCAAATGTTGTAGATATAGGTGCAATAAATTGCACTATAGATCTAATAAATGACATATTTCCTGCTGCTTTAGCAGCAGCATCCATGTTAGGTGGAGTACCTACACGACCATTACGATCCCATTCAGAGTATTGAACTCTAAAGAACATGTTTACATCATCGGCGAAACGCTCACTCTTAAATCCAGGGATTTTACCTGAATCAATTGCAGACTGTAAATAAGCAGGAAGGATGGCGTTCTTTGTAGTCTCAAAAATGTTCTTGCCTTCAATTGGATAACCAGCATAAAGCAAGCTATTTTCATAGAAGTCATCACCAAAGGTATTTCTTAATCCTTCAGATATATCTTCGCCGTGAATCTTCCACAATGAACCTGGTGCAGTAAATCCATTCTTAATAAGTTCAGATAATGTAACTCCACCAAACCAAGACACGCTTGGGTCAGCAATCATGAACTCCATTTGCTTTGGATTCCACTTTAATCCACCACCACGAGAGTCAGTAAAAGGTTTAAGTGAATCTTTAATAGACTTTGGCAACTTATTACCATAAGGTATTGGATACTTAACAGTTACATTGGTACCTGCAGGTACATCTTTCATAGACTTATAGGTATTACCCTCATCATCTTCATAACTTTCAAAGTTATCAAAAGCATTGGCAATAGTTCCATACCAATAAGCATTCATTGGGTTCTTTGCCATAAGGCGAAGAGCCACAGCCTGTGAGTTAAAGAATGCTAGAGGGAAAGACATTGCAAATCGTGCTGCATACATACCATTACTTAAACGACGTGAAGAATACAAGGTTTGCTCTACACGAGTTGTAGCTTTACGGTAGGCAATCTGTCGAAATTGGTTATTTACCGTAGCCTGTGCTGGGTTAATACCATTTCTCTGTGCTGCTGCAATAAGTTCTTTCATCTCTTCTCTTACGTAAGTAAGGAAGAGTGGATTACGAACCATTCTATTTTCAGAAGCAGCTAAAATTCTCCAAGCTGAGTCAATACCGCTTTGGACTCCCATAATTCCTCGTTCAAGATTATTAAGATCTGCTAAATCAATGTTTGGTCCATTAATTTCATCTAATAGATCTGGTCTATTCTTTAATGCTGCTGTTACTTCATCAACACTAACGTTTCTATCAAGAATAATTTTACGAAGATTAGGATCTGGATACATTTTAAACATTTTATCTTGAGTTGCAGTAGCCCAGTTTAACCACCACTCTTGAGTGTTAGCTTCTGGTATTCTAGATTGCATACGCATACGATATTCAAGACCTTTGGGATCTTTAAATATCCATCTAACTACATCAAGTGCTGAATCTCCTTTGAAAAGCATTCCTGCTGGTAAATCTAACTCATTACGAATCTGACGATTTGCTACATGGGTTAAAGCATTCATATAAGGTTTAACTTCGTTGCGAGAAATCTTTACAAAACCAATACCTGCTGATTTTATTTGCCGAGAGATCTGAGATTGAGATTGAGCTTGGATAAAATTTGCAGCAGTATCCATTTCAGCAAGATAAGCACTTGCTCCACGTATGTTGGGATCTGCTAAACCATCAATAGTGTACTTAACACCACCAACTTCTAGGATCTCTGCATCTTGTCCTAAATATTTATAGTCTTTTAATTCTGCTCTTTTGGTTGCAGCGGTAGTTAAGACATCACGATGTTTCTTCATAACAGAAGACATACCATTTACCATGTCAGCACTATTGGTTAACGAATCTTGTGCCTCTAAAAAAGTTTTTTGAGCCAAAAACATTTGATAGTCTGCATTGTTTTTAGCAGCAGTTAGATCTGCTTTCTTGGTTTTACTTGCACCACGCAACGCTGCTTCAGCTTTTGCTTGTGCTGCGGTAGCAGCATTAAAGTTTTTCTCTGCTTCATCTACAGCTTTTTGTGCATCTCGCCATCTTTCAACAACTGGCTTTAATTCAACAGCTCAAATATCCATTTCTTTCTGGGCTTGCTTTTCCATCTTACGAGCATGATTAGATGGAGACCCTGGAATAAATCTTTTTGCTGAATCAACTCTTAAACTTGTATTATGAACTAAGTTTGATGTACCTGGAACTATGTTTTTAAGTAAACTTAAGTTACCAAGAGCCATACTTGCTCTAGCAAATGGATCAAGCATTGAGTTCTTTGGAATATAAGCAACACGAATTAAGTTTAAATTACTAAAAGTAGCGTTAGCTAAGTCTAAAAACTGACCAGTTCCCATAGCAACCTTGGTTGCTCTAGCACCTTTAACTTGACCTGCGGTAATTGGGGATGCTTCACCCAAAACTCTTTTAGAGTTTAATATAATTTCTATTTCCAGTTTGCGGAAGTCAAGCATTGGAATAACCGATGCTTCATTTGCTTGAATAACAAAGTTACCTGTGTTGATTCCACCATTTTCATCTGGTATAAAACCATTTTTAGAGGCATACTCTTTAATAGATTGTCTACGAGCACTGGTAGATTTATGCCAACCTTCAATTAATTTTATTTGGTCAGCGACAGTTCTAATATCTGTAACATCTGCAGCACCAGCAAACTTTGCAAGTTTTAACATAACCTGTTGCTCTATGTAATCTAAAGCAATAGCACGTTGGGTATCATCCTGGGCATTTATAAACCTAGATACCATCTTGCGTTTAAAGTCAGTGCCTTCAGCACCACGAAGAATCTGTAGACGATTTAAATCTGAGAGTACATCCATTACCGCTTCGTACTTACGTGGGTTTGATATGTTAATCATTCCCTGTGGGCGACCTGAGCCTACCCAAGCAATGGTACGAATAACACGATCATATGGATTTGATTGGTAAACCTTGGTACGCCAACCGTTATCTCCGTCTTTACCAAATAACTTTATATCACCAAACTTAGCCTGAAGCTTAAGTTTTTCTTTAGCAAGTTTAACTGACTCAATGGAGGCATACTTGCCAGGTTGGTAACTTGATGCTATTCCAACATTAACATCGTTCTTAAAACTTTCTAAAGCATATTTAAGTTCTCTATCTCGTCCTGCTTTATCATTAAGAACATCTTTTAATCTAGGAGCAAGCTTAGGGTCAAGAACCTCTGTATGAAATTTAGTTAGATCCGAAATTGGATTTACATTATTCATTCCATAGTTATCTAAGTGATCAGCCAACAAAGGAGATTTTGTATATAATCTTTGGAAAGCTAATTTATCGCCACGCTCTGCTAAAAGGTAGTCAGCCATATCTCTATGGTTATCAATACGAGACATAATTGTGGCAGATCTATTTGGATTAAAACCATTAGATACTAATGGGTTAGAAATAATCTTACTTGCATCTTTTGTCTTAACTGCATCATCTACTAGCTTGGCTAACCCTGTAGGAGCAGGAGTTCCATCATTACGAGCAGCCCATGCAACTGTATCTTCTAAGTTTTGTTTAAATGCAGCCTGAGCTGCTGGGTTTTTAATTACTTCAGAACCTAATGCTGCTGTCTTGCCTGTTCTAACCGCAACTCCAAGACCTTTAGTACCTAATAATGCAGCACCTAAGTCAGTACCACCTGATGCAATCCAACCAAGAAACTCATTCTTATATGCTTGGTTTCTTTTCTTATCATCAAAGACGTTAAAGTCTTTGTCCATAAATGTTGGTGTAATTTGATCTGGTAAAAATGCACCAACTGTCTGACCAACTTGGGTAGCAATAGCCTGACCCATTGAAATCTTTTTTGCTTGTTCTCTAGCAAATCTAAAACTTTGTACAAATCCTTTTGTTTGACCTTGACGTGCTGCTTCGCCAGCAAGGAAAGGTGTTGCTACTGTTTGAGTAACAGCACTAACCACATTACCAATACCTTGCATCACATTAAGTGCTGGGTTAACTATTGGAGCAAATCTACTTTTTTGTGCTTTTTCTATTCCACTGGCTAATGTTCCGCCAACTTTTTCTTCTACTTTACCTACAGCAGTTTTATCTAATTGTTCTTTTTTAAATTCATTAACTCTGCTTAAAGGGTTAGGTACGGCGGTTGTTCCTGTTTCAGCTCTCCAGTCATCCCATAGACCCATCAGTATTAATTTCCCTTCCAGCAGTTAATTCTTCTAATAACGCAAGACGATCATCATCTGATTCAAAATCAAATCGTGCTAAATCCCAAGCAACTGGTGCTAATTCAAAACCCAGATATTCAAGATTCTCTTCAAATTTTTTAAATATTTTCATCTATTTGACTTTTTAAATACTTAGTAAATGCTTTCATAGTTCCAGTTGAGTTAGGTGAATCAGCAAAAGTTTGCATCAATGGAAGATATTTAGATATCATTGTTAAATCTTGAACTTGTGTGTCAGCAGTTGTTGGTAAACCAAGTACATCTCTACCTGGACCAGGACCTGCATCAACTCCAGCAGTAACAAATTCATTTGGTCTGCGGGTTTCCGCACCTAATGGAATTATGCCTGCTAGAGGATTTTCTGCTTTAGCCATAGGTGCAGATTTTTGTTCTGCTAAAAATTGCTGTTGCTCACCATACTCTGGATTTGGTAATCGCTTAGCTCCTTGTGATGGAGGTAAGTCACTTCGATTAGACATAGGTCCAGGCATAGGAACAGCAGCAGGATTAACCATTGACATAAGTTACCTACTTCTTTTTAGGACGATACGGAACAGGACCTGCATAACCGCCAGTAGGCACTTTGCCTTTTGATGGGATATTTACTGCAGTGTTTCTGTAAATCTTTCTAGGATCTTTAATTTTCTTGTTTGCTGCCATCAACTCTGAAAGAGTTACGCCAGACTTTTTAGCAATACCAGATAATGTATCTCCAGCATTTACTTTATAAGTAGAACCACCAGCACCTACACCAATAAATTTACCTTGACCAGTAATACGTGGTTGATTACTACGGCTCTTTACTGTTGACTGAGGTGAATTAGCTTTAATAGCAGCCTGTTCACGACCTTTCATTACATCAGCAGATGTAATGCGGTTCTTATCTTTTGTAAGTTGTTTAATTAGTGGACCACCTAGCAAAGATGCAGCAGTAACTGCCATTCCAACTTTTCCTGTAACTGCCTTGCCTGCTAATCTAGCAGCACCTAGTGCTGCACCTTTTGCAGTAAACTTCTTTTTAGCAGATGTTGTTGCTGCTTTAACTGCAACTGTACCTGCTTTAGGACGTAGAATAAGTTCTTTACCTGTAGATGTTTTCTTTGCATTTTGCATTGCAAGATACTTACCTGATGCAGGAGCTGTAGCAGGCTTTGGTCTTACTGTATCGCCAATCTTTGCTCTTTCTTTTGCGTATTCAGCAGGAGTTATTTTAGTATTACGAGCAAGAGCTTCTCGTGCATCAAACTTCTTTGGATCAGCAGCACGAAGTTTAGACATTCTTTGGTCTTCTTTACGACCTCTGCGTTGTAATGCTGTTTCTTGACGAGCAGTCATGCCTGATTCGTTACGCCCAGCAGCATCATATTTTGCTTGAATTTCTTTGCGTACTTTTGGAGTTAAGCCTCCTGGACGAGTTGTTCCCATTTTAGTTTTTGGATCATAATTTACTACCTTGGCAACTTTACCCATTTGTCCTTTAATAACTGGACCTTGCTTTTTAACTTTTGAAGCAGCAGACTTGGCTGCTGTAGCAACAGGACCTGCAGCTTTAGCTGCTACCTTTGCGCCTTTTTCCTGACGGAATAAAGCTTTATTAAGTGCAGACTTAGGTTTGATGCCTTCTTTAATAAACTTGTCGTACATGGCTTTACCTTCTGCATTAAGTTCTTTACCTGCAGCAAAACCTTTTTTAGAAACTGGTAATTTACCTGAGTTAGCTTTCTTCAACAGTGCATCTTGAGAAGCACTTCTACCTGAAGATTTAACTTTACTAGGCTTTGTTTTCTTAACAGATGTTTTAGGTTCTTTAATCTTATTACCATCTTTATCAACCTTATAGCCTTGTGACTTTGGTTCATTAACAGTTACAGCACTGCGAACCTTTTGGGCTGATGATGCAGTTCTACCTTCTGGCTTACCTGATGATGATGCTTTAGGTTCAGATATTCTTTTTTGTGCAGCTTCTGCAGCGGCACGATCAGACTTAGACATGGCTTTTAATTCAGCCTCATCATAAGGAAACATTCTTAATGCTTCTGCTTTAGCAGCAGCACGGTCACGAGCAATACGCTCGAGTGAAGTTTCAGTAGGCTTAACGCTAATCTTATTACCTTTGTCGTCGGTAATATAACCTTTTTTAGCTTCCTTTTTTACTTCATTAAGTGCTTCAATATCATCGGCAGAGAATTTAGTAAAACGATCTTTGTCTTTTAGTCCTGCCTTGGCAGCACCTTGAAAGACTTTCTTAGCATCGACTTTACCTTGTCTGCGACCTTGCCTAAACTTTGTAGGTCTTTTTTTGGTTGCCATGGGTATCCTTAATTTATATAGAAAATTTACTTAGCTTTAGTGTTGTTGCCTTTAGTACCTTTAGTTGTAACGCCTTGCTTTACCATTCCGCCACCGACTACTTTGCCTGCTGGCTTCTTGCCCATAATGACTGTACCTACTGGTGCTTTTCCTGCTTTTCCTTGTTTTCCGAACATTTGTTTCTCCTTATTATGCTGGTATTTGACGAGTAACTCTCGCTGATAGATTTGGACTTCCTCCACCAGTTAAACCTGCAAGAAGTTCTTGCATTGCTGGTCTACCTTGTGGAAGTTGTGGTGCTTGACCACCAGCCATTGGCTCAGGAGCTGCTGGTATTTCTGGCATTCCTGGTTCGGCTGGTTGTTGTTTTGGTGCTGGTTCTGGTTTAAATGCATTTGAAACCGCATCTTCAAGGGCTACACCCTTCTTGCGATCATTAATTACACTTGCCATTTTTTCAATAATCTTCATTGGATCTTGACCTTGCATTACCATTTGTGGAATTGCAGCAGCCATAGAAGATACGGATGCCTTAAGGGAATCACGCATCTCTTCAATGTCAATTGCTCTCTCTTCTTCACCAGCATTTAGTGAGATAGGAAGGTTGCGACGCAACATTCCTCGAGAAATTAATTTATCTCCTCTTGCTTGTAGACCCCATACCAATGCACGGTTAGGATCTAAACCTGCCATTAAACCGTATTCAACGGTTACGCCATAGTTACCATTGATATCTGAACTTGGCTTGTATTTTAATTTATATGGAACTCCATTGGCTGTTGCAGATACTTCACGAGTTAACTCTGGGAAGTATGCTTGATCAGTTGCAAATGCAAATGAGATTGCTTGACCTATTGCTTCGCCAAGGATTGATTGGTAAATTTTAACTTGAGAGTCATATCCAGCCATAAGTGCTTTAACACCTTGACCTGTAACAACTGAACCTTCTGCTTGTCCTGCACGAGCTTGAGGAAAGCGAGTTCCTAATTTCATTTCATCTGCTAGAACATTGTTCTCAGCAAAAGCATATTGAGGTACGTCTAGATTAACCCTACGAATTTTCTCAGGGCTGTTCGAACGAATGACCGAATCAGGACCAATGGATAGAGAAGTAACATCATTAGGAAGAGCAAGGGGAGCTTCA
>Ga0222712_10005352_pt1 | contig 13047 bp, 9 predicted proteins | sample C33_657DmetaG_FD_165043 | JGI IMG/M metagenome (GOLD analysis project Ga0222712, IMG submission 165043) | Estuarine water microbial communities from San Francisco Bay, California, United States - C33_657D | ecosystem: Environmental > Aquatic > Marine > Unclassified | place: USA: California...
AAGATGCGTGCGCTCAATGGCGGCTGGAGCCCCCTTTTTTCCCGCCCTCCGCTGCATGGCCTTCAGCCGATGCATGCCCACCTGCTTTTTCGCCCATCTGCGTGCCGATTTGCCTGCCTGCTGACCCACCGCCCGGGCTCACCGCCGTACTCTGTGAGGGCAACTCATGGCTGTGCACAGCAATCCGGTGGCTGCGCTCTTGCAGCGCGTGCTTGGGGATGCGAATGGTCAGCACTCCATGCGCGAAGTCTGCGTTGATCTCCTGTGACTCGGGCGCAAAGGGTAGCTGAAGCGAGCGCTGAAACCTACCCCAGCTGCGCTCCATCAGGTGGTAGTCCTGGGGTTGATGGGTCTCGTGCTCCTGGCGTTTCTCCCCCCGCAGCGTGAGCATGTTGCCGTCGAGTAGCACCTCGACATCGGCCGGGTTGACGCCCGGCAAATCGGTGCTGATGCAGATCTCCTGCGGGCTCTCACGCACATCCATTCGCGGCAAGGCCATGGCGGATGAAAGCGCTGGCGCCGCGGTGCTGCCCATGAAGTCGTCGAATAGGTGGTTCATCTGCTGGTGGAGCGCGGCGAAGGGGTCGGCCGAACTGCGCGTGGGAGTGAGGAATCCGGGCTGGCGAGTCATGGTCATCTCCAAGAAGAAGGTCAGAGTGAGGAAGGGGAGAGGGGCAATTTGCGCCAGGCCCTGAGGGCGGCCTTGTGGGGGCGGGTGCCATGCTGGCGTAGGAATGGACTGCGGGGCAATGGTTGTGGGTGCAGACGACGGTCCTCTCGGCACGGCCCAGCGCTCCGTCCTAGGGTCCCGTGCGACCTCGTCCTGCTTGGTGCGGCCATTTGCGGTTGCGCAAGGGACGCTGGCGTGCAACTGGCGATGTGCGCAGCCAGAGAGAACCCGCTGAGCCCGGGCGGTGACAGACCGCGTGCCTCGGTATCCATCGGTCTATCTGTCCGCCTGTCCACGGTCCCCTAGGCATCTCCGGCCGCATGGCGGCCACCCCACCCCTCCTCACAGCCGATCGTTACCGCCCATGCTCTCGTCACTGCTCCGCTCACTGTCCCCGCGCTCACCTTCAGGCGCGGCGCAATCGCCCCCCCGGAATGTCGCCGCCGATACAAAAAGTCTCATCGAATTGCGCGACGCGGTGCAGTACTCGGATGCAAACAATGTGGTGCTGCTCGATGGCAAGGGCGTGAGTGCCGCCGGCACGCCCCCCCGCTCCCCCCTATCGCCGGCCTTCTTGCGACGCAAGCAAGCCTCCGCTGCGAAGACCCGTATCGCCGATCGTTTCGCTAGGGCGTTGCCCCCCGGGACGAGCCAGGATCAGGCCGCCACCCCGTTCAACAACCTCACCGATGCGGGCGCGGTTCGAGTGCACCAATTGCGGCTGCTCACGGCACTTGTGAAGCTCCAGCAAGACCTGATCGCGGGCGGCATGAACGCTTGCCAAGCGGCTGAGTTGTCCACGCTGGCATTCACCCCCGCAACCTGGAATTGCAGCGACACCCAAGCGCTCTACGACCGGATCAACAGCTGCCTGATCAGCTCAAACCAGAGGATCGTCCATGCCTGCCTGGATGCCTCCAGGCGGGCTGATCCGCCCAAGGACGAGGCCGCGTGGCGCCTCGAGCTGGAGACTGCGAGCGGCGCGATCACCCAACGCCGGCGCTCGCAGGCTCCGCCACCAGACGCGGCCGCGGTAGCGTCTTCAGACGCATCGCCGCCGACCCGCGTTGACCGTAAGCCCCATCGGGCTCCAGACGCTGAGGGATCGCGCATTGTCTCCGGGGATGACCGCAAGGCGAGCCGACGCTTGTCGAACTCTGGAACGGTGTCTACCTCCGAGCCGCGCTCGGCGGCTGGTGCGCCAGGCCCTCTCAGCAGCGTCAACAGAAGCCTGGCCTCTGAATTCTCTGGCGCCGCGACTGGCACTGCGCCACCGCCCCCTGCGGAGATTCATCCGACGCTCCTTGCAACGGCCCTTCCGACTCGTGGAGCACCGTCGACTCTGGCCTCCACAGAGCCACCCCCGTTGGCAAATCAGCTCAGTTCGATCCCCATGGATGGCTCCCCGAGTGCAGGGCCGTCGGCGGGCGGTCGACCTGCGCACCAGCGGAGCAATCAAGGGAGCGAATCGGAACGCGCCCGACTCGCCGATACGAAGGGGCGCCTGATTGGCCTCTCCTCGCCCGAGCAGCCGACCCGGCTCGCGGACCTGTCTGATTGGAGAAAGGGGCTCGCTGCCGAAGCTCTCTGCAGGGACGTGCCCGATATGTCGGCTCGGCAAGCCTCGGCGCAAGCGAACACACAAGCGAGAGAACAAGCGAGAGAACAAGCGGCATTTCGGGTTCGCTGGCACAGCGATTGGCTTCCTGCACTTCTGGGACTGCACGAGCGCGTCACCCGCGCCTCGGGGCAACCTCTGTCCAACCCATTCCGGGACGAACTTCTGTGTTGGCCCCTGTCGGTGCGGGCCTCACTGCTTCTATGTTCGGCGGATAGTTTGCAGAGCATGGATCCACGCGGTGCTGCCTGGGCGCTCCGTTACCGGTTCCATGCGGAGCTGGCGCGAGCCCTGGCGGTTGGTGAGTGCTACACGGCCCAGGAGCAGCAGCTGCAGGCGCGGGTGCTCGGCGCGGTGCAGGCGCAGGCGCGGGCCCGAAAGCCAGCCACCCAGAGTTTCCAGAGCGTTGTTGCTGACGTCAGCGCCATCTTCATTCAAGCTTCGCGGGGCCGCGGAAGTGCGGAACAGGGTCTCCCGTCCTTTGAGCTTCGCATGGACAGCCTGAAACGCCGGCAAGCCCGCTACAACCCATTCACCCGCATGGTCCACATCGGGCCCCAATTCCTGCACGGGCAGAGCCCCATGCCCTATGTCCTGCGGCATGTCGCAGCAGCCTCGATGCATTTCTACAACCACCGCTTGATCGACGCAGTGTCGGCTAACAAGCTGAATAACGACAACCCTGACTGGCAGATCGGGTCCATGCTGCACGCTCTGGAGCAGGTCCCGATCACCGCTGAGGACTTGAAGCGTGCGGGCCTGCAGCCCAAACAGGCGAACCTTCTGGTGCTTCAGACCCTTCCCAAACAACGTGAGTTGTCATTCGCCCGCGCGGTCAAGGATGCCTGGGAGTCCGCCAGGCGGGACACGCTGGGACGCTCTCTGGCCCAAGGTGGCGGCCGCCAGGGAGTGTGGACGATGGCACAGCGGCCGGCCAGTGTGATCCAGGAAAGCGTGATCTCGGAAACCGGGGTCCCGGCCAGCGCTATGGCCACGGAGTCCCAGGCCCTCCCCCCCACTGCCCTCGCCTCAGCCGCATCGACTGCCGCGCGCGTGGTAACGAATCGAGAGACGGAAGACACCGGCGAAGGACTGGGTTTCGGTGCTTGAGGCCTCCCAGCCAGGCGAGTGGACTGACCCAGCCGCGTGATGGGTATCAGGCTTGTAGCCTTCTTTCCTAGGGGATTCCTCCGGCCCAGACCCGCTTGCGCAGTGCTACTCAGCCGGCCTATGATGCCTGAATGGGGAACAACAGTTCCATATTTCGGCACAAAGTGCCTCGATCCCGGACATGTCGACGCTGAAGAACTCGGTGCATGTCCTGCGCTGCTTCACGCCCAGCCGGCCCGAGCTCACCGTGACCGAGGTGGCGACTTGGCTCGGCCTGCCCAAGAGCAATGTGTCGCGCCTCCTGCGCGCGATGCATGAGGCCGGCATGCTCGACGCGGCTGGCCGCGGCCGCGGCTACCGGCTCGGGGAATGGCTGCAGGACTTGGGTCAGATGGCCACCCAGACCCAAACCTTCCATGCCCGCGCCAGCGCGGCGGCGCGGCGGGTCAGCGAGCAGATGGGGCACTCCGGTTATGTCTCGGTGCTGGTGGGCACCCACATGGTGGGCCTGGCCCATCACGTCGGCGGCAACGCCCAGCAGGTCGGTGTGCCGCTGGGGGCGCGCTTGCCTGTCGACGCCTGTGCGACCGGCCGGGCCATGCTCGCCACCATGAGCGACGCCGAGGTTCGCCAATTACTCGGTGGCCGTGTCTCGCTCGCCGCCGCACAGTCTCCGCGCGACTTTGACGATCTGATCGCCCGCCTGCAGCAGATTCGGGAGCAGGGTTTTGCCCAATCGCAGCACGAAGCCTCGCCCGGTGGCGGTGCGCTTGCAGTGGCGGTAGCAGACCCCCAAACCGGCGAGCGCCTCTGCCTGTGTCTGACCTACCCCATCGAGGCGATGGGCCCGGCCGAACGCAAGCAGGCCATCGAACTGCTCCTGCAAGAGCGCAGGAATCTCACCAGGAGTCATTCATGAAATCCAGCCCCGTGCCCACCCGACGCTGGCGCATCGGCTTCGACATTGGCGGCACGTTCACCGATTTCATCCTTTATGACAACGAGGAAGGCCGGGTCACGTTGCACAAGCGCCTGACCACCCCTCGCGACCCGTCACTCGCTGCGTTGCAGGGACTGCAGGAGCTGGTCGCGATGCGGGGCATCACCCTGGCCGATGTGCACGAGATCATCCACGGCACCACCTTGGTGACCAACGCAGTCATCGAGCGCAAGGGCGCATCACTGGGGCTGCTCACCACTCGGGGCTTCCGCGACATCCTCGAAATGGGCGCCGAGCAGCGCTACGACATCTACGACCTGTTCGTTCGATTTCCCGCCCCGATGGTCGAGCGTGACCTTCGGCGCGAGGTGGACGAGCGCATGGACGCCCTGGGCCGGGTGGTCACAGCGGTGGACATGGGCAGCGTGCGCGAGGCGGTCGAGGGCCTGGTCGCGGCGGGCTGCCGCGCGATCGCGGTGTCGCTGCTTCACAGCTACGCCAACCCGTCGCATGAAAAGGCGGTGGGTGACTGGATCCGCGCCCATCACCCCGGCGTGTCAGTCTCGCTCTCGAGCGATGTGGTGGCGGAGATGGGGGAATACGCCCGCACCGTGACGACCTGTGCCAACGCCTATGTGCAGCCGCTGATGGCGGGTTACCTGGGACGACTCCAGCAGTCGCTGGCCGACCTGGGCTTTGCCGGTGATCTGCGCATGATGCACTCTGCGGGGGGGCTGGTGTCGGTGGAGACGGCCAGCCTGTTCCCGATTCGCCTGCTCGAAAGCGGCCCCGCTGGCGGCGGTCTGGCCACTGCGCTTTTCGGCACGCTGGCCGGCAAGCAGGACGTGATCTCGTTCGACATGGGCGGTACCACCGCCAAGGCCTGTCTGATTGAAGACGGGCGCGCCGAGATCGCGCCGCTGATGGAGGCGGCCCGGGTCAGCCGGTTCACCCGCGGCTCGGGCCTGCCAATCAAGTCGGCGGTGATCGAAATGATCGAGATCGGTGCCGGTGGCGGCTCCATCGCCGCCATCGACGAGGTGGGCTTGCTCAAGGTCGGGCCTCATTCGGCCGGGTCCGACCCCGGGCCAGCCTGCTACGGCCTCGGTGGCGCCGAGCCCACGGTCACCGATGCCAACCTGGTGCTGGGTTATTACGACCCCGGCTTCTTTCTGGGCGGGCGCATGAAGCTGGACCTGGCTGCCGCCGAGCGCGCGGTCGAGCGCGTTGCCAAGCCTCTGGGCCTGAGCGTGCCGCAGGCGGCGCTGGGCATTCACAAGGTGGTGGTCGAGAGCATGGCCGCTGCGGCCCGTGTGCACCTGATCGAAAAGGGCAAGGATCCGCGCGCCTACGCCATGGTGGGCTTCGGTGGTGCCGGGCCCGCGCACGCCGTCGATGTGGCCCGCGCCATGGGCGTGCGGGAGGTCATCATTCCGCCGGCTTCCGGCGCCGCCTCGGCCCTGGGCTTTCTGGCCGCACCCCTGTCCTTCGACGGCGTTCGCTCGCTGCGAGTGGCCTTCGAGCCTGGCTTCAATCCGGCTGTTGTCAATGAGGTCCTGCAAGCCCTTGAGATGCAAGGGCGCGAGCGCCTGGTGGCGGCGGGTGTTGACGCGGCAGGTATCGTGGTCGAACGGCAGGCCGACATGCGTCTGGTGGGCCAAATGCACGACATCGCAGTGCCTTTGCCAGATGGCCCGATCGGACCGGAGAGCCTCGAAGGGATACGGCGGGCTTTCGAGACAACCTACGCCGCTCGCTACACCGCGGTGCTCGAGGGTGCGCGCATCGAAGCGGTGAACTTCCGGGTGCGCTGCGCCGGGCCGACGCCGCAACTGAGCTTGCAGGGCGCAGCTGGCGGCGCCAGCGATACGCCTCGCGTCAAAGGCCACCGCAGCGCAGTGTTCGAGCAAGGCACGATGTCCACCCAGGTGATTGACCGGTACGCCCTGCAGCCCGGTGATCGGGTCGAGGGTCCGGCCATCATCGAAGAGCGCGAATCCACCACCGTCATTGGCCCTGGCGACCGGGCCGAGGTCGACGCCAACTTAAACCTGCGCATCACCGTGGCCGCGACCCGGGCGATGGAGGCGGTGGTGCATGAGGGCATGTCACGCGCCGAGGCGGTGGCCCGCATTCAGGCGGACCCGATCGGCCTGGAGATCATGTGGAGCCGTCTGGTCAACGTGGTCGACGAGATGTGGCTGACCGTATGCCGCACCGCCTTTTCGCTGGTGATTTCGGAGGCTCAGGACTTCGCCTGCGAGCTGCTCGATCGCGAGGGCGAGACCTTGGCGCATTCTCCGCGCGCGATGCCGGTGTTCAACCTGACCCTGCCAAGGGCGGTCAAGGCCCTGCTGGCGGCTTACCCGGCCGACACGCTCAAGCCCGGCGACGTGCTGATCACCAATGACCCCTGGCTGTGCGCCGGCCACCTGTTCGACATCGCGGTCGTCACGCCCGTGTTCAGCGAAGGCCGGCTGGTTGGCCTGGTGGGCACGGTGGGTCATGTGTCCGACATCGGTGGCACCAAGGATTCGCTCAAGGCCCGCGAGATCTATGAAGAGGGCTTGCAGATTCCGCCGATGAAGTTGTTCGAGGCCGGACGCCCGAATGAGACGCTTCATCGTCTGATCCATCAGAACGTGCGCAACGGCGACCAGGTGCTGGGCGACCTGCAATCCTTTGTCACCGCCAACGCCATGGGCGCCGAGAGGGTGCTGTCCTTCATGGACGACTACGGCATGCGAGACCTCGGCGCGCTGGCCGAAGTGGTGCAGAGCCTCTCGGAAAAAGCGATGCGCGACGCGATCCGCGCCCTGCCGGATGGCGAGTACCGCAGTACCATCACCAACAACCCATTGGGTGAGGTTCTGGCTTACCCGGTCAAGCTCACCATCACTGGCGACTCGATCGAGGTCGACTTCGACGGTGCCCCGCCGCAGCTGGCTCAAGGCGGACTCAACTCGACGCTGAACTACACCGCCGCGCACGCGACCTACCCGCTCAAGTGCATGCTCACGCCGTCTGTGCGCGGCAACGCGGGTTGCTACCGGCCCTTTACCGTCAAGGCGCCCGAGGGCTCGGTCCTCAACTGCAACTATCCGGCGTCGGTCAACCTTCGCACCCGAACCGGCTGGTACATCGCTCCCAATATCTTCCGCGCTTTGTCTCAGGCCGCACCGCATCAGGTGCAGTCCTTCACCGGTCTGGCGGTGGCGGCCAATATTTATGGTCAGGATGCCCAGGGTCGCTTTTACTCCGACATGCTGTTCTGCGGCGGCGGCCAAGGTGGCTCTGCACGTGGCGACGGCCACTCCACCTTGCTGTGGCCCACCTCCGCTGCTAACACCTCGATTGAGCTGATTGAAAGCCGCGCGCCGGTGGTGGTGATCGAGAAGACCTACGTCACCGACTCTGGCGGCGCGGGTCGACACCGTGGCGGCCTCGGCCAGCGCGTGCGCCTGCGAAAGCGGGATGATGATGGCCTGTCTACCCTGATCTCGGTCTACCCCGAGGGCGTGAACAACCCGGTCGACGGCCTCTACGGCGGCCAGCCGGGTGGCGAGGCGCTGGGCCGCGTGACCGACCCCCAGGGCCGCGAGGTACTCAATTGCGGCAGCGGCCAACTGGTCGAGCTTCATCGCGCCGACCAGTGGGTCGAGCTGGTGCTCGCCGGTGGCTCCGGTTACGGCGCTCCGCGTGAGCGAACATCCGATGCCCTGGCCCGCGACCTGCGCCTGGGCCTCATTTCGGCGGAGGCGGCCAGTCGTGATTACGGTCAGTCCTCGTCTGCCGCCAGCCGCGCGGATCGCTCCGCCGATGCCCTCACCAGTTCTTCCCTGTCCCCGTCCTAGTCCCCCCCTCACCCCGTCCTTTCCAACCCCGTCAACAAGGAGATCACCATGCATCACTCCGACCAACCCGAATTGAGCCGCCGCCAGTGGCTGGGCGCTTCTGGCGCCGGCCTGGCCAGCCTGGTCCTGCCCCTGGAAGCGTTCGCACAGCAGGGCGGTCGTCGCGTCCTGGTGATTGCCGCCACCCAGGACATTCCGAACTTCGATCCGCACATCGCAACCGGCTACTCGGCCAGCTTCATGATGCGCAATGTCTACGATGCCTTGGTGCGTGTCGAGAGCAACCCGCCCAAGCCGGTTCCTGAACTGGCCCAGTCCTGGACCGTTTCCCCTGATGGCCGGACCTATGTCTTCAAGCTCAATCCGGCAGCCCGCTTTCACAATGGCAAGCCGCTGACCGCTGACGATGTGGTCTATTCCTTCAAGCGCGCGCTGCGCTTGAACAAAGGCAACGCCTGGATGATTCAGGGTGTGGTCGGGCCCGACAGCGTGAGTGCGGTCGACGCCGGCACGGTGCGCTTCAACCTGCTCAAGCCTTTCGCGGCCTTCCTGCACGTATTGCCCTGGATCTGGGTGGTCTCCAAGGCCGATGTCGAAGCCAATCTGGGCAGTGACGATGGGCAGACCTACCTGCGCACGCAGACGGCGGCCTCTGGTGGCTTCAAGATTCGCCGTGCCGAGCCTGGCAACCTGTACGAGTTGGAGCGGGTCGACGGCTGGCAAAAGGGCGGTGGCAACCTCACCGGCGTCATCTGGCGCATCGTTCGCGAGACCGCCTCGCAGCGCCTCCTGATCCAGCGCGGCGAAGCCCATATCGCAGTCGACCTGACCAGCGAGGACATGGACGCTCTGAAGGACAAGCCGGGTGTGGTGAGCATCATCGAGCCGGAGTACCGTACCTTCTCGATCAAGATGAACACCCGCCACGGCCCCATGGCCGACCTGGACCTGCGCAAGGCGGTGTCCTATGCGGTGAACTACAAAGGCATCCTCGACGCCGCCGGCTATGCCGACTTGATGGTGGGCCCGCTGCCCAACGGCATCCTGGGTCACAACCCGCAAATGGCTGTCTACCGCACTGACATGGCCAAGGCCAAGGAACACCTGGCCAAGTCCAAGGTGCCCAATGGGGGCATCAAACTGACCATGGTGTATGTGTCCGGACTGGAACAACAGCGCCGCTTTGGCCTGGTGCTGCTCGACAGCCTCAAGCAGCTCAATATCCAGCTCGATATCAAGCCCATGCTCTGGCCTGACATGGTGGCCGCCTGCGCCAAGCCCGAGACTTTCCCGGACTTTTTCCCGGTCTACCAGACCGCCAACTACGGCGACCCGGACAACGTGGCCTTCGCCGCGTACCACTCGTCCCGCAATGGCAACTGGCAAAACGCCGTCTATGCCAACCCCGAGGTCGACTCGCTCATCGAGCGTGGCCGCGCCGAGAGCGACAGCGCCAAGCGGATTGCGCTGTACCGGGACATGCAGGCGAAGATCGTGGCCGATGCGCCCGACATCTTCGGCGTGCTGGAAAAGCGCAAGCTGGCCATGCGTGACAACGTGAAGGGTTTCAAGTTTGCTCCGGTGGCCTCCAACGCCATCGAGTGCTTCGGACTCTCGCTGTCTTAAGACGGACCTCGCCCGCCAGAGACGCGCCGGTCTGGCCCGAAAGCGGCCGGCGCTTCACGCACCCCTCGCCCATGTGGACCTATCTGCTTCGACGCCTGCTGCTGCTGATCCCGGTGTTGCTGGGACTGACGGTGCTGGTGTTCGCCATTGCCCGGCTGCTTCCCGGCGATCCGGTAGCCCTGGCCGCAGGCCCGAATGCTTCTCCCGCAGAGATCGCCGCTTATGGCCGTGAGTTTGGTCTTGACCGACCGCTGTGGGAGCAGTACCTGCGTTACCTCGGAGGCTTGCTGCAGGGCGACTTTGGTGTGTCGATCTATACCCGTAGGCCGGTGATCGAGGACCTGCGCGCCTACCTGCCAGCGACTCTCGAACTGGTGCTCGCGGCCATGACGCTGGCGGTGGCCATCGGACTTCCCGTAGGTATGTGGGCGGCGGTCCAGCGTGACCGCTGGCCCGACTACCTGTCACGCGTGCTCGCTCTGGGCGCGATCTCGATGCCTCGGTTTTTCCTGGGCCTTCTTCTTCAACTGGGCCTCGCCATGGCCCTGGGCTGGCTGCCTTTGGGCGGGCGCTTTCCGATCACCGAGGAATTGCCGCTGCGGGTCACCGGCTTTCTGACCGTCGACTCGCTGCTGGCGGGTAACTTCACTGCCTTCTGGATCGCTTGCCAGCACCTGCTGATGCCAGCGCTGGCCATGTCGTTGTCGCCGCTGGCGACCATCATGCGCATGATGCGGGGCTCCACGCTGGAGGTGCTGCAGCAGGACTATGTGCTCACCGAGCGCGCGCTCGGTTTGCCGCAGCGGCTGATCATCACCAAGTACGTGGCGCGCAACGCGATCTCGGCCACGCTCACCGTCATTGGCCTTTACTTTGGTTGGCTGCTCGGTGGCACGGTGCTGGTGGAGACGGTATTTGACTGGCCCGGCCTGGGCCTGTACGCCACCAAGGCGGTGGTGACCCAGGACTTCATGCCCATCATCGGCGTGACCCTGGTGATTGGCACCCTGTTTGTTCTGGTCAACCTGCTGGTGGACCTTCTCTATGGCCTGATCAACCCGAAGGTGCGTCCGGGATGAGTGCTGGAACTTCCCCCACTGCCGCTGGCGGTACGCGAAGCGCCGGCCAGGAAGCCTGGCGGCGCGGCCTTTATCGCTTTGCGCAAAGCCGGCTCTCGGTCCTGGGCCTGGCGATCGTCGCGCTCTTGTTTCTGATGGCGCTCTTCGGCCCTTGGCTGGCGCCCTTTCCCGAGCATCTGGAGGGGGCGGTGAGCACCGCGGGTCGCTTTCAGGCGCCTTCGGCCAAGCATTGGTTCGGCACCAACGAGATGGGCCAGGATGTCTTTTCGCTCGTCATGGGTGGCGCGCGGGTGTCGGTGCTGGCCGGCTTGGCGGTCGTGGTGCTGGGTGCCCTGGTAGGCACCCTCATTGGTGGTATCGCCGGCTTCTCCGGCGGCTGGACCGACGAGCTGCTGATGCGCCTGTCGGACCTGAAGCTCACCGTGCCAGGCCTGGTGCTGGCGATGGCGGTGGCCGCCGCTTTAGGCCCGGGCATTTTCAACATGGTGGTGGCCATTTCCCTGTCCTGGTGGCCGGGCTATGCCCGCCTGGTGCGCGGCGAGGTGATCGCCCGCAAAGAGGACTTGTATGTCACAGCGGCGCGAGCGATCGGAGCCCGCCCGGCACGCTTGCTGCTCGTGCACATCCTACCCAATGTGATGACGCCGGTCATTGTGAAGATGTCGCTGGACATGGGCTTTGCCATCCTCACCGTGGCGTCGCTGGGTTTCATTGGCATCGGCGTCAAGCCGCCGACGCCGGAGTGGGGGTCGCTGCTGTCGGTGGCGCGCAGCTATATGCCCGACTTTTGGTGGACGGCGATCTTTCCTGGCCTGGCGATCTTCATGGCCGTCTTTGGCTTCAACCTCCTGGGTGACGGACTGCGGGATGTGTTCGATCCCCGCTCGCGCCGCTGACAGACCATGCACGCGCCCCTTCTCGACATCCGTGCGCTGCATCTGTGGATGCGCAGCTTTGAAGGCGAGGCCCATGTGCTGCAGGGGGTGGACCTGCAGGTGGGTCATGGCGAGGTCTGGGGCGTGGTGGGCGAGACGGGCTGTGGCAAATCGCTCACCGGCTTGTCCATTTCGCGCCTGGTGCCCTCACCACCGGCGCGCTATGGGCAGGGACAGATTCTGTTCGACGGGCAGGATCTGCTGACATTGCCCGAAGCCCAGATGCGGCCGCTGCGCGGTGGGCGCATCGGCATGATCTTCCAGGACCCGACCACCAATCTCAACCCGTTGTTTCGCATCAGCGACAGCTCGTGGACGTTGCTCTTGCCGCCGCCGCTTGGCGGCCCGAACTTCTGGCAGTGCCGGCTGGCGCCAGCCAAAGGGATAAGCGGCGGGCCGCGCGCGCCCTGGCGCTGGAGATGCTCGAGCGGGTGCGTATTCCGGACGCCGCCCGCCGGCTGGACGACTTTCCCCATCAGTTCTCAGGCGGCATGCGCCAGCGGGTGCTGATCGCCATGGCGTTGATCGGCCGGCCCCAGCTGCTGATTGCCGACGAGCCCACCACCGCGCTGGACGTCTCGGTGCAAGCCCAGGTGCTGACGCTTCTGCAGGAGATGGTGCGCGACTTTCGCATGACCGTGCTCCTGATCACCCACAACCTCGGCGTCGTCGCCCAGGCCTGCTCCCATGTGGCAGTGATGTATGCCGGCAGTATTGTCGAGCGCGGCCCGGTGCGTGAGGTGCTGGGTCAACCCACACACCCCTACACGCGCGCGCTGCTGGCAGCCATACCCCGGCGGGAGATGGCGCGCGGCGCGCTGGAGGGTATTCCCGGCGTGGTGCCCGACTTGGTCCGCCCGCCGCCGGGTTGCCGCTTTGCGCCGCGCTGCGCCCGTGCCCAAGACGGCTGCCAGGCTCAGGTGCCGGCGCTGTTGCCTGCTTCGGCTAACACGGGCGCCGTGACGGGGCATGAGGTCGCCTGCTTCCACCCCCTGCCCGCGGGGGCGGCATGCTGAAGATCGAAGACGTTGACAAAGCCTATCCGGGCCAGCGCCGGGGCTGGCGCCGTGGGGAGCCGGTTCAGGCCTTGCAGGCAGTGAGTCTGGAGATCACCCGGGGCGAAAGCTTCGGCCTTGTGGGTGAATCCGGCTCGGGCAAGAGCACGCTGGCGCGCTGCATCCTGCAGCTCGAGCCAGTAAGCGCCGGCCGGATTCT
>Ga0222712_10005354_pt1 | contig 13044 bp, 16 predicted proteins | sample C33_657DmetaG_FD_165043 | JGI IMG/M metagenome (GOLD analysis project Ga0222712, IMG submission 165043) | Estuarine water microbial communities from San Francisco Bay, California, United States - C33_657D | ecosystem: Environmental > Aquatic > Marine > Unclassified | place: USA: California...
TACTGAGGTTACTAGCTGGGGAAATTCAGGAGATCAAAGGGAGACCAGAATATCAGCCGGGGCATGCTTGCTATCCGGTTTCCGGTTTTCTTTGTCTGCGATGTTCGGGCAGGCTACCGCACGTGGAGGCGATTTTCGCGAGCACGTATGGTCAGAGAGGACTGTCACCGGCCGAGCCGGCAGAAAGGGTCAGGGCGCCGGGGGCGGCAGGAGGAGCGGAGCGAGCTCGAGGGCCCGGCTGTTCCATCGGCTGAGTCGGTTGAGCCGCTCGATCACCGCGGCGTCAGCCCCGCGGGCTTCCGCCTCCGTGAGCACCCGTTGCAACGACGGCTGCGCACGTTCCAGGGCGGGCAGCACTTGGCTCCGCAGGAGGGCGACCAGGGAGGCCGCCAAGGAAGGAGTCGGTTGCCAACGCGGACGGCGGGAACCGGGGTGTTTGACCGACAGCACCATCTCGTGGTCGCGCAGGAACTTAAGTCCCTGACTCACAGACCCTTTGCTGATCCCGAGCCGACCTTGGATGTGGTCGAAGTCGAGCGCCTCCGCCGAGATGTAGAGCAAGGCATAGATCTCCGCCACCGAGCGCGGCACCCCCAGGATGCCAGCCATGCGGACGAAGAAGTCGGTCAGCTCGATTTCGGCCGGCTGAAGAGGCTGGAAAGCCGGGGTCTTAGGACGACGTCCGGCGGACTTCTCAGAAGGGGGTTTCATCGAGTTTGGCCTCGGCCGGAGGGGCTGAACTCATGTTTCATTATTTTTTGAACCAACGCAAGGGTCAATGTGAGTAACCCGGAAATAACGAAGCGACCTCCCCTTGCGGAGAGGTCGGATCAAAAAACTTCCACCTGGCGCCCCCTTGGGGATTCGAACCCCAGTTACCTCAGTGAAAACGAGGTGTCCTGGACCGGGCTAGACGAAGGGGGCGGTCGGTGGAAGTGAGAAACCTAGGAACGATATCCCGCTGGTCAAGTTTTTAGAAATAGCCCCGGAGCCCCCCTGCCCCGGCGGCCTCAGCGCCCGAAAAGACTGCGGTCTTCGTAGGGATTAGGGGACTTTCCGGCGCCCTTCCCCCCGTGGAGGCGCTGCTGCTGCACCCCGAACCACGCCATGTAGGCCGCCGAGAGGACGAAGAGGACCAAGAAGATCCGGATGGCCAGGAGGCGTCGGGGGCTCGGGACAGGCTCTTCGCTCATGCCCGCAGCATGGCGTTTTAAAGAGGCTTGGCAACCTCCCGAAGATTTTTAGAACTCTCGGCACCCCCTAGTCTTACCCCCGCCCCCCAAAATTCTGCATGAGCCCCAAGCAGAAGCCTTTGGTGGTCATCATTGAAGAAGACCGCAGCCTCGCCGCCGCGGTCGCCGACCAACTGATGACCGCTGGGCTTGCCACCCAAGTATTCCATAAAGGAGCCACCGCCCTCAAGTTCGTCGGCGAATCCTACGTGCACCTCGTGCTTCTGGATCCCGACCTGCCGGACCTCGACGCGTTCGCCGTCCTGGAGAAGATCCGCCGCCAGAGCCACGCGCCCGCGGTCGTCTTCCTTTCCAGCCAGCGCGACGGCGCGGTGGCCGCGAAGGCGCTCGACGCGGGCGCCGACGATTTCATCGTCAAACCGCACCACCCCGAAGAACTGGTGGCGCGCCTGCGGGCCGTCCTCCGCCGCAGCGAGACGGCGGGCGACAGCCGGCTCACCGTCAACGCCGCCCTCGGCACGGGCGTCTTCCATTTCAACGGCGCCGAGGTGCATGCCGACCGGCTCGAGCTCGTCTTCCCCGGGGCCAAGGCCCGCAAGCTCGGGCGCAAGGAGCTCGGCATCCTGTACCACCTGCACGCCAATCCCGGCGTCATCATCAGCCGGCACAGCCTGATCCACGCCGTCTGGGGCGTCCATGCGGACCTCCGGAGCCGGTCGCTGGACCAGTATGTCGCGAAGATCCGCGACGCCTTCAGCGACCACGGCCAGAAGCTCGACTGCCTGCGGACGATCCACGGCATCGGCTACTGGTATGAGCCGCGTCCCCCGGCCGGCGCCGAAAACAGCTCCCGGAAAAGCCGTCGGACTTGATTACCCGACGGAGGCCGGCATGGTCTAGGCCATGGACATCCGTTGTTACCTCAAACCCAGCTGCGGCTGGAGCAACGGCGTGCGCGCCATCATGGCGAAGTACGCCCTGAACTACCAGGACGTGGACATCATCAACAACCCGGCGAACTACGCCGAGATGGTCGAGAAATCCGGCCAGCGCCTTTCGCCCTGCGTCGAGATCGACGGCGTGCTCCTCGCCGACGTCTCCGGCGCCGAAGTCGAACAATACCTCCTCGCCAACGGGCTGGTGAAACCGAACGACCAGGCCCCGGCCGTGCCCATCGACGCTCCCTGCACCGATGCCGAGCACGAGAAGATGCGGATCAAGACGATCCGGTTTTTCTGAGCGGAAGGAGTGATGTGAGTTGATCGGTTGATCCGTTGGCCAGTTGGCCGGAGGAGAGACAAACGAGCTGGCAGGTTGGCAAGTTGACACGCTGGCAAGGGAGACAGGGCGAACGAGAGGCTCGGAGGCCCAGAGGCTTAGTTGAACAGAAAGGCGGCGGCGGAGCAGCGCAGCGGCAGTGCAAAGGTGCAAATCGGAGCGGAGCTCCTGTGCAAAAGTGCAAAGGTGGGATCAGGGATAGCGGCAGGGGTTGGGGTAGGACCGACTCACTTTGAGCGATGGCTGAAACCTGAAGCTGAACGCCGAAGGCTGAAAAGGCTGATGCCCCGATGGCCGTCACCCGTCACCTTCAGGAGAATGCCCGCAGCATACTATCCGGTTTCCGGTCTCCCTTTGACTGTCTTGCTCTTGCCAACCTGCCAACGGGTTAACTTGTGATTTGAATTCCAGGTCTCGGGTCTCGGGTCTCGGCCGTCGGGAGTCAGGTGCGGGTGCTCAGGTTCGGGTGCGGGTACGGGATCTGAATCTTGCCCGGCACCTGTACCTGCACCCGATTACCCGTACCAGAGACCTGAAGGCCGAGACCTGGGACCTGAGAATGAACGCCGTGAGTTGATCGGTTGATCCGTTGGCCGGTTGGCCGGAGGGAGACAAACTGGAGGCTCGGAGGCTTAGTTGATCAGAAGGGAGAAACGTTCGGGCATCCTGCCACCCGCCACCTGGGGCTGCCACCTGCCACCTGAGAATATGTCCCGACACCCGTAATGAAATACCCGCAGCATACTTTCCGGTTTCCGGTCTCCCTTTGAGCGAGTGACTCTCGGATCGACCGACTCCGCGCTTACTCCGTCTTCCCGGCGGCGAAATCGGCGAGCGAATCCGCGACCCACTGACGCTGCTCGGGAGTGAGTTCGGGGAAGATCGGGATGCTGAGGACTTCGGTGGCGAGCTGCTCGGAGACCGGGACGGAATCACCGCCGCGATAACCGCTGTGCGCGAAGCACTCCTGACGGTGCAGCGGGATCGGGTAGTAGATCTCGCAGCCGATCTTGCGCGCCGTGAGAAAGGCCTTGAGGGCGTCGCGACGGCCGCCGGGGACGCGGAGCGTGAACTGGTTCCAGATGCCCTGGCCCGAGAAGTCGACCGGGAGCAGGATCTTCGCGCCCTTGTCGGCGCCGGGGCGGTTCTCGACGATGCCCGGACGGCCCTTGAGCGTCTCGTGGTAGAAGATGGCGTTGCCCGCGCGCGCGCAGTTGTAGGACGGCAGGTGAGGCAGCTTGAGGTGGAGCAAGGCCGCCTGCAGCGGATCCATGCGGAAGTTGGCGCCGACCTCGCGGTGATAATATTTCGGCTGCATCCCGTGCACGCGGAGGATGCGCGCGCGCTCGGCCAGGGCGTCATCGGACGTCGTGACGAGGCCGGAGTCGCCCATGCCGCCGAGGTTCTTGGAGGGGAAGAAGCTCGTCGCGCCGAAGTCGCCCATCGACATCGTCGGGCGGCCCTTCCAGCGGGCGCCCATGGACTGGGCGGCGTCTTCGACGACGCGGAGGCGGTGCGCGTCCGCGAAGGCCCGCAGGGCGTCGAGGTCGCTCGACTGGCCGAAGAGGTGGACCGGCATGATGACCCGGGTGCGGCCGGTCACCTTCCGGGCCGCGTCCGCGAGGTCGATGTTGAAGTGGTGCGGATTGACGTCGACCCAGACCGGGGTGGCGCCGAGGCGCGCGACGGAGCCGGCCGTCGCGAAGAAGGTGAAGGACGGGATCAGGACCTCGTCGCCCTCGCCGATGCCCAGGGCCATCAGCGCGAGCAGGAGCGCGTCGGTGCCCGAAGAGACGCCGAAGGCGTGCTTCACGCCGAGGAACGCCGCGCAGTCCTTCTCGAAGGCCTCGAGGCGCGGGCCCATGATGAACATGTTCGAGCGCAGGACCTCGCGGAAGGCGTTTTCGAACTGGGCCTCGAGGGCGCGGTTCTGCGGACCGAGGTCAAGGAGCGGGACGTTCGTCATGGCGCGCCACGTTCTTCCCACCGTCCGCCCGCACGGGCAACATCATTCAGCCGGGCGGCGGGAACGGAGCAGCAGCCAGAGCCCCAGCGCGGCCAGCGGCAGCGTCCAGAACTGTCCGGCGGTGAGGCCGAACAGGTGGCCGTCCTCCGGCGTGCGGAAACATTCGCAGACGACGCGCGCGGCGGCGTACAGCAGGAGGAATTCGCCCGCGAGCCGGCCGGGCGGCAGGCGGCGCGGGTAACGGCGGAGCACCCAGAGCAACGGCAGCAGGCCTTCGCCGAAGGCTTCGTAAAGCTGCGACGGATGGCGCGGGGCCTCGCCCTCGCGGGGGAAGATCACGGCCCACGGCAAAGAGGAAGGATTGCCGACCAGCTCGCCATTGACGAAGTTCGCCAGCCGGCCGAAGAGCAGGCCCGCGGGCGCGAGGGCGCAGAGCAGGTCGCCGACGGAGAAGAAGTCCGCCTTGGCGCGACGGGCGAACCAGACGCCGGCGAGGGCGACGCCGAGGAAGCCGCCGTGGCTGGCCATGCCGCCCTGCCAGACGCGGAAGACCATCAGCGGGTCGGCGGCGAACTCATCGCGCGCGTACAGGAAGACGTGGCCCAGCCGGCCGCCGGCGATGACCCCGATCATCACGGCGGTGATGAGCGCGGATTCGTCGGCCGCGGAACGGAGCGGCGTGAGCCCGGCCCGCCGCCAGCGTCCGAGGAGCCAGGCCGCGACGAGGAAACCGGCCGCGTAGGCCAGGCCATACCAGTGGATGCCCCGCAGGCCCCAGCTCTCGGGGAAACGGACCGCGACCGGGTCGAGGTCGTGCGTCCAGTAGGCCAGCGCGGCGAAGCTCATGCGGCCGGCTTGGGCGGATGGTCGCCGCCCGTCCGGCGGCCGACGCGGTGGCCGCGCTGGCGGGCGAGCTCGCGCATGTCGGGATGCGGGTCGTCCTTCTCGTAGATCTCCACGCCGAGCAAGGATTCGAAGACGTCCTCGAGCGTGATCACGCCGGCGAAGGCGCCGAACTCGTCGACGACCACGGCGAGGTGCTGGTGGGCGCGCACGAGGTCGTGGAGGGCGTCGGAAAGCGTCGCGCTCTCGGGCACCACGTGGGCCTTGCCCATGAGCTCGCGGACGCGCACGTCGCGCCGGCCTTCGCCGGCGGCCTTGAGGACGTCGCGCCGGCGGACCACGCCGACGATGCGGTCCGGATTGCCCTCCCAGACCGGCAGACGGCCGTGCGGGACGTTGGGATGGAGGCGGAGCACGTCGGCGACCGTGAGGTCCGCTTCGATCGACGTGACCACGGGCCGGGGCGTCAGGACCTGGGAGACCGGGATGTCGTCGAGCCGCACGGCGTTGGCGACGAGCGTGCTTTCGGCCTGGGTGATCTTCCCTTCGCGGGCCGCGGCCTGCGCCAGGCTGCCGATGTCGGCGTCGGCCCGGTCGACGCCCGGTTCTTCCGGCGGCGCCAGCGAATCGTGGAGCTTGCCCAACGTCCGCAGGATCTTGGCGGCCCCGCGCACGAGCTGGAGCGAGGACGCGATGCGGGGCGCCAGCGACAGGCGGAAATGCATGCCGAGCTTGCGCGGGAGCATGATGGTCAGCCAGGCCATGAAGAACGAACCCGCGATGGCGCCGGCGACCGTGAAGGCGGCGTAGCGCCAGCTCTCGTCGAGCAGCGGAAGCAGGCGGACGCCGAGCAAGGCGCCGCCGAGCAGGGCGCTCAGGCCCACGAAGGCGGCGGACAGGACCTCGAAGGCGGCCAGCGTATTGCCTTGGTCGCCGCGGGAGCGCTCGATCGAGACCACGGCGGACGCGTCGCGCCGGCGGAGCTCTTCGAGTTCGGTATGGGACAGGGCCGAAACCACCCCGGCGACGAGCGAGATGCCCGCCGCACCGCCGTTGAGGAGGACGAAGACCAGCCAGAGATACCAGACGGATTCCATGTGTCCGAGCCATAGCCCGGAGGCGCCGGGTTGGCGAGGGAGAATCCCGGCATTGACCCCAGGAAAACGCCTCGGAATACTCGTCGCATGACCCCTCGTGAGCTTCGGAACATCTCCGCCCTGGCCGTCTTCCTCTGCGCGGCCCTGCCCGCGGCGGCCGGCGCCGTGGCCTTCCGCGCGCAGCCCGTGCTCGCCGCCCTGCTCGCGTCCGAAGCCCGGTCGTTCCCCGCGCTGACGAGTCTCTTCTTCAACCATTTCACGGCCACGCTCGTCGGCCTGCTCGTCGCCGGGCTCGCCCTCACCGCCTACGCGGCCCGCCTCCACCGGCGCGAAGACGAGGAACCCGCGGCCCGGATGGCCAAGCTGCTCGCGACGACGTGCGGCGCGGCCCTCGTGAGCCTGCTCTACCTCGCGTTGTTCCTGCTCGCGACGGCGCTGCCGGTCTACGCCAGGCTCACGCTGCGCTGAGCGCGCCAGGCGGCCAGGCCCGCCAAGGCGCGGGCGGCTTCGGACTGATCGCCGGACGGGCGCCAGACGAGTTTCCCGTCGGCGTGGCAGGAGCGCGCCGGCACCGCGCCGCCGTCGAAGGTCGAACGCAGCACCACGCAGGAACGGGCGGCGAGCGGGAAGCCCGGCCAGGAGACGTCGCGCGTCGGCCGGCCGGCGGCCGCGAGGACGGCGCGGAACTGCGCCTGGGCCGTGCCCGGCAGCCGGCCCGTGTCCGCGGCCGGGAAATTCCAGCAATCGCCGTCCCACCACGCGAAGCCGCTGCGCGGACCTTCGCTGAGGCAGCCGCGCGCGTCGAACTGCACGCCTTCGGCGTCGGGACGGTCGGCCAGGCCGCGCAGTTCGCGCCAGGCTTCCGACGAATTCCGCCACGGGCCGCTCTTCGGCCGCGGCTGCCATTCGGCGGCGTCGCGCCGCGTCGCCAGCTGATATAGGTCGACGGCCGACGGCGTGGCCGGCAAGGCCCGGACCGTCAGCCATTCCAGCGCGCGGCCATCGCCGGCCGGCGCGACCAGCCAGCGCACGATGCCGTCGGTGAGCCGGTTGCGTCCGAGCAGGCCGCCGAGCGGGGCGGACCAGACCGCCGCGGCCTCGCTCGCGAAGCGCAGCCCCGAGGGATCGAGGCCCAGCCGCGGGCACGCCACGACCAGGCGCGCCACGTGGTCGGACAGGCAGGCCACGCGTCCGCCGCGCACCGCGAACGTCTCGAAGAGCGACGGACCGGCATGCAGCGCCGCGACTTCGGCGCCGGCGGGCAGCTCGACCCACTCGCCCTGATGCCAGCCGATCATGGGAGCGCCGCGCGCGCGGCGGCGAGCAAGGGAGCCTGGGCCTTGCGCAGGCTCTCGGCGTATTCGCGCGCGGGCACCGAATCGGCGACCACGCCGGCGCCGGCCTGCACGAAACCGCGGCCATCGGCGGTCCATAGCGAACGGATGATGATGTTGAGGCAGAGGTCGCCCGAGGCGCCGATCCAGCCGAGCGAGCCCGTGTAGCAGCCGCGCGCGACGGGCTCCAGTTCCGCGATGACCTGCATCGTGCGCACCTTGGGCGCGCCGGTGATCGTCCCGCCGGGGAACAACGCCCGGATCACGTCGGCCGGACCCGCGCCCGCGGCGAGGTCGCCTTCCACCTGCGAGACCAGGTGCATCACGTGCGAATAACGTTCGACCGCCATGAACTCCGGCACGCGCACCGAGCCGGCGCGCGCCACCCGCCCGACGTCGTTGCGGAGCAGGTCGACGAGCATCAGGTGCTCCGCCTTCTCCTTGGTGTCGCCCGCGAGCTCGCGCGCCCAGGCGAGGTCCGCGGCCTCGTCGTCGCCGCGCGGACGCGTGCCCGCGATGGGCCGGGAGGCGATCCGGCCGCCGACGACCTCGACGAGGAGTTCGGGGGAGCCGCAGACGAGCGTCGCCCCGGGCAGCCGGGCGTAGCCCATGTACGGCGAGGGATTCGTGGCGCGCAGGACCTCGTAGGCCGGCAGCGGCGCGAACGGGGCGACCTCGAAGCGCACCGACAGGTTGACCTGATACGTGTCGCCCGCGGCGATGTATTCCTGGCAGCGCGCGACCGCCCGGCGGAAGCCCGCCTCGTCGAACGACGCCGCGCGCGGCGCCGCGGCGCCCGCGGGCGGCGGCAAGGGCGCGGCCGGACGCGCGGCGGCGGCGTGCCAGAGCGCGGCGAGCGTCCGCGCGCGGGCCTGCGCCTGACGCAGCGCCGACGGCGGGACGGGGGCGGGGAGCAGGACGACCACCGTGAGCTCGCGGCGCGCGGCGTCGAACACGCAGGCTTCGCGCGCCTCGAGGAAAGCGGCGCGCGGCGCCGAGGTGTCCGCGGGCGCGGCGCGCACGGGCTCGAAGCCCGTCGCGACCTCATAACCCAACAACGCGAGCAAGCCGCCCTGGAACGCCGGCCAGCCGGGCAGGCGCGGCGCGCGCGTCTCGCGCGACCAACGGCGCAGGAAGACCAGCGGGGCCTCGGCGGATTCCTCGTGGGCGCCGTCGGCGGCGTGCATCATCACCCGGCCGTCGGCGCCGAACGTGGTCACCCGCTCGGCCGCCGGGACCGCGATGGTGAGGCTGCCCGTGCGGCCGCTTTCGAGGACGGCGTGATGGCGGCCCGTGAGGAAGCCTTCCCAGGAAGCGGGCAGCCGGTCGGCGGCGAAGCGCGCGAGGTAAGGCACGTGCGTCCAGCCTTCGCCGGCCGCGGCCCAGTCGGCCGGCGTGGTCTCGGCCAGACAGACGGGGAGCTCACTCATCGGCGAAGTTGAGTTTGTAGCCGGAGAAATCCGGCCCCGAGAGGATGGCGCCCACGCGTTCGGCCGTCAGCCCGTACACGTGCAGCTCCTGGCGGGAACCCTTGGAGACGACGGTCACGCGCAGGCCGCCGCCGAGCTTCATCACCTTGATCGAGAGCGTGCTCGCGCGGACGCGCGCGCTGATCACCCCGCGCGAGACGCGGCCATGGCGCTCGAGCGCCTCGGCGACGGGCCGGGCCGCGTCGGTCAGCGACGTGTGCGTGCCCGCCCTGCCCCGGCCCTTGGCCATCGTCAGGCGATCTCCCAGTCGTAGGGATGCGCCGAAAGGAACTTCACGCCGGTCTTCGTGACGACCACGCAGTCCTCGAAGCGGCAGCCGCCCACGCCGGGATAATACAGGCCCGGCTCGACCGTCACGGCGTTGCCGGGGCGGAGAGGGTTCACGTTGCGCAGCGACAGCGAAGGCTCCTCGTGGATGTCGTAGCCGAGCCCGTGGCCGGTGCCGTGGAAGAAGCCCACGTAGACGCCCTTCTTCAGCCCGCTCTCGTAGCCGAGCGACTTGAAATAATCCTGCACCACGGCGTGCGCCTTGGCGCCCGGGACGCCCGCCTTGATCGCCTTGATGGCGCGGCGCTGGGCCTCGAGGACCGCCAGGACCATGCGGCGCTGCTTCGCGGAGGCCTTGCCCTTGAGGTAGGTGCGGGTCATGTCGCCGTACTGCTGCGAAGCGATGTGGCGCGGGTAGATGTCGCAGACGATGAGCTCGCCCGCGCGGACCGGTCCCGAGCCGGAGCAGTGGCAGTCGACCGCCTGGTCGCCCGGGGCGATGATCAGGCCGATGTCGCAGAGGCCGCCGGCGCGCAGGATGGCGACCTGCGCCTCCTCCTTGAGCACCTCGGCCGTGAGCGTCCGGCCCTGCCAGCGCAGCACCCGGCCGGGGCCCGCCTGCGCCTCCTTGAGCACGCGTTCGATCGCCGTGAAGCCGGCGGCCGCGGCGGCGTTGCCCGCGCGGATGCCGGCGAGTTCGGCCGCCGACTTCACCTGCCGGCCCGGGAAGAGCTCGGGCGCGCCGCGTTCGTTATGCTGGGCGCCGACGGGATGGAGTTCGAGGCCGAGCTCGCGGAGACGGACGTAAAGGCCCACCGGGAAGTCGGCCGGCACGCGGAAGCGCTGCACGCCCCGTTCCAGCGCGGCGAAGACGATGGCGTCGGCCACCCCGGCGCGCGGGTTGGTCTTACGCAGGTCGGCGATGAGGGCGGTGAGGTTGACCACCTCGTCGAAGGCCGACTCCTCCTGGGCGCGGCCGACTTCCATGCCCGGGAGCAGGCCGACCTTGCGGCCCTTGGCGCTGAAGGCCGGGAAAGGATCCGAGGCGTGGAAGCCGCCGAACCAGCGGAGGTCGGCGTTCTTGGAAGGGGTCGCCATCAGCAGGACGTCGCGGATAGCAGGAGCAGCGGAGCGGGCCATGGGCGGAGGATGACCGAACTCGGCTCCCCGTGAAGCGCAAACGCTATCGCCCGACGGGGCCGGCCGGGCTAACCTGTCCGCATGCCCGACCCCGCCGCCTCGCCGTCCTTCGACCTCGGAACCATGCTGCTGCCCCACCTCCCGTGGTGGGAACTCCTGCTCCGCGGCATCATCGTCTACGTCTTCCTGCTCTTCCTCATCCGGCTCACCGGCCGTCGTCAGGCGGGCATGCTCACCCCGTTCGACTTCATCCTGCTGCTCATCCTCAGCAACACCGTCCAGAACGCCATGAACGGCGGCGACAACAGCCTGGGCGGCGGGCTCTTCCTCGCGGGCACCCTGATCGCCATCAACTGGGGCATGCTCATCCTCTCCCGGCATTACCGGCTCGTGCACTGGGCGCTGGTCGGCCGGCCGATCTTCCTCGTGCGCGACGGCGCGGTGCAGGAGAAGATCATGCAGCGGGAACGCATCACCCACCATGAACTGATGGCCGCCCTGCGGGCGGCCGGGCTGGCCAACATCGAGCAGGCCAAGGACGTCATCCTCGAGACCAACGGGACCATCAGCGTCATCCACCGGAGCGCGGCTTGACCTGCGGCCGGCGGGCGGACAGGCTGGGCGGGCTCCTGCGAGCGCGGGTATCGTTCAGTGGTAGGACCCCACTTTCCCATAGTGGTGACACCAGTTCGAGTCTGGTTACCCGCTCCAGGAGGCCGCGAAGGGCGAGGCTTGACCCCGGGCGGGAGGCTCGGGATAGTGCCCGTCCTTGGCCACGCGGGTATCGTTCAGTGGTAGGACACCACTCTTCCAAAGTGGATACACCAGTTCGAATCTGGTTACCCGCACCAAGGAAAACGCCGCTCAGTTGCGCCAAGGCAGCTGACCCGCGGGCGTGACCTCGAGGAACTCCTTCCAGGCCTCGACCTCGTCGGCGGAAAGCGACGAAGCCACCACGAGCCGCCACTTCGGCTTGGCCGGGGCGCGGCGCAAGGTCATCCCGGCCTGCTCCGGGAGGCGGTTGGCCTTGCGCGAGTTGCAGCGCACGCAGGCCGTCACGATGTTCTCCCAGTTCGTCTTGCCGCCGACGTCGCGGGGCACGACATGGTCGAGGTTCAGCTCCTCGTCGCGGAAGGGACGGCCGCAATACTGGCAGGTGTTGGCGTCGCGGAGGTAGACGTTGCGGCGCGAGAAGCGGATCTCGCGGCGCGGCACGCGGTCATACTCCCCGAGCAGGACGACGCGCGGGATGCGCAGGACGATGCACGGCGAGCGGACCGCCTCGGCGGCCGGCGGCGGGCATTCGGCGGAGAACTTCAGCCACTCGTCGGCCGAAAGCACGCGGTGGCCCGCAGGATCGGCGTGGATCGCCGAGGCGCGGCCGCGGAAGAGCAGGCTCATCGCGCGGAGCACGCCCACGATGTTCACCGGCTGCCAGAGACGGTTGAGGACGAGGACGCGTTGGTCGAGGCGCGGGGGCACGGCACCTCCATCCATACCCGAGAACGGAGCAGGGTCAACCCCCCCGCCGTCATCGCCCGCTCCGGGCGCGGACGGCGGGCGGAGGCGGCGGCGACGTGGGCAGGTCCGGCAGGAAGCAGGGCTGCGCGCCGCTCAGTCCGACGGGCAGGGCGTAAGGGATCCCGTCGATGGAGACCTTGAGGTGCTCGATGAGATTGGAACGCAGTTCGGTCCGGCCGCGGACGTTGATGACGACCGGCTTGTCGCGCGGCGAGAGCACGCCGAGGCCGGGGACCTCGCCCGTCGCGAGCTCGATGAGATGATACCGCACGCCCGCCTTGGTCGCGCGCAGGGTGATCTGGTGGGGACGGCCCGCCGGCGGGACTGGGGCGACGACCTCGGCCGCGGCCGGTCCGGGTCGGTCCGACGCCGACGGCGAGCTCAGAGAAAAACCGCGATCAGGATGGCCACCACCGCGATGCCGATGACGCCGTAGATGAGCGTCTCGCGCGAGATGGCCAGCGGGACGCCGGCCGGTTCGGCGACGAACGCCTCGTCTTCCTCGCCGCCGGCTTCCAGCGGACGACGCGCGGCCTTGGCCGAGTGGTGCGTGTTGAAATCCGCGGCGGCCTTCTCGTCGTCGAGGCGCAGGTATTTCGCGTAGACCTTGACGAAGCCGCGCTTGTAGACGTCGGCCAGCGGGATGGACTCGAACTGGTTGGCCTCCATCGACTGGAGGTAATCGGTGCGGATCTTGGTGAACTCCGCGGCTTCGCGGAGGGTCACGCCCAGTCGCTGACGGGCTTCTTGGAGACGTTCGCCGAGGGTTTGCATGGCCCGACTTTCGCCCGAGGGCGGCGAATAGGCAAGCCTCCCGTGGCCGGGCTCAGAAGAAGCGGCCGAAATATGGCCAGACCAGCGCGGAGCCCTCGAGGATGGGTGTCATCACCCATTGCATCAGTCGCCCGAACCCAG
>Ga0222712_10005355_pt1 | contig 13038 bp, 14 predicted proteins | sample C33_657DmetaG_FD_165043 | JGI IMG/M metagenome (GOLD analysis project Ga0222712, IMG submission 165043) | Estuarine water microbial communities from San Francisco Bay, California, United States - C33_657D | ecosystem: Environmental > Aquatic > Marine > Unclassified | place: USA: California...
TAGCTTTATCTTGATCTAAAGACACACCCAAAACAGTGAAGTTTTTATTTTTAAAAGCATTATAGGTTTTAACTACGTTTGGATTCTCTGCTCTACAAGGACCACACCAACTAGCCCAGAAATCTACCAGCACATATTTTCCTCTATAAGAAGATAAACTTACAGATTTGCCATTCACGTCGTTTTGTTTGAACTCTGGAAGTACAGAACCCATATTACCAATACCTGCTGTAGAAAGCGTTTTAGTGATATAATCAGCAAATGGACCAGTTTTAGCAGCACCACTTAATAAATCATTGTAGGCAGCCAAGTTGTCTTTAACTGCAGGTACAAAATTGGTTACTTGTAATAAAAATAAAGTAGATACTGGAGATTGACTATTTGCTTTAATTAACTCAGTCAAAGAGTTGGCGATGCCAGTTTCTCTCACTGTAACTTGTTTTAGAGCAGAATCTTTGCTTACACCAGTTGCAGTAGCACCTACATTCTTTGCTCCAAATAATCCTTCAATTTGTGGAGTCAATACTTTCATATATTTTAAATACAAATCCTGAGTAGCAGAACCTTGATATACAATATTGTTAGCATCTTTGATATCACCAGTAATTACTAGTTGATCATTTCCTACAAACATGGGTAATTTTGCTGGAGTACCTGCAAAAGAAACAACAAATATTCCTGGATTATCTACTGTTGCTTTTAACTGAAATACACCACCTACCACTTTAGCAGAATCTACCACTTTATTAGCCATACCGTCAATCAAACTTGCTGTAGTATTATCTGGAATATTTTTAAGGTTAGCTTTAATTTGTAAACCTTGTGCCATTAAAGTTTGAAAACTTGCAATGGCTAAAAAACCGAATAGTATTTTTTTCATTTTATTATATTGAATAGTCAAATATAAGCAATTATGCTTTATGCCTTTTCTCCAATTCTTTAGTAATATCGGATAAACTGAACCCTTTTGCCTGTAATAAGATAAGGTAGTGGAATAATAAATCTGCTGCCTCTCCTATAAACAAATCATCATTATTGTCTTTTGCCTCAATCACAGTCTCTACTGCCTCCTCTCCTACTTTTTGTGCAATCTTATTGATGCCTTTTTGAAAAAGCGATGCAACATATGAGCTATCCGCTGATGCTGTTTTCCTGCTTGCAATTATAGCTTCTAATGTAGATAAGAAATCCATGTTATTTGAATTCGCTTCCCCCCAACATGTATCTGCTCCTGTATGACAAACCGGACCATTTGGAATCGCCTTAATTAATAAAGTATCCTGATCACAATCTAATTGCATATTGACTAATGCTAAATAATGTCCACTTTCCTCCCCCTTGGTCCATAAACGGTTTTTAGTACGACTAAAAAAAGTCACTTTCTGTAGGGTCTGTGTAGCATCAACTGCCTCTTGATTCATAAAACCCAACATCAACACTTTCCCAGTTTGATTGTCTTGTATGATTGCTGGCACCAAGCCATCTGCATATTTTGAAAATTGTATATTCATTTGAACTGCTTATAAATGATTAAATGATTGTATTAAAGTCTTATTGGTATTTGTTGCTGATGTAAATATTTTTTTAAATCAGGTATAGCTACTTCTTTGTAATGAAAGATACTTGCTGCTAATGCTGCATCTGCTTTACCCTTTGTGAAAACATCATAAAAGTGCTGCTGATTTCCCCCACCACCAGAAGCTATAATAGGCACTGGTAGATTTTCCGAAAGTTGGGCAGTAATATCTAATGCAAAGCCTTGTTTTGTTCCGTCATGATTCATGCTAGTCAATAAGATTTCCCCAACACCCAAATCAACAGCTTCTTTGGCCCAATCTTCTACTAGCTTATCTGTTTTAACTCTTCCACCATTTAAGTATACATACCATTTACCATCTGCCTCATATTTTGCATCTATAGCTAATACAACGCATTGACTTCCAAAATTTTTGGCAAAGCTTTGAATCATAGATGGGTTATTAAATGCGGCAGTGTTAATGGAGATTTTATCAGCGCCATTTTGCAATAGCGTATGTACATCTTCTTCGGTTTTTATTCCACCGCCCACTGTGAAAGGAATATTAATTTTATGGGCAATTTTATTCACTAATTCACTTAAGGTTTTTCTTCTTTCAACTGTTGCTGTAATATCTAAAAAAACCAATTCATCTGCACCTTGTTCTGCATATATTGCAGCTAGTTCTACAGGATCTCCCGCATCTCTAATTTGCTCAAAGTTGATCCCTTTAACAGTTCTACCATCTTTGATATCTAAACAAGGTATTATTCTCTTAGTTAACATAGTATTAAAATGAAGCTAATTCTTTTAAAGTAATTCTATTTTCGTAAATAGCTTTTCCCACTATTGCTCCCGAACAGCCAATTTCGCGTAAAATTCTCAGGTCTTCAATATTACTTACACCACCACTTGCAATTAAATGAAGTGCCGGGAATTGAGCGATAATTTTTTTATATAAATTAGTAGCCGGTCCTTCTAATTTTCCATCTTTTTGAATGTCTGTACAAAATAGTTGACTAATCCCTTTATTGATATATGACTGCATAAATTCAAACATATCAATATTGGTTTTTTCTATCCAACCACCAATAGCAATCTTTTCTTCATAAACGTCTGCTCCTAACATAAATACCTCTGCACCGAATCTCTCTATCCACTCTTCAAAAACAGCCCTATTCTTTACCGCCAAACTCCCAATAGTCGCGTAGCTAGCTCCTGTATCAAAGACGGTTTTTAAGGTAGCTTCTTTTTTAATGCCACCTCCAAAATCTATTTGCAATGAAGTTTGATTGGCTATTTTTTCTAAGACCTTCCAATTCACCACTTCCCCTGCTTTAGCCCCGTCCAAATCTACCAAATGCAAACGCATTAATCCAATACCTTCAAAAGCTTTTGCTACTTCCAAAGGATCTTCATTGTAGATTTTCTTTTGTGTATAATCTCCCTCGGTTAAACGAACACATTTTCCGTCAATTAAATCTATAGCTGGTATTATTTGCATATTTAAAGAGATAAAAAGTTTTGAATGATTTGCTCTCCAACTTTAGCAGACTTTTCTGGATGAAACTGTACTCCGTAAAAATTATCTTTATGTAAAGCACAACTATAGTCAATAATATAATTTGATTGCGCAATGGTATGCTCTCCAATAGATGCATAATACCCATGAACGAAATAAGCATAACTATCTTCCGGAACTAACTTAAATAAATTAGACTGTAAATGAGTAATAGTATTCCATCCCATTTGCGGAACCTTAATGGAAATATTTTCAGGCTTGAATTGTTTTACTTGCTCATTGAATATCCCCAAACAATCTGTATTGTTTTCTTCCGAATAAATACACATTAATTGCATACCCAAGCAGATACCTAAAACAGGCTGTTTTAATTCTTTAATCAAGCTATCTAAATTCCTGTCTTTAAGATATTGCATAGCTGTACTAGCTTCACCCACTCCAGGGAAAATAACCTTGTCAGCAGACTTGATTTTCTCTTGATCATCTGTCACAATAGCGTCTACACCCAATCTTTCTAGTGCATACAAGACGGACTGTATATTACCTGCATTATATTGAATGATAACTGTACTCATATTTTATTTCAAAATAGATGCTAGGAAATTTTTTGTAATAATATTAATATCTTCTCCAGAAGATAAGGCTTTTATATAAGCCGATCCAATGATGGCCCCGTTAGCGTATTCGTTCACTGCATTAAAACTTTCTTTATCCTTTATGCCAAAACCAACTAAAAAAGGATTTTTTAAACCAAAGGCTTTTAACTTTTTTAAATATAAAGCTACTTTGTTAAAATCTTTATCTTTTCCTGTTGTAGCAGAAGAACTCACAGCATATAAAAAGCCAGAACTTAAATTATCTAGTTTTCTCAATCTATCTTCAGAAGTCTCTGGCGTTACCAAGAATATAAAATCCAATTCATTGGATTGAATAGTTGCACCATAGATATTTTCAAATTCAAATAATGGCAAATCAGGTAAAATTAAGCCATCTACACCCACCGCTTTAGCTGCTTGACAAAAACGCTCAAAGCCATATTGTAAAATTGGATTCATATACCCCATCAAAATAACAGGTACATTTATGCTCTTTCTCATGTTTGATAACTGATCAAATAAAACTTCAATGGTCATTCCATTTTCTAAAGCCACCAAACTACTTGATTGAATTACTTCTCCATCTGCTAATGGATCACTGTAAGGCATACCCACTTCAATAATATCAGCACCATTGGCTTGTAAAGATTCCATCACTTCCAAAGTACTATTCAAGTTAGGGAACCCTGCAGTACAATATACATTGAGCACTCTTGCAGTTTTTTGATCAAATAAATTAGACAATCTAGACATATACTTTGTTTACATTTTAATATTAGACATATAGGTTGCCAAATCTTTATCGCCTCTGCCACTTAGACAAACAACCACCACATCAGTAGACTTAAAATTCATTTTAGGCAATACCGCAAATGCATGTGCTGTTTCTAAAGCAGGAATAATACCTTCTATTTTAGATAAATGAGAAGCCCATTCTAATGCTTCCTCGTCGGTTGCGCTAGTGAATGTACCTCTTCCACTTTTAAATAAATAAGCATGCAATGGACCTATACCTGGATAATCTAATCCAGCACTGATACTATGTGGTTCAACCACTTGGCCGTCTTTAGTTTGCATTAAAATGCTTTTACTTCCATGTAAGATACCTGTGGTACCTAATTGAGTTGTTGCTGCGCTCATTCCTGAATACACCCCATGTCCAGCCGCTTCCACTGCTACTAAATTGACTGTTGGCTCATTTAAATAATGATAAAAAGCGCCAGCTGCATTACTTCCACCTCCTACACAAGCAACCACATGCGTGGGTAAAGGGGATCCGGTTTTTTCTTCTAATTGAATTTTTATTTCCTCACTAATCACACTTTGAAACTTTGCCACCATATCGGGATAAGGATGCGGACCCACAACACTACCAATAATATAATGCGTGGTATCAGGTTCGTTTATCCAAGCTCTGATTGCTTCATTAGTAGCATCTTTCAATGTTTTACTACCGCTGGTTGCAGGTACTACTTTAGCACCTAATAATTTCATTCTAGCAACATTGGGTGCTTGTCTTTCAATATCCTTCTCTCCCATATATACAACGCATTCCATACCTTTTAATGCACAAACCGTTGCAGTGGCAACACCATGTTGTCCAGCACCAGTTTCTGCAATTATTTTAGTCTTGCCTAAACGTTGAGCTAATAGAATTTGACCAATAGTATTATTAATCTTATGTGCACCAGTATGGCAAAGGTCTTCTCTTTTTAAATAAATAGTTGCCCCAATTTCTTTGCTTAATCTTTCTGCAAGAAATAATGGAGTTGGTCTTCCTACATAATCTTTAAGCAATGCCTGAAACTCGGCCTGAAAAGCAGGATCTTTCATGATGTCCAAATACTTGGATTTTAACTCTTCCACATTGCCATACAACATCTCTGGAATATAGGCTCCACCATATTCACCATAATACCCTTCTTGATTAGGTTGTTGATAATCTGCTGCTGTGTTAAATAATTGCATCTATAAATGTTTTAATTTTTTCTATATCTTTTATACCAGGACTAGATTCGAACTGACTATTAATATCTACCGCCCATAATTGTTTTCCAGCTTTGGTAGCTTGCATTACTTCCAAACCTTTTAAATCATTTGGACCTATTCCGCCACTCAAAAAATAAGGTTTGGCAATAGTTTGGTTTTTTATAATCTCCCAATTAAAATGCTGACCAGTGCCTCCATATAAAGCGCTATCTGTGTCAAATAAAAAGTAGTCTGCTACTTTATCAAACCCTTCCATATTGGGCACCAATGCACCCACTCTAAATACTTTTATTATGGCAACATGCTCTTTCAATTGCTCACAATATGCAATGTCTTCTTCTCCATGTAATTGTACTAAATCTAATTTCGCCTCTTTTACTATAGACAATAATTGCGCTATTGGTTCATTCACAAATACACCTACTTTTTTAGCATTGCTGGTTTTGATATTTGCAATATCCAATAGAGATAGATTATTTAATACATATCGTTTAGATGCGGGATAAAATATAAACCCAATATAGTTTACCCTCATGGCATCTAGTGCCTGAGCTTGTTCTATACTAGTTAAACCACATACTTTAATTTGCATATGTATTACTTAATTAATTGAGTAAAAGCTTCAAATGCTTCAGCAGGATTAGCTTGTTTCATAAAATATTCACCCATTAAAAATCCATCAAATCCCTCTTTCTTTAATGTCTTGAAAGTTTCTATATCATAGATGCCACTTTCGGCAATGCTTAATTTATCCTTAGGCAATTTGTTTTTTAATTGTAAACTATGCTCAATATTCACTTCAAAAGATTTTAAGCTTCTGTTATTGATACCTATTAAATCTATTTCATCACAAACATGAGCCATTTCAGTTGCGTCATGTAATTCCAATAATATTTCCAGCCCCAAAGATTTAGCAATGGAAGCAAAATGCTTAGTCTCTTCTACTGTTAAACAAGCTGCAATTAATAAAATTACAGACGCACCATATGCCTTAGCTTCTATGATTTGAAATTCATCAACAATAAATTCTTTTCTTAAAACAGGAGTAGCTCTTTGTACTGCAATAGACAAATCGTCTAAGCTGCCGCCAAAAAATTGCTGATCAGTCAATACAGATATCCCAGAAGCACCAAAATTTTCATAAGCTTTAGTAACCTCTTCTACACTTGCACTTGCATTAATAATCCCTTTAGAAGGAGATTGTCTTTTGAATTCTGCAATAATACCTGTTTTGCTCTTTTCTTGAATAGAAGCCTTTAAAGAATTTGGCACTTGACCAAATAAAGGCATCGATTCTAGCTGAGCAATATTGATTACTTTTTTTCTAGCTGCAACTTCAACTTGCTTATGTGCAATAATTATATCTAAAATATTTTGACTCATTGTAAACTAATTAATTTTTCTAAGCATGTTTTGGCCGCTCCAGAAACCAGACTGTTTTTTGCAGCATCAAAAGCATCTTGATACTGACTATATTTACCCGTCACCATCAATGCCATAGCTGCATTTGCCAATACAACAGCATTTTGCGCTTTGGTACCTCTTCCCTCCAAAATATTTCTAAAAATGTTTGCTGCAGCTTCTACAGTATCTCCTCCATGCAATGCTTCTTGACTCACTTTCAAATTAGCTAATTCTATTGGCGATTTAATAAACTCTCCTTTATTGGTGACCACTTTTGTGTCTGCAGTTAAGGAGATTTCGTCATAACCGTCCATACTATGAATTAAGGTAAAATCTTTATTTAAAGATTGTAATACATAATTATATATTCTAGCCATCTCTACATTATACACCCCTATCAATTGATATTTGGGTTGTGCAGGATTTACAATAGGTCCTAGCATATTAAAAAATGTTCTAACGCCTATATTTCTTCTCATAGGCCCAACAGCTTTTAAAGCAGGATGAAATAATGGTGCATGTAAAAAACAAATTCCCGCCTCTTTTACCTCTTTAGCTAATAAGCTTTCTTCATTTTTAAACTGATAACCCATTTTTTCCATCACATTAGATGCCCCACTTACACTAGATGCGCCATAATTGCCATGTTTGATTACTTTTTGTCCTGTACCTGCTACTATGAAACAAGCTAATGTAGAAATATTGAAAGTATCTTTTCCATCTCCACCAGTGCCTACAATATCAATCGCATCTTCTGCATTTAAATTGACTTTAACCGCTAATGTCAACAAAGCATCTCTAAAACCCATCAGTTCTTGAATGGTTATACTTCTCATTAGAAACACGGTTACAAAAGAAGTAACCTCGTGTTCAGAGTATTTTCCTTCAGAAATTTGAATCAAGACTTCTTTAGCTTCTTCTCGACTAAGCGTCTTATGTTCAAATAAATATTGTAATAATTTTTTCATCTTATCTCTTTACAATGATTAATTTTTTAACCAATTAGCAATAATTTTTACTCCTTCTGGCGTTAACACACTTTCTGGATGATATTGAACTCCTTTCACATCATAGTTACTATGCTCCAATGACATGATATAGCCATCCTCATCTTTAGAAGTAATGATTAATTCTTTGGGTAAATCTTGTTCATTAACCACCCAGCTATGATATCTACCTACTTTGAAATTTTGTGGAAGGCCTTCAAACAAGCTGGAAGCCTTAGTTAAATGAACATCGGTTGCAATACCATGATATACTTTACTCAAGTTACTCAAACTGCCTCCAAAAGCTTCTGCAATTGCTTGTTGACCTAAACAAACTCCAAAAATAGATTTAGTTGAAGCATATTCTTTGATCAAAGGCAATAATAAGCCAGACTCTGATGGTATACCTGGACCTGGTGATAATAAAATCTTGTCGTAATTTTTTATTTTTTCTAATGCAAGTTCATCATTCCTATATACCTCCACAGACGCAGTAGTTAACTCTTTGATCATTTGGACCAAATTGTAGGTAAAGGAATCATAATTATCAAAAACTAATATTTTCATTATTACTATTTACGCTTTTATTGATGTATTTTTTCTGCAAGTACCATGGCATTCTTTAATGCATTCAATTTATTATTCACTTCTTGCAATTCATTCTCAGGGACACTTGCTGCTACAACGCCTGCTCCAGCCTGATAGGTTAATGTATTTTCTCTACTCAAGAAAGTACGAATCATGATGGCCTGGTTACAAGAACCATTAAATCCAACAAATCCAATACATCCTCCATAATAAGAGCGCTTCGTAGGTTCAATAGCGTCAATCAATTGCATAGCTTTAAATTTTGGCGCTCCACTCAATGTACCTGCTGGAAAAGTTTTCGCAATTAAATGGAATGGGTTTGCCCCATCAGCCACTTTACCCTCTACCTCACTTACTAAATGAATTACATGACTATAATAATGTACTTGCCTATATTCTTTCACTCTTACTTCGGTGCATACTCTACTTAAATCATTTCTAGCCAAGTCCACTAACATTACATGTTCGGCATTTTCTTTTGGATCATCCAATAACTTTTGAGTCATTGCAGCATCTTGTGCCTCATCACCTGTTCTTTTGAAAGTACCAGCAATTGGATGTACTACTGCTTTTCCATTATTTATTATTATTTGCGCTTCAGGTGAAGAGCCCATTAATTTGTAATCTCCATAATCAAAGAAAAATAAATAAGGTGATGGATTGATATTTCTTAAAGATCGATACACATTAAATTCATCTCCTTGAAAAGATTGTTGAAACCTTCTACTCAACACAATCTGAAAAACATCACCCCTCATACAATGTTGAATTCCTTTTTTAACGGCCTCTCTGTATTCATCATCTGTTTGATTAGAACTTTCTTGACCCAATAAAGAAAATGGATATTGAGGAACGTCTTTACTTTTAATATAGCCTACCAATGCATCTAATTCAGAGTCTATGCCCTCTATTTTATTTTCACAGATGTATAATTCGTCTTTAAAATGATTAAAGGCAAGCACATATTGATATAATCTATATCGCATAAGCGGAACAATAGGTGCGCCTTCTTTAAATTCGATGGTGTCGAAAAAAGGAATTGCATCATAGGCAGTATAGCCATATAAACCTTGAGCAAAACTGGATTCTTTTGAAGAACTAGTCATTGCATATTCTTGCATATAAGCCCAGATTCTATCTGGTGCAGATTGTACATTTTGGATGGTTTCTTTAATAGGTTCCTGATTAGGATATTTATATTCAATCTCGTTTAATGAAGAAATTTCAATACCACCTATAGCATTCACTCCAATGAATGAATAACTATTTTCAGAGGCATGAGAATCGGTACTTTCTAGTAAAACCGTATCTCTAAACCTATCCCTTAATCTCAAATAAATACCAACTGGGGTATATGTATCCGCCAGTAATTTGGTCACTTCTGTATGTATATTCATCTTTCCCATTCAATTTTCCATTTCTTCATTAAAAAAATAAACCCCGACAATGCTGTCGGGGTTTATGTATATCTTGACAATAATAGCTATGTCATTACAATACCCCAACGGAGTTTGTATGCCACCACCAAAAATTGTTTATTGTTTTCATTGCAGAGCAAATTTACTCTTTTTAAGCTTTCGATACCAAAAAAATTGCCAAAAACCCTTGAAAAAATTAGTTTCCTATCAATTGTTAGCCATTATAGCACGCCCTTTGTACTAGGCAAAGCATCACTATACGGGTTTCGCTTTACCGCCATTTTAATCGCTTTAGCAAATGCCTTAAAAATGGCTTCGATTTTATGGTGCTCATTTTCTCCTTGACAGCTGATATTTACATTGGCTTTGGCAGCATCACTAAACGATTTGAAGAAATGAAAGAACATTTCGGTTGGCATTTCGCCAATTTTCTCTCTTTTAAAACTCGCATCCCATACTAACCAATTTCTTCCGCCAAAATCGATTAATACTTTTGCTTCAGCTTCGTCCATTGGCAAGGCAAATCCATAACGCTCCATACCTCTCTTATCCATAAGCCCTAGCGCAAATGCTTCTCCTAAAGCAATTCCAACATCTTCAATAGTATGATGTTCATCTATATGTAAATCGCCTTGACATTGAATATCCAAATCCAATCCTCCATGTCTAGCAATCTGGTCTAACATATGATCAAAAAATCCTAACCCTGTTTTAATATTGGCTTTACCAGTTCCATCTAAGTTTAACTCGATACGAATCTTTGTTTCCTTGGTGTTTCTCTCATGAACCAATTGTCTTAATCCTAATTTTAGAAAACTATAAATAGCATTCCAATTATCTGTTTCAAAAGCAATAAATGGGCTTAATTCAGATTCCTGTTCAGGGCTTAATTCATGTAAGTCGGATTTTAAATAAATAGCTTTGCATCCAATATTTTTTGCTAAAGCTATATCTGACCAACGATCTCCAATGACATAAGAATTGGCAATATCATATGCCTCATTATTCAATAAGCCAGTTAGCATACCAGTGCCAGGTTTTCTAGTAGGTAGATTGTCTTTCGCAAAACTTTTATCTATAAAGACTTCATCAAATACAAATCCCTCTCCTGCAAGTGTTCTTAACATCAAGGATTGATAAGGTTCAAAATTGGTTGTTGGGTATGCATCAGTACCTAACCCATCTTGATTAGTAACCATTACTTTATAATAACCAAAATCCTCAGCAATTTTCTTCAAGTTAGAGATAGCCCCTTTAATAAAAATCGTTTTATCAATACTATCAATTTGAAAATCGTTTTTAGGCTCTTCTAATATCACCCCATCTCTATCAATAAATAAAATTGGTCTCATGAATTATTTCTTTTTTACTTTTTGCACATCTGCAAGGGTTACTTTAGATGCCTTATTAGACCAACTATTTCTTATATAAGTAAGCACATCAGCTATAGCAGCATCTTTCAAATCTGGATTGGCTGTCATAGCATTGCTATAATAATATCCATCCAAAGCGATTCTTTCGTTATAACCATTACGAATAATTTTAACCATTCTAGCAATATCATTGCTCACCACATTACTGGCGCCATCCAATGGTGCATTCATATTGGGTACTCCTCCTCCATCTGCTTGATGACAAACTAAACACCTAGTTTCATAAATCTTCTTCCCATTAGCCATATTCTGTGCATTAGCAGAAGATGAAATAGTAATCACAAGAAGGAATAAAGAAATACTATACAATAATTTCATATTTATTTATTAAAACTAATTTTAAAAATTGCACCTTTATTATCATCACATACATATAAAGATCCATCAGGACCTTCTGCTAATCCGCATGGTCTAGCTTTTGCTAATCTTGGATTAGTTACGATATCTGTTCCTGCGAAACCATTTGCAAAAATTTCCCAATCACCAGAAGGCTTTCCATTTTTAAATGGTACAAATGCTACAAAATATCCTTCTTGTGGCAATGGAGCTCTATTCCATGAACCATGGAATGCTATGAAAGCTCCTTCTTGATATTTTGCAGGGAATTGATTGCCCTTATAAAATAATAATGACATTGGAGCCATATGTGCAGGGAAGGCCACCATTGGACTTAATGCATTAGGTGCTCCTTCTTTTTTTCCATCACCACCATATTCAGGAGATAATATTTTTTTCTTTTGATAAGGGTCATAATATACATAAGGCCATCCACAATCATCTCCTTCTTTTACTTCATACATCGTTTCTGCTGGCAACTCTGCGTTTTGATTGTCACTATAATATTGCGGATAGAAAGAATTTAATTGATCTCTTCCATGTTGTGTCACAAATAAACTATTCGTATTGGTGTTCCAATCCAAGCCAATTACATTTCTTAAGCCTGTAGCATATCTTTTTCCATCACCATACACTTGATTTTCTTTTTGACCATCAAATTTCCAAATACCACCGGCAGAATCTAAAATTGGACAAGGCATCATTCCTTTAGAACCAGGCATTCTATCTTTTTCTTGACAAGCATTTGAATAAGCACCAATATTTACATAGATATTGCCTTGAGGATCCAATGTAATTGATTTTGAAGAGTGTTGTCTTCTGTCTATTAAATCTTTTACAATCACTTTAGGCTGAGTGGGATTCATTACTTCGTCTTGATCATTCAATTGATATAAGAATATACCCTGATCAGAACTTGCATATAACTTATTGCCTCTAACGTAAATACCTGTACCACCATAATTTCCCAAACCATTGATTTTATCGGCAATACCATCTTTATTGGCATCTTCTAATCTAATAATTGCATTACCCTCTTTATTCGGCGCATTTAATTTAGTAAAGACAACACCAGATTTTGTAATACTAATATGTCTTGAGCTACCAATATTATTTGCAAATAAAGTAGCAGAAAAACCTGCAGGTAATTTTAAACCCGCATTATCCTGTGCTTTTGCAGTACATGCCATCATCAAGATGGACATCATTAGAAGATTTTGTATTTTTTTCATTTTCATGCTTTATTAAAG
>Ga0222712_10005356_pt1 | contig 13038 bp, 13 predicted proteins | sample C33_657DmetaG_FD_165043 | JGI IMG/M metagenome (GOLD analysis project Ga0222712, IMG submission 165043) | Estuarine water microbial communities from San Francisco Bay, California, United States - C33_657D | ecosystem: Environmental > Aquatic > Marine > Unclassified | place: USA: California...
GTGCGGGTCGCAGACTTTAACTGCCGGTTCGGAATTACACCGACCCCGATAACAGAGGAGAGTCTAGTCGACTCCATTAGGGACAACCACCGCTACCATTTTTCGATGCTCACCTTCGAGACCGCTCGACTTCGCTGTCGCCCGCTTACCCTCTCGGAGTATGCCTCGTTCAACGAGGGGCACGAACCAACGTGGCCGGATCTGAGCAACCCATATGGCCACTTGATCTCTGGACCAAACCCGCTCGCCTTTCGCAGTCCACGCGTCGCGGCAAACCCGACTTTCGCAGGGATAGGACTGGTCTTAGCAATCGACAAGGTCAGTAGTGAACTCATCGGCTCAGCCGGATTCCATGACTTTCCTAATACTGAAGGGATGATCGAGATTGGCTTTGGCATTGTCCCTGAACGTCAGAACCAAGGGTTTGGCACTGAGCTGCTTCTTGGTATGTGGCGCCAGATAATTCTGGATCCATTAGTTAAAACGCTCCGCTACACAGTTTCCCCGGAAAATGCACCATCAATGCACATTATCAAGAAGCTGGGCTTTCACTTTATCGGCGAACAATTAGATGAGATAGACGGAATAGAATTGATATTCGAATTACCAGTCAATGATTTCAAAGAGAGATATGGCGGAGACGAGAGGATTTGAACCTCCGAACCATTTTCATGGTTACCTCATTAGCAGTGAGGCGCACTCGACCGGGCTATGCGACGTCTCCAAGTGTTGGGGCTAAGTCTACCCCCTATCAAATACCCAATTTTATGAATATTCGACTGGAAGCGAGCCGTGAACCAGATCCTGCCCCCTACTTTTTCTTGAATCCCGTAGGACACTTTGGCTTAATTGAAGTTACTTTCTTCACTAATTTCCCCTTGATACAGGTAATTGTTGAGGGGTTCTTAGGAGCAGGTTTCACAGTAACCTCTGCCGCAGCTTTTTCTTGAGCAATCAAAGATCTACTCTTCTCTCCCGGTCCATTAGATGTAGATGGGCCCTGACTTGTACCCCCGAATCTAATAACTGCATCACCGACATATCCCGTGGGTGGTGTATCCCCTGCCGAATTGACACATGGTTGGGCTGGCCTACTAAATCGAGGTGACGAGAATTCGACAGCCGAGTTATTGGATCTTGGTACGTAGAACTTTGCACTTGCCTTTCCTACTAAATCACAAGGAACGGCTTCTCCCCAATATTCTATGAAGTTGTTCCAATTCGTCGCGCGCAGCCCAGGAATCGGAGCCTCAATCCAACCAATCACTTGACTTTCATTTTTTGATAAATCGACTATTGAGGCTTTCCACCATTTAGAACCTTTTTGCAGATCAACTCCAAATGCAATCTCATATTTATTTCCAGCAGTAAGGTTTATGGGAGTTCGACAAGAATAGCCAATTCCTTCTCCACCAAAAGGTGTACATCCACTCTGCGGACCAGGAATCGCCGCTCGGGCATTCCAAATCGAAAAAATTGCAAGGTCGGATACTTGGCCATTAGCTAGCACTCCTTGCGTCTGTAAACCACCATAAGCACCATCAGGTGCGTTATCCCAATGCCACCCTGCTTCCCAGTACATGTTTTTAGATAGTTCTAAGGGCTGAATTATTTGAGAGACTGATGACGTCTCATCTAAACGAGCTCCAGTCCAATCTAAATATGACGCTCCCCACGAATGTTGCGCTGCCTGCGCGGGAACCGCCAGCGAAACTAAGATAAAGGCGAGAACAACTTTGATCATGAATTGCATAAAGTTAGTATGACGAATTTTCCTCAAGAATCCCAGATATATCAGGAGAACCTCTACCTATCAGATACCCAATTTCTTACGGTCAATTAGGTGCATAGGTTGATACCCATATGCAGCGACCCATCGGGAGCAATCGGTAAGCGAGCCATAACCTGCGATTGGTTTTAAAACTTTCGTTGTTGGATGGAACTTGGCCAACATTTCACTGGTCGGATGAGGTGCGGTGGTATCAGGAGCAGTGAAGTTATAAGTCTTTGACCCTGTTGAATTCCCTGCAAGAATCGCCAGAATGCCATGAGCAGCATCGCGAACATCGAGATAACCCCAAAGAATCTTTGCCGCTACAGTCACCGTCTCCTCATCGCCATCACGTTGGGCGCTCGCATGATCCTCGATTGCCTGCATCGTGTTACAAAATGGGAAACGAAGCCCAACATAAGCAGTTTTTGAACGATTAGCCCACATATCTGCAGTGCGCTCATTTACCTCTTTGCAAAGCGCATAACTTTCATAGTGATGTAGAGGCAGCGACTCATCAAACGGAGCAAATTCTGGTGAAGTCCATGGACCAGACCAAGCAGTGCCATAAATCGAGAGACTTGATGCATAAATAACAACTTTTACGTTATTAGCTGCTGCTTTAGCAAAAACCTTATAGGTGCAACTGACGTTATTGTCGAAGACTTCGAAATCTCGATCATCGAACGGGCGAGGTATGGATCCAAGGTGGATTACTGCATCGACATTGAAATCGAGTGATTCGATAAATTTGTCATCAGTCAATTCACCAAGAATAAAATTTACTCCTGATGGGATATCGCCACCTTTGCGATCTGTTGCAGTCACCTGATGTCCTGCCGCAGCAAGAGTCTTCATGACTTCAGTTCCGATTAATCCAGTAGCGCCAGTCAGTAGTATCTTCATAACTCGCGAGAGTACCAGCGCAGCGCACGGTAGTGAACATAAAAAATCCCCCGCAAATACTTGCGAGGGATTTCTTAATTACTAGTAATTAGTTAACTGCATCCTTGAAAGCCTTCGATGGAGAGACTTTGATCTTCTTGCCGGCGGCAATTGTCATCGTCTCACCGGTACGAGGATTCCGTCCCTGGCGCGCTGGGCGGGATACGACCTCGAATGAGGCGAAGCCCGGGATGGCTACTTTGTCGCCCTTAACGAGCGCGGCTTGGATGGAATCGATGATGGCCTTGAGGACGTTATCGACCTGGCTCGCTGGCATCTTGGTCCGCTCTGCTGCTGCTGCGACGAGTTCACCTTTGTTCATATATCTCTCCTTGCTAGAAGATGGCTTTGGCTTGATAGCTAGGTCGCCAAAAAGCCTTGACTTGAAACCCTAGCCCCAGAACCCGCCTAAATAGCGGAGATTCCCCATGGAACCGCTCGGGCGTGTTGAAAATGGCTGGTCGTAGCCTTATGGCTCTGACCGCTGCCAATTTCGCCCCATGAAATCAATGCTCCGAGCCATCGCCTTCCCCCAGCTGGCCATCAAGTTATGCCCTTCGCCCCGATAAATATGGAGGGTGACATCTTGCCCGGAGGCCTTCAAGCCCTTAGCTGCCGCCCGCGCCCACCGGATCGGGCAACTCTCATCCTTATCCCCGTGGTGGATCATGATCGGGGCGCTCACCTGTGACCAGTAATTCTCCGGTGAGACGCTCGCCCAAAAACTCGGGTTCTCTTCAGGAAGTCCAACGAACTTCACGAGCGGATTCGCCCGTTCAGGATTTCCACGCCCCCACTTATTGAAATTCTCAACATAGTTCGCGCTCGTTGGTGCAAAAAGTACAAAGGAAGAAAAGACCCCTTCAGCACTCTTCGCAACTGCAACGTTGAAACCGATTCCACCACCCATAGAGCGCCCCATGTAGGCAATCTTCTTCTTATCAAGAGTCCGTATTTTCGAATTTCGTAACGCAAGACCAGCATTGATCACATCTGTGCTGTAATCCATTCCAAATTTTAATTGACTATCCGGATCATCATCGCCAAAAGAGTGATTTCGATAATCGGTGTGAAGAACCACAAAACCTCGCGCCGCTAAATAATCTTGCTCACGCCGCATCCCCTGCCCATTTTTATAAATCTTAGTATCGATGTAACCATGGCCTAACACCACTCCAGGAAATGGACCTTTGCCCTTGGGTATGTATAAAACTCCCGAGACCTTTAGATTTTCGCTCCGATAAGTCACTGAATGCTTGGTGTACTTGTTCGTTTCTGCCAATAACTTGATCAGAGTCAGTTCTGCACCGTTAAAACTCTTTGCCGAAAGCGCATCAATTGTTACCTCGGCTGGAGTAAGCGCCGATGCAGTAGATACTGGAGTGAGGGCAAGCGTCAGGGCAAGCAGCAGTGAAAGAATTCGGGAGCGCTTACCCATAGTTTTTATTCGAAACGTCGACTGCCCGCACCCAATGTGATGGTGCGAATAAAGGAGTAGAAGGCAAGACCTTCTTTACCTTGTTCGCGCTCACCATAAGAAGAATCCTTCGTACCGCCCACTGGAGCGTGGAAATCAAGACCCGCAGTCGGCGCATTGACCTTGACCATGCCGGTCTTCAAGGACTGAGCCACGCGAATAGTTGCCTCGAGGTCACGACCATGAACGCTGCCAGTGAGACCGAAACGAACGCTATTTGCCGCATCAATCGCATCGCCCACACTCTTTGCTCGAATTACACCTGCAATCGGGCCAAAGGTCTCCTCTTGATTGAATTGATCATCTGGGCCGAGGTCAGCAATTAGCGTTGGGGAGTAGAACCAACCATCACGGTCCACCGGGCTACCACCGATAAGCACCTTGCCACCACGGGCAATCGCACCTTTAGCCGCGTTCTCAACATCACCACGAGCGCTATCTGAAATGACTGGACCAACCAAGACTCCTTCGGTAGCGGGATCATTTGGTACAAGCTTCTCGATGCCAGCAACTAGGGCTTCGGTCACTTCTTTATATCGTGCATCATCACCGACGACAATAATTCGACTAGTTGCGGTGCACTTCTGACCGGCATAGCTCATCGATGCATTAGAAAGGTGTGCGGCCGTTAGCGCAAGGTCGGCATCAGGAAGAACAATCGCCGGATTCTGTCCGCCCATCTCTGCCTGAACTGGCTTTCCACACTTTGCAGCTTGAGCCACGATCTGCGAACCAACTTCTGATGAGCCAGTGAACGAGATGACATCTGCGAACTCAATGATTGCCTGTCCGCACTCAGCGCCGCCAATAAGAACTTGAAAGATATCCTTTGGAAGTGATTGCGCAAAAATCTCTTCGATTAACTTTGCAACACCAATTGCCATACCACTGGGCTTCATCACGACAGCGTTACCAACGGCGAGCGCTGGAGCTGCCTTCCACACTGGAATCGCAATCGGAAAATTCCATGGGGTAATCAATCCAGCAACGCCATACGGTTCGCGTACTGCTAATAAGTATCCTGGTGTAGTCGGTGGGATCACCGTTCCAATCGGATCAATTGCTGCTTGCGCGTTGTAATCCAAAATCGCAATCGCGCGGGCAACTTCACCTTTCGCTTCGACAATTGGCTTGCCCACTTCACGCGTGATGAGCGCGGCCATTTCGGCGCTACGCGCACGCAGTCCCTCGGCACATCCACGTAAAGCAGCGGCGCGAGCCATCGCGCTCTCACTCCATGCTTTCTGTGCGCTTCGTGCGCGCACTACAGCTTCTGCTACCTCAGAAGCGGTGAGCGCTGGCGATTCGAGAACGAGATCGCTCGGCTTTTGTGGGCTGGTACTGGTGATTATTCGACTCATGCGAGCAGATTAGCCAAGTTCGGGGGTAGGGATAAACTTGAGAATCTAGGGGGTAGGAGTAACGATGACATTCGATGGTGAGAAGCCAGTCACTACCTCATATGACCTGCCGGTCACTGAACCGCTCCGCGCGTTGATGCGCCGGGGCTGGGGCGAACGGGAGAGCGAGATCATCACCGCTCACGAGAGCGCACCATGGTCCGCGTCTCGACGGGCGAGCGTGAGCGCGCGCTTTCCTGGCAAGCGCCTGCTGATTCCAGCGGGGCGATTTAAGGTTCGGAACAACGATTGTGATTACACATTCCGCGCTAACTCAGCATTTATCCATCTCACCGGCATAGTCGCTGGCGACATCGTTCCCGAGTCGATTCTCCTCTTCGAACCCACGCCCACTGGCCACGAAGTCGCGCTCTTTGTCCATCCAAAGAACGATCGAAATCTCGAGAGCTTCTACCGTGATCGCCGCCATGGTGAATTCTGGGTTGGGCGTTATCTCTCGCTCGCTGAAATTAAAAAGAAGTACCAAATCAATGCGCGCAATATCCGAGAACTCGATGAATTCATCCTTAGCAAGAAAGAGACCTTGGTGCATCGGGGCGAGGATCCAGACTTAGATAACAAAATCCCAACACACGAAAAAGATGGCGAACTAACTATCGCACTCTCGGAGCTCCGACTTATAAAAGATGAATTTGAGATTGGTGAGATGCGTAAGGCAGTTCAAGCGACTATCCGCGGCTTTGCGGACGTCGTGAAATCTCTTCCTGAGGCAATGGCGCACCCACGTGGTGAACGAGTTATCGATGGCACCTTCTATAAGCGAGCCCGGACCGATGGAAATGAATTGGGATATAACACCATTGCTGCCGCCGGTGCCCATGCCTGCGTTCTCCACTGGATTCGAAATGATGGGCCGGCGCTCTCTGGCGATCTCTTACTACTTGATGCTGGCGTCGAAGTTGAGAGCCACTACACCGCAGATATCACTCGCACCCTTCCCATCAATGGAAAGTTCACCGCAGCACAGCGCACAATCTACGAGATTGTCCTTACAGCCCAAGAGGCAGGCATCCGAGCAGTAAAGCCAGGGGCTAAATACCGAGATATAAATAACGCGTGCATGAAGGTTCTTGCGGAGGGGCTCTCCCGAATTGGAGTACTCCCCGTTAGCGCAGAGGAATCAATTGATCCGAACGTTGGCGTGCATCGACGTTGGAGCGTTCATGCCTCGGGCCACATGCTCGGAATTGATGTCCATGACTGCGCGAAAGCGCGCGGTGAGCAGTATCTCGATGGCGAATTGGCAGTCGGCCACGTGCTTACAGTCGAACCAGGGCTATATATCCAGCCAGATGATCTACTTTTCCCAGAGGAGTATCGCGGTATCGGCATTCGAATCGAAGATGATGTACTTGTTACAGAAGATGGCGTCGAGGTGCTTAGCCGCGAACTTCCACGCGATCCAGATTCGATTGAATCTTGGATGGCATCGCTACTTCAGTAGTCGTTGAGTTTGGCACCGGACATGGAGCGCCATCACAGCAATTCGTCTTCATGTGGCAATGCGGACATAACCAGCGCGTGGCAACTGGGTCATAAGCAGCCCCACAAAAATCACAGGGCATCTGATTGTTTGCGCTCACCTATCTATGTTAGCCAGCAAGTGTCCGGCCAACCCCGGCCGCCACAATTCCAAGAATGAGTGTCGCAAAAAGATTCGCTAAGAATCTACGAGAATGCACCTGGTCCTTATTCAAATCTAAGGCAAAGGCCGACCAGGTTGTAAACGCCCCAGCAAAGCCAATCCCCAATAACGCGAGCGTTGCATCTGAGCTCTTTGAGATCACGCCAAGGAGGAAGGAGCCAGCGACATTAACCAGCAAGACTCCGCCCGGGAAGGTAAATCTCCGTCGGAATTGATGGTCTACGTAATAGCGAAGCGGAGCCCCAACGAATGCGCCAAGACTAATCAGTAGCGCCTTGTTCATTTCGCACCTACTCGGATGATTCGAATCCAAGCCAATGAGAGCAATAGCGTCGCGACGATATATAAACCAGCTTGGGCGAGCGTTAAGTCATAGAGCAGAAGTGCAAAAGCTGAATAGGTAGTGAAGCCACCAGCAAATCCCGTTAGCAAAAATAGCCGTTGATCAGTAGTTAGCGTCAGCCGGTAAGTACCAACAGCCGCAATCGCTACACCAAACAGGTTAACGATGAATGTAGCAAGTGCAATGTCACCGAAAATCTCATCGACGCCGTAGCGCGCGAGCGCTCCCACAACCCCGCCGACTCCGACAATAAGGAGGTGGCGCAGCTGTGGTGATTCCACTTAGGAAATATCCTCGCGCTTACGAATTTTCGAACCCAACCAGCGCACTGGATCGTACTTAACATCCACTACGCGCTCTTTCATCGGAATAATCGCGTTATCCGTGATTCGAATATGTTCGGGGCAAACTTCGGTGCAGCACTTGGTGATGTTGCACATACCAAGACCATGTTCCTCTTGGGCAGTGCGCTTTCGATTACGCAAGGTATCCAAGGGATGCATATCAAGTTCAGCGATTCGAATGAAGAAACGAGGGCCCGCGAAGGACTTCTTATTCTCCTCGTGGTCGCGGATAACATGGCACGTATCTTGGCAGAGGAAGCACTCAATGCACTTACGGAACTCTTGGCTCCGTTCAACATCGATTTGTTCCATACGCGCCTCGCCGGCTTTCAAATTCGCTGGTGGCGCATAAGCAGGAATTTCCATCGCTTTTTTGTAATTGAAGGAGACATCTGTAACGAGATCGCGAATAACCGGGAATGCTCGAAGTGGGGTAACGGTGATTGTCTCGCCCTCTTCAAACATATTCATTCGGGTCATACAAGCAAGGCGAGGCTTACCGTTGATTTCCATCGAACAGGAACCGCACTTACCAGCCTTGCAATTCCAACGAACTGCTAGATCGGGAAGTTGAGTCGCTTGCACTCGGTGAATGACATCGAGTACGACCTCTCCCTCGTTAGCCTCAACGGTGACGTTATGGAAGTCGCCACCATTCTTATTTCCACGCCAGATACGTAGATTTATTGGACGTGCCATTAGTTGGACCCGCCTTTCATTCCGGCTAACTCTTCTTCGGTGAAGTACTTCGAGAGTTCACTCTTTTCAAAGAGGCCAGAGAGCTCGTCTGGAAGGAGCTTCGCCTTCTGTTGCTCACACTTGATTCCCTCGCCATCAACAGAGGTCACGTTATTTACTTGGCGCCACTTCGAATCCATCTTCGGGAAATCTTCGCGAGTATGTCCGCCGCGTGATTCCTCACGGACGAGCGCCGAACGTGCCATCGCTTCCGAGACAAGAAGCATGTTCTCGAGATCAAGCGCTAAGTGGAAGCCAGGGTTGAATTCACGCCCACCAGTTACAGAGACATTCTTGATTCGTTGTCGGAACTTCCCCAATTTCTCAATTGATTCTTCGAGTTCCTTCTTGGTACGGATGATGCCAACTAAATCATTAGTTGTCTGCTGCAACTCTTGATGGATTGTGTAGGGGTTCTCACCGCCCGTGCGTGTAAATGGAGCGTTTAATCGCTCTTGAGCGCGCTTGATGGTTTCATCCGAAAGCGATGCTCGTCCTGTTGCGCCCTGAAGATATGCCACCGCACCCATACCGGCGCGACGTCCAAAGACGAGTAGATCAGAGAGCGAGTTTCCACCAAGGCGATTCGAGCCATGCATGCCTCCAGCAACTTCACCTGCTGCGAAAAGGCCTTGTAGCCCAACAGCTGCTGCGGTATCAGGATCTACTTGGACTCCACCCATCACGTAGTGACAGGTAGGGCCAACTTCCATCGGCTGCTCAGTGATATCGACATCAGCCAACTCTTTAAATTGATGCCACATGCTCGGGAGGCGACGCTTAATCTCTTCGGCTGGAAGGCGCTTGGATACATCGAGGAAGACACCGCCATGAGGTGAACCACGACCCGCCTTGACTTCAGAGTTGATTGCGCGAGCAACTTCATCACGAGGAAGCAACTCTGGCGGACGACGATTGTTCGCTTGATCTTTATACCAACGATCAGCTTCTTCTTCAGTATCTGCATACTTATCTCTGAAGACTTCTGGAATGTAATCAAACATGAAACGTCGACCTTCAGAGTTGGTAAGCACGCCACCATCTCCACGAACCGACTCAGTTACCAGAATGCCTCGTACCGAAGGTGGCCAGACCATTCCAGTTGGATGGAATTGCACAAACTCCATATCAATCAATTTGCTGCCGGCGCGAAGGGCTAGCGCGTGGCCATCGCCCGTGCCTTCCCACGAGTTACTAGTCACCTTAAAGCTCTTACCAATGCCACCAGTTGCAAGAATGACTGCACCAGCCTCAAAAAGTAGCTCAGCCCCACTCTCGCGACGGTATCCATAGACTCCGGCGGCTTTGCCGTTCTCAACGAGAACATCGGTGATGGTCACTTCAGCGAAAACTCGAATGTGCGATTCCATATCGCCATGGTTCTTACCATCTTGTTGTTGAAGAGCAACAATTCGCTGTTGCATCGTCCGAATTAATTCAAGTCCAGTCCGATCACCAACGTGAGCAAGGCGTGGATACTCGTGGCCACCGAAATTTCGTTGAGAAATCTTCCCCTCTTGGGTGCGATCAAAGAGCGCACCCCACATCTCTAATTCCCAGACGCGCTCAGGTGATTCCTTCGCGTGCAGTTCGGCCATTCGCCAGTTATTAAGGAACTTTCCGCCACGCATCGTGTCGCGGAAATGAACCTGCCAATTATCGGATGAATTCACATTACCCATTGCAGCGGCAATTCCACCCTCAGCCATAACAGTATGGGCTTTGCCAAAGAGTGACTTACAAATAATGGCGACTTTAAAGCCCGCTTCGCGCGCTTCAACCGCAGCGCGCAATCCCGCACCGCCAGCGCCGATTACTACTACATCGTATGAATAACGTTCAATGCTCATCGTTTTATCCCCGTATTTCTCAGAAGAAGAAGTAGTTCGTGATTGCGCCTGTTGAAACTAACCGAACATAGAGATCGGCGAGCGCCACACCAAATAGTGAGACCCAAGCGAATTTAGCGTGATGATGATTGAGAATGGAGATACGCGTCCATAACTTGTAGCGAAATGGATGCTTCGAGAAGTGTCGTAGTCGACCACCAACTGTGTGGCGGCAGGTATGACATGAGAGCGAGTAAAGCCAGAGAAGAGTTGCATTCGCAAGGAGTACTAAGGTTCCAACGCTCATTCCAAAACCACCATCGGGACCATGGAACGCAAGGAACGCGTCGTAAGTCAAAATGATGTTAAAGATCAAGCCGGCATAGAAGAACCAGCGATGCCCGTTCTGCAAGATAAGCGGTTGCTTGGTCTCACCGGTGTATTTCTTGTGTGGTTCAGCAACTGCGCAGGCTGGTGGTGATTGCCAGAATGAACGGTAATACGCCTTGCGGTAGTAGTAGCAAGTAAGGCGGAAGCCGAGCGGGAAGATAAGAATCAATAGCGCAGGCGAGATCGCAAATCCCCCGAGCGATGCCGGCGCGAGCGAGCCAAAGAGTTGTGATCCGGGAACGCATGCATCAGAGAGACATGGCGAGTAGAACGGTGAAATCAATTCACCCTTCTCTACGAAATAATGTTTATTCTCGAAGGCACGGAATGTCGCATAAATAATGAAGCTCACGAGAACGAAGACTGTTGCTGCAGGTTGTAACCACCAACGATCAGTTCGAAGCGTGCGCTCTTTAATGGACGCGCGATGTTCGGCGTGAACTCCAGCCATTTCGTACCTACCCCACATCTGTAGCCGGATTAGTTATCGGCTTTAGGGCGCTATTTTCGCGCTCTTTTGGGGTCCTACGCCATACAAATGGTGGGTTCGCGCAGGGTGAAGTTGCCCACAAGCTAGCTGAAATTCTGGCGGAGGGCGAGGGATTTGAACCCTCGAAGGTTTCCCTTGCCGGTTTTCAAGACCGGTGCACTCGGCCGCTATGCGAGCCCTCCACGGCAAAATCTACCGGATGTGGCGAGCGGGCAGCGAATCAACTACTGAAAGGCCCAGCCGCCATCGCAGAGAATCGATTGGCCGGTGATGAAGGAGGCATCAGCGCTGACCAAGAAAGAGACGAGGTTGGCAATATCAACTGGCATACCTAAACGCTTAAGGGATTGTGAATCCAAAATCATCTTATGTAATGCAGCTACATCACCGTATGCAGCTTGATCGGGAGTAGTGATTGCCCCCGGCAAGATCGCATTGACGCGAATCTCGGACGAGCCAAGCTCACGAGCCAGGACGCGACCGAAGCCAATGAGCGCTGCCTTTGCTGCCGTGTAATGGCTATTGCCTTCCATGCCAATCGACACTCGAATTGATGAGGTGTTGACGATACTTCGATAACTTCCAGGAACGCTGTACTTATCAAATGCTTTACAACATAAGAAGACGCCCTTCAAATTTGTATCACTAACTTCGTCCCAGGCGCGCTCATCTATCTCTCGAAAAGTAATTGCGGAAGCGACTGATGTTGCCGCGTTATTTACTAAGACACTCGGCGCGCCAAGATCTGCGGTCACCGATGCAAACATCTTCTCGATTTCAGCAGACTTAGATACATCACATTGATAGATCTCTGCCTTGCCACCAGTTGCGCTGATCTCTTCTCTGACCTGTTGGGCATCAGATTTCTCTTGCTCAGAGTAATAATTGATAGCAACCGGAAATCCATCAGAAGCTAACCGAAGCGCAATAGCAGCGCCAATGTTTCGTGAAGCTCCCGTGATTACCGCTGAACCTTTGGCATATGTCATAGCGGTACTCTCTGCTATTTATTCAGGGAGCGCAAGCAATTCTTCGATGACTTGAGCAACGCCGTCCTCAGCACATTCTGGAGCGATGCCCGTGGCAATGGCATGTGTTGATGGATGTCCGGACTTCATTGCATATGAGCGCCCCGACCAAGCCAGCATCGACAGGTCGTTGGGGTTATCGCCAAAAGTCACCGCATCCTCAGCAGAAATCTTTAGCTCGGCGGCGACTCTTGCCAGAGTACTTCCCTTGCTCACTCCTTGAGCTGAGATCTCCAAGAGTGATTCGTTTGGATTTGAATGCGTCACTGTAAGGAACTCACCAACGCTCGCATCGGCTAACGCAAGCATTTCATCGGCCGATACCTCTTCGCTCTCGCTACGTACGAGAAATTTAATTGCCGGCTTGCTTAAGTGCTCCTCAATCAGAGATACCCCTCGATCATCCTGCCCTTTATCCCATCGTGGGTTGTAACGCGCCTCACGGTGAAACCCATCAAAATTCTCAACCGCAAAGGTTGCTCCAGGAATCACTTTCCGTAACGCCGCTGCCCCTTTTATTAACTCTTTAGGATCGATAAGCCAGGATTCCAGAATTGTTTCCGCGCGGAAGTCGTAGAGAAGCGCACCATTCCCACAGATTCCAGTTCCAAAATAAA
>Ga0222712_10005359_pt1 | contig 13029 bp, 11 predicted proteins | sample C33_657DmetaG_FD_165043 | JGI IMG/M metagenome (GOLD analysis project Ga0222712, IMG submission 165043) | Estuarine water microbial communities from San Francisco Bay, California, United States - C33_657D | ecosystem: Environmental > Aquatic > Marine > Unclassified | place: USA: California...
AAAAAACCCTCAGTTTCAACTGAGGGTAGCGCGCGATCGATGTTGCTAGATCGCACGCTTTCGGATCACCACTGATGAACGCATGTCCGTATTCTCCAATGAGCGAGCGCATGAGTCAACCCCTGAGATTGCTATCTCAAATTGTGAGAGGGGGCTCACATGGCTGCTAGGTATTTCCTTAGCGGCAAGCGAGATTACTGCTTTAGTCGCAGACCGCGCCCTTAGAAGCTGAGCCAACTAACTTGGCATATTTGGCCAAAACGCCGCGGGTGTATTTATGTGGCACTGGCTTGAAGTCCTTGCGACGTTCGGCCAGTACAGCTTCATCAACCAGAAGATCGAGTTGGCGAGTTACCGTATTAATACGAACTCGGTCGCCATCTTTGATAAATGCAATCGGTCCACCATCAACCGCTTCTGGTGCAACATGGCCCACACATAATCCAGTTGATCCGCCAGAGAAGCGACCATCGGTTAAGAGCAGGGTTGATTTACCAAGACCGGCGCCTTTAATCGCACCAGTGATCATTAACATTTCGCGCATACCCGGACCACCCTTTGGTCCTTCGTAACGAATCACAACTACATCGCCGGCTTGAATCGTGCCGTCTTCAAGTGCATCCATTGCGGCTTGTTCACGTTCGAATACTCGTGCAGGTCCTTCGAATTCTTCAATGTCGATACCAGCTGTTTTACAAACTGCGCCTTCAGGGGCAAGTGAGCCTTTAAGAATTGTGATGCCACCACCAAGTGACATTGGCTTTGATGTTGCGCGCAGAATTTCACCATCTGGATCTGGCGGCGAAATTTCAGCTAAGTTTTCAGCCATGGTTTTTCCAGTAACAGTTAGCACATCGCCATGAAGCAAACCTGCATCAAGTAGCGCTTTGAGAACTACTGGGACTCCCCCGACTTTATCCATATCTGACATAACGAAACGACCGAATGGTTTTAGATCACCAAGTAGCGGAACCTTTGAACCGATGCGATGGAAGTCATCCATTTCAAGATCAACATCTGCTTCGTGAGCGATCGCAAGTAGGTGCAATACAGCGTTGGTAGAGCCACCAAGTGCCATCAACATGGTGATCGCATTTTCAAATGCTTTCTTACTTAAAATATCTCGCGTTGTAATTCCTTGGCGGATTAATTCAACAACGGCAGCGCCTGACTTAACTGCGAATGCATCGCGACGACGATCAACTGCTGGCGGCGCTGCTGACCCTGGTAGCGATAAACCAATAGCTTCACCAATTGAAGCCATGGTGTTAGCTGTATACATTCCGCCGCAGGCACCTTCGCCTGGACAGATTGCGCGTTCAATGCGATCAACTTGATCTTGCGAAATCAAACCACGAGCACATGCACCAACTGCTTCGAAAGCATCGATGATCGTTACATCTTTGCCATCTACTTGACCCGGCAGAGTTGAACCCGCATAAACAAATACTGATGCCACATCGATACGTGCAGCTGCCATCATCATGCCCGGCAGCGATTTATCGCAACCAGCAAATGTGACCATGCCATCAAGACGCTCTGCTTGCATCACAGTTTCAACTGAGTCGGCGATCACTTCGCGAGAAACAAGTGAGAAGTGCATTCCTTCGTGGCCCATTGAAATTCCATCAGAAACTGAAATTGTTCCGAATTGCATAGGGAAGCCACCAGCATCGATTACGCCTTGTCGTGAAGCTTTAGCTAAACGATCAAGTGAGAGGTTGCAGGGCGTGATTTCATTCCAAGAGGACGCGATACCGATCTGAGGTTTAACCCAGTCGGCGTCGCCCATTCCGACAGCGCGCAACATGCCTCGTGCTGGCGCTCGTTCTAATCCATCTGTGACGAGTCCGGAGCGTGGTTTCATCTTCGACATGGCCTAATCGTATGGGCAGAAAGCTCATTTCGCATGTATCGCTGATATACGATACGGTACCGTTTCGTTTCGTATTGAAGAAAGGTTTGCCATGATGTGTCCGGCTTCAAAAGTCTCTTCATTACTTGGGCGACCTCGCGATGATCAGCGCGACCAGGCTATTCAAAGTGCAGCGATAGAACTGATGCAAGAAGTTGGCTACGAGCGTTGCACGATCGAAGCGATTGCTGCAAAGGCCCATGCAAGCAAAGCAACAATTTATCGCCGCTGGAAAAACAAACAAGAACTTTTAGTCAGTGCAGTAAATCGGCATACCTTCTGCACTCCCCCTGAAGTAGATCAAGGAAATCTTCGCGACGACTTGATCGAGATGATCTCTGAGAAGGTTAAAAATCTAAAGGGTCCAGATGGTGCCGTTGTCTCCGTTTTGCTAACTGCCGCAAAGAATGATCCCGAGCTTGGAAAACTGATTCCGATTTCAATTCGGGAAATTCAAGATGACACAGTCATGCACATTATCGAACGCGGAATTAAACGTGGAGAAATTTCAAAGCGCGCGAATATTGATCTGCTACTCGAAATCTTGCCCGGCATTTTCAGTTATCGAATTTTCATGACGCACCAAAGTGTAAATCGCAAGTTCATTGAACAACTAGTTGATGAAATATTGATTCCATCTTTGCAGACGCAAATAAATCCAAAGGAGAGCAAGTGAAACAAGCAACTCAAGACGGTTTAGATCCAAACCGTTGGCGCACTCTGGCCGTAATTGCAATTGCGCAGTTGATGGTGGTTCTCGATGGTTCCATCGTGAACATCGCAATTCCTAGCGCCAAAGCTGATCTCGGAATCACCGACGCCAACCAACAATGGATCGTTACTGCCTACACCCTGGCATTTGGTTCACTCCTTCTTCTTGGCGGTCGCATTGCTGACTTCATCGGTCGTAAGAAAGCATTCATTATTGGCTTGCTTGGTTTCGCTGGTGCTTCAGCACTTGGTGGACTTGCATCAACACAAGACCTACTTTTCGCAGCACGCGCCCTGCAAGGTGTTTTCGGTGCGCTACTAGCACCAGCTGCGCTTTCAATTGTTAGCGTGACTTTCACTGAACCTAAAGAACGCGCAAAAGCTTTTGCTGTTTATGGCGGTATCTCTGGTGGTGGCGCAGCAATCGGCTTAATTCTTGGTGGCGTATTAACTGAGTACTTCTCATGGCGCTGGTGCTTGGGTGTAAATATTCCAATCGCAATCATTACTGCGCTATTTGCAATTCCAGTTGTTAAGGAATCAAAGGCCGGCGGCGAACATAGCTATGACATTCCAGGTGTTCTTACCGCAACGCTAGGTTTGTTCTCATTGGTTTACGGTTTCAACCGTGCCGCTACAGTCGGTTGGACAGCTAATGAGACCATCGGATTCTTACTTGCATCAGTTGTCTTGCTAGCCATATTCGTAGTTATCGAACAACGAGTTCGCAACCCACTAATGCCAATGCGCGTTTTATTAGAACGCAATCGCGGCGGTTCATACTTAAGCTCGTTATTTATCGGAGCGGGCATTTTCTCAATGTTCCTGTTCCTCGGTATCTACTTACAAAGCGTGCTTGGCTACTCACCACTTAAGTCAGGTTTTGCATTCTTGCCATTTACCTTCGGAATTGTTTTTGCCGCAGGAATCGCATCAAAGTTGCTACCAAAGATTGGCCCTCGACCATTGATGGTTACAGGCTTGATCATGTCTGCAACAGGTCTTTTGCTATTAACTCGCATCACGCCTGAGACGAGCTATATGACTCACGTTCTTCCAATTCTGCCGATTATTAGCATCGGCCTTGGCTTGGTATTTATCCCAAGTGCTTCAACTTCATTGCACGGTATTGGTAATCAAGATGCTGGTGTTGCTAGCGCGCTAATTAATACCAGCCAGCAGGTAGGTGGCTCACTTGGTACTGCTCTTCTAAATACCATCGCAGCCACAAGTACCGCTGCCTACATTAAGAACAATGGCGAACTCGGACCTAAGTTGCTACCAGCAGCATTAACTCACGGTTTCACAATTGTGTTTTATTGCAGCGCTGGACTTCTAGTAATTGGAGCGATCGTGGTTTTTGCCTTTATTAATATCGGCAAAGAAGCAATCGTTGAAACTGAAGGTGTTGTAGCTGGGCACTAATTAGACCTAGACGGGATGCCCTGTCTGTTGTGAGAAGTTATTTCTTCTTGTAACCGGCAGGGCATTTTGGGTTTACAGCAGTAACTTTCTTAGTCAACTTACCCTTAACACACGTAATTGTTGTCTTCTTTACTGTTACAGGTTTGGCATCAGCCGCTTTCATAGCAGAAGTCAAAGATGAATCAATCACCGATAAGTTAAAATCTAAACTACTAACTGAGGTAGGGAAAGTTTTATCTTGAAAATTATCACAATTCAGTGAATTTGGAATTTGATTCATAAGTCGAGCAAATTCAGAGTTCGCTGGGTACTTTGATTGATAACTGGAAATCAAAGCTTTCAAATCTTCAATACCTTTATTCAAAGTTACACAGCGATCTTTATTCGAATATTGCAGAGCTATTAATGCATCCGCGGCCGCTTTTGCATCAGCTTCTTGCTTTGCCTTCAGTTCTGCCGCCGCTTTCTCTTGCGCTGGTGTTAACCATCCAAAATTCTTAGTTTCAGAATAAATTCCATCTCCCCACTCGGCATTTCCACCCTCGCTAACCGCTCTAACTCTTACCATCACGCTGGTATTCGTTATATCCGCAACCTTGTTTTCTTGAAGGTAGCTTTTAATTTCATCCAGAGTCACTTGAAAATCTTCAGAACTAACAGTCTTCAATAATGTGTATGGCCCATAGCTTGCGTATGCATTCGGCGCCAAATTTGAACTAGTTAGAGTTTGGATCATTACCTCATACTTTTGGATTGGATAATCCGAGAGAGGTTTTTTGAATGTGTAGCTAATCTCAAGTTGCCCTCTAGTTGCTGACATGCCCGTAATGGCATTTGGCTTATTCCCAAGAACATTGAAAGAAGTGGATACAGGCGAAGCCTTCTCGATGGATGAATTACCTGGTTGATTGCCCGTTAAAGTGCATGTTCCTATAGTCAAAAGTTTGACTTGAGTTCCGCTAACCGAGCAAACTGTAGGTGTCGCCGATGTAACGTCGACAGTGAGCGAATACTCCGATGAACGAAAGTCAGAAGAATAAAGATTGAAATAACCTTCGCTTAATTTTCTTTCTGTCAGTTTGCCGGCTGTTAATGTTTGACTTTTCTTTTTTCCGACTATGGTTACAGGTAATTGTGTTTCTTGCTTAAGGTATGAAGTTAGAAGTCCATTAGTTTTAGTTTCGTAAATTGTTCTGATAATTAATATATGGGAACCGATTGCTTCGGACTCTGTAACTGACATTGACACTAATGTGTTAGGCCCTACAGGATTCCAATCAAACGAATAAACCGTGTCATACGAAATTTTTTTACCCACAGTTGACCAAAGTTCGAATTCAACATCGGTACCGGTTGCTCGATCGGCTAGTACGGAGTACGGGAGTATTCCCTGAATCGGGAACTCAATCTTCTGGTAAGAGGAACTCAAGGGGAACTCAATTGAGGTCGGAATGTCACCTTTCCAAATGTCACCTACTCCAGCGATGTTTGCCTTGTACGGTGTTGTTTTAGAAACCACCAAAGAATCTGCCGCTGAAGCGACAGTCAATCCGGACAGTGACATCAGTGAAGCGAGCGCGAGTATGACAATTTTTCTCATGACTCAAATATAAACCTAGAAATAGGCTCTTTGAAGAGTTTTTTTAGAAATTAATAGTTATTTTTTGAAACAGAACTATTGACCAAGGTGGCCAAGTAGAAGCTCTCGTACGCGAGCAGCATCTGCTTGGCCCTTTGTCTCTTTCATGACCGCACCGATAAGTGCGCCAGCTGCAGGTAAGTGACCATTGCGAACTTTTTCAGCAGTTTCAGCTTGTTCAGCACAAACTTTTTCAATTGCTGCCATAAGTGCGCCGTCATCATTAACAACTTTAATACCGCGCTTGCTTACAACTTCCGCCGGTGTTCCTTCGCCAGCAATAACACCTTCGACTACTTGACGAGCAAGTTTGTCGGTTAGCTCGCCCTTTTCAACGAGAGCGACAATTGCTGCAACATCTGTTGGTGTGATTGAGAGATCTGCAATTGCAGTGTCGCGTTCATTAGCCAGACGTGAAATTTCACCAAGCCACCAAGAGCGAGCTTTAGTTGGATCAGCGCCAAGTGCAACGGTTGCTTCGACAATGCCTAATACATCAGCATTAATCATTGCTTCCATCTCTTTTGCAGGTACGTTCCAAGCTTCTTGCAAGCGTTTGCGATGCAATGATGGGCGTTCTGGAATTCCAGCGCGAAGTTCTTCGACCCAAGCAGCATCCGGTGCAACCGGAACTAGATCGGGCTCTGGGAAATAGCGGTAATCCTCGGCTTGTTCTTTCGAGCGACCAGAGCGAGTTAAACCAGTATCTTCTTGGAAGTGACGAGTTTCTTGTACAACTCGCTCCCCCTCATTTAGAAGTTCAGCATGGCGAATCATTTCGCCGCGTACTGCGCGCTCGACTGAACGAAGTGAGTTAACGTTTTTGGTCTCGGAACGAGTACCCAAAACATCAGAGCCAATTAGACGTAATGAAACGTTGGCATCGCAACGAAGAGAGCCTTGTTCCATCTTCACATCAGATACGCCTAGACCGCGCAAGATATCGCGTAGTTCGCTGACATAAGCTTTCGCAACTTCTGGTGCGTATTTGCCAGTGCCCGGAACAATCTTGGTAACGATTTCAACTAATGGAATACCCGCGCGGTTGTAATCAAGCAGCGAGTAATCAGCACCATGGATGCGACCAGTTGCACCCCCTACGTGAAGTGATTTACCGGTGTCTTCTTCCATGTGCACGCGCTCTACTTCAACGCGGAATTGCTTTGTGCCTTCATCAGTTTCAATTTCAACATCAACATAGCCATTAACGCAGATTGGCTCGTCGTATTGCGAAATCTGGAAGTTCTTAGGCATATCTGGGTAGAAATAGTTCTTACGAGCGAAGCGACTAAATGGCGCGATTGAACAGTTAAGGGCAAGACCGATCTTGATTGTTGATTCGATCGCTTTTTCATTAACCGTTGGAAGTGCGCCAGGCAGAGCTAAACAAACTGGGCAAGTTTGGGTATTTGGTTCGGCGCCGAAAATTGTGCTGCAACCGCAGAACATCTTGGAATTTGTATTTAGTTCAACGTGAACTTCGAGACCAAGTACTGGTTCGTACTTTGCTACAACATCATCGTAAGTAAGGCTCACTTGGCACCCCCCATGATTGGTGCTTTATCGAGCAATGGTGCGCCCCACTTACTTAGAAGCGCGGCTTCAAGGGCTGCACCGACTGAGTACATACGCTCGTCTTTCATAACTGGTGACATGATTTGGAAACCAACTGGCAAACCATCTTCATCAGCTAGACCTGAAGGCAATGACATTCCGCCGATGCCTGCCATGTTTACCGGAATAGTTGCAATGTCATTTAAGTACATCGCCAGCGGATCATTAGCTTTCTCGCCGATTTTAAATGCCGTAGTTGGGCAAGTTGGCGAAACCAATACATCGGCTTTAGTAAAAGCGTTAGTGAAATCTTGGGTAATCAAAGTACGTACCTTTTGCGCGCTACCGTAATAAGCATCGTAATAACCAGAAGAAAGTGCGTAAGTACCCAAAATAATGCGGCGCTTAACTTCTTTTCCGAAACCAACTTCGCGAGTTAAGTTCATAACTGATTCAGCTGATGCGCCATCGACATCGCCAACGCGTAGGCCGTAACGCATGGCATCAAAGCGCGCGAGGTTTGAGGAACATTCAGATGGTGCAATTAAGTAATAAGCAGCAAGTGCGTATTCAAAGTTAGGTGCTGATACTTCAACAATTTCAGCGCCAGCTTTAGCAAGAAGCTCAAGGGATTCTTCAAACGAGCGCGAACGCCGGCTTGATAACCATCACCGTTGAGTTCTTTAACAACACCAATTTTCATGCCCTTTACATCGCCAGCACGGGCAGCAGCAACAACTTGTGGCACTGGTGCATTAATGCTGGTGGAATCTTTTGGATCATGGCCAGCAATCGCTTCGTGTAATAGCGCAGCATCTAGCACTGTGCGCGCGCAAGGACCGGCTTGATCAAGGGAAGATGAGAAAGCAACTAGGCCGAAACGAGATACGCCACCGTAAGTTGGCTTAACACCGACTGTGCCAGTAACTGCTGCTGGTTGACGAATAGATCCGCCAGTATCGGTACCAATTGCAAGTGGTGCTTCAAAAGCGGCAAGGGCTGCAGATGAACCGCCGCCAGAACCACCAGGAATACGAGTTAGATCCCAAGGATTATGAGTTGGACCGTAAGCTGAATTTTCAGTTGATGAACCCATTGCGAATTCATCCATGTTGGTCTTGCCTAAAATAACAATGTCATTCTTCTTTAAGTTAGCAACTACTGTTGAGTCATAAGGCGGGCGCCAACCTTCAAGAATCTTTGAACCACAAGTTGTCGGAATACCTTTTTGTGCCATTACATCTTTTAGGGCAAGTGGAACTCCGGCAAGTGGTGAGAGTTTTTCACCCTTAGCGCGCTTTGCATCGATCGCTGCAGCTTGAGCAAGTGCACCTTCGGTATCGACATGCAAGAAAGCGTGAACATCAGCATCGACACTTGCGATGCGATCAAGGTGTGCTTGAGTCAGTGCAAGTGAAGTTACTTCACCGGCGACAAGTTTGGCTGCCATTTCAGCAGCGGTTGAGCGAATCATTCTTCACCCAAAATCTGTGGCACTCGGAAACGTTGTTCTTCTTGCGCAGGAGCACCTGATAGTGCTTCTTCGGGAGTAAGACTTGGCACAACTACATCTGCGCGAAAGACATTGCGAAGCGGCAGTGGGTGTGAAGTGGCTTCGACATCAGCGCCAGCGACTTCTTGCACGCGAGCAACTGCATCGAGAATGACTGTGAACTCATTTGAGAGAGCAACTAGCTCTTCTTCACTCATTTCAATGCGGGCTAAGCCGGCAAGTTTTGCGACATCATCGCGAGATAACGAACTCATGGGGCCAATCTTAATGGGCTACTACTGGCGGATTTGACCGTCGCCGGTGACGATCCAGGTGGTTGTAGTCATAGCTTCTAGACCCATGGGGCCACGGGCATGAAGTTTCTGATTGCTAATTCCGATTTCGGCGCCAAAGCCCATCTGTTCGCCATCAGTAAAACGAGTACTGGTATTGATCATGACTGCGGCGCAATCTGAGAGTGCGATGAATCGCTGCACTGCGGTATCTGATTCGGAAACGATTGATTCGGTGTGCTGGGTGCCGTATTTAGCAATGTGATCGGCAGCTGCATCAACGCTAGCCACTACCCCAACATTCATCTCGAGAATGCCATATTCGGTTGACCAATTTTCTTCGGTGGCCAGAGTTGCTGGAATCTTTAATTCGTTTGCTACGGCAAGTGCTTTAGCATCAACATTTAACTTAACGCCAGCATCATGCAGACCCTTAAGCGCAGTTGGCAAGAATTGAGCAGCAACTGATTCGTGAACCAAAAGAGTCTCAGCCGCGTTACAAACACTTGGCCGATGACATTTCGAGTTAATTAAAATTGGTAGCGCTTTAGCAAGATCGGCAAACTCATCGACATAGACATGGCAAACACCCGCGCCAGTTTCAATAGTTGGCACGCTAGATTCATCGACCACCATGCGAATGAGTGCAGCACTGCCACGCGGAATAACAAGATCAACTTTGCCGCGGGCATTTAGCAGCGCCTTGACAGTGTCGCGATCATCAGACGGCACAAGTTGTAATACATCTGGTGAAATCTTGGTCTTTGCCAACGCGCTGCGCATTACCGCGAGCAAAATCGCGTTGCTACTTGCTGCCGTTGACGAACCACGTAACAAAGCTGCGTTGCCTGACATTAATAAAATTACGGCCGCATCAACGGTCACATTTGGGCGGGCCTCGTAAACCATCCCGATTACCCCGAATGGAACTGAGATCTGCTTTAGATGTAGCCCATTTGGCAGAGTGCGCTCACGCAATACATTTCCGAGTGGATCTTCAAGGGCTGCGACTTGGCGCGCGCCACTTGCAATACCTTTTACGCGTTCAGCGGTAAGTAGTAAACGATCTTGTAGTTGTGGGTGCATGCCGTCGGCAATACCGCGATCAATATCTACTTTATTAGCAGCCAGAATCTCAGCGCTGCGAGATTCGATCTCATCAGCAATGGCGTTAAGGGCTGCTGCACGCTCAGCGCCAGTTGCCACAGTCAGCGTGCGAGCAGCAGTGCGAGCTAAATCAGCTAACGCAGCAACAGTTGTAGTGGCACTCATAGCTAAAGCCTACAGAAGTACCAGGTCGTCGCGATGTACTAATTCGCGTTCATACTCTGGTCCTAGCGCTGCAGCAAGTTCTTTTGTTGATCGACCCAGCATTACTGGCAGTTCAACTGCATCAAATGCAACTAAGCCACGTGCAATTACTTTGCTATCTGGCCCAACTAATTCAACGGTATCGCCAGCAATGAAAGTTCCTTCAACTGCAGTAACGCCCGCTGGCAAAAGTGATGTGCCGCGTTCGCAAATTGCTTTTACTGCGCCCGCATCGAGAATTAACTTTCCTTGTGGCGTCGCTGCATGAGCAAGCCAAAGTAAACGTGAAGTTGTCTTGCGTTCGTGGCCCTGGAAATAAGTTCCAAGTTCAGCGCCAGCAATTGATTGAGCGGCTTGTTCAAGCGAAGTAAGTAACATTGAAATACCAGCACCGGTTGCAATGCGTGCAGCTTCAATCTTGGTAACCATTCCCCCGCTACCAACACCGGCAGAGCCTGCGCCACCAACTTCAATGGCTGCAATCTCGGCAAAGTCAGTAACTTCAGAAATTGCTTTAGCACCGGCTTGTGATGGATCAATGTCATAAAGGGCATCGATATCTGAAACCAAAACCAATAAATCTGCATCAATTAACAGCGCAACCAGAGCTGCCAATCGATCGTTATCGCCAAAACGAATTTCTTGAGTTCCGACTGAATCGTTTTCGTTAATGATTGGTACCACGCCTAATTGCAGCAACTTAAATAGCGTGCGCTGCACATTCTGATAATGAACGCGGCGCACAATATCTTCAGTGGTAATCAATACTTGGGACGCAGTAATTGAGTGCTTGGCAAAACTCTCGGTATAGCGATGGATTAATAGCCCTTGGCCAACAGAGGCTGCTGCTTGTTGTGTTGCTAAGTCTTTAGGACGAGCTGATAAGCCAAGCGGCGCTAAACCGGCTGCAATTGCACCGGAAGAAACAACTAGAACTTCGGCTCCACGTGATTTAGCGGCAGCAACAATTGCCACAATTTTTTCTACGGCAGCTGGGTCTAGTGCCGAACCGGCGCTACCGGTTAGAGAGGAAGAGCCAATCTTGATAACAATGCGCTTGGCGCTGGCGATTGAGTTTCGGGCCATCACTCATCATCTCCATCCAATTGAGCTAATTCAAGATCTACGACATCGGCAATTTTAGGGTTGTGTGGGTCAGAAACGTTGTACTCCCACTGCTTGGCGATTTCATCTTCGCTGAGCACATCATCAATACGATTAACAGGTTTCCAAGTTGTTTCAAGGCGCGAATCCTCGCCACGACGGTGCAAGTGTCCAGCAAGTTGTTCAGCGCCAGCTTCAATCGTTGGCTCCCAATCAAATACCACTTCGTTTTCACCGGAACCAATACGAACTTCACTGCCTGCAACTGCGCCCTTTTTATAAAGTTCTTTTTCAACACCAAGTTGCGCCAAGCGATCGGCTAAGTAACCAATTGCTTCGGCGTTCTTGAAGTTTGTTTGACGAACCCAGCGCACAACTTTGGCGCCGCGCACAGTAAATGAACCATCTTCATTTGCCTTAACTGTGAAACCTGAATCATCAACTGCGGTTGGACGCAAAATAATTCGAGTGCGCTCTTCTTTTGCCATTGATGCACGTGATGCTTGAATCAATCGCGCCATGGCATAAGTTAAATTTGTTAGACCTTCACGGCTGGCAGCTGAAACTGGATAAACCTCGTAACCTTTTTCGCGCAACGTATCGGCGACCATGTCGGCCATCGCGGCACCATCAGGAATATCAATTTTATTTAGCGCAATGATGCGTGGGCGATCTTCGAGACCACCATATTCAGCAAGTTCGGATTCGATAACTTCGAGATCCTGAATCGGATTACGATCAGTTTCAAGTGTGCCGCAATCGAGAACATGCACAAGTGCAACGCAACGTTCAACGTGACGCAAGAACTCAAGGCCTAAACCTTTACCTTGACTAGCACCTGGAATTAAACCTGGCACATCGGCGACGGTGAAACGAGTGTCTCCTGCATTAACCACACCTAGGTTTGGTACCAAAGTAGTAAATGGATATTCCGCAATCTTTGGACGCGCTGCAGAGATAGCTGCGATCAGCGATGATTTACCAGCACTTGGATAACCAACAAGTGCGATATCAGCAACGCTTTTTAGTTCAAGCTGCAGTGTGCGCTCTTCGCCTGGTTCGCCAAGTAGTGCGAAACCTGGTGCACGACGCTTAGAAGAAGAGAGTGCCAGGTTGCCAAGGCCACCAAAGCCACCTTGAGCTGCAATAAAGGTAGTACCAGTGCCAACTAAGTCGGCTAATTGATTTCCGCGATCGTCATAGATAACGGTGCCATTTGGTACGCCGAGAATTAAATCGGTTCCGTAAACACCATCTTTGCGATCGCCATAACCTTGATGTCCAGAAGTTGCGCGACGATGTGGTGAGTGGTGGAAATCAAGCAGCGTAGTTACATCTGGATCAACGACCAGAATTACATCGCCACCGCGTCCACCATTACCGCCATCTGGCCCACCAAGTGGCTTAAATTTTTCGCGCTTAACTGAAACGCAACCATCGCCACCTTTTCCGGCAGCGGCATAAAGAGTTACACGATCAACGAATGTTGTCATTGCTACTCCTTACTTTTTATCAAATCATTTACCTGATGGAATTAAAAAAGCGAGCCACGCATACGTGCGGCTCGCTCTTTTATGAGAACCGA
>Ga0222712_10005360_pt1 | contig 13028 bp, 10 predicted proteins | sample C33_657DmetaG_FD_165043 | JGI IMG/M metagenome (GOLD analysis project Ga0222712, IMG submission 165043) | Estuarine water microbial communities from San Francisco Bay, California, United States - C33_657D | ecosystem: Environmental > Aquatic > Marine > Unclassified | place: USA: California...
AACCGTATAACGTGGATTGCCCCCCTTTTATAATTTCAATTTTTTGTATGTTGGCCAAATTAATCAAATTCCAATCCATCACTTGGCTTATATGCGAAGGGTCATTTAATGGAAATCCATCCATCAATAATAACACATGGCCTGTATTGGCTCCTCGTACATAAATTTCTTGGTTTGAACCCGGCGCGCTGCGCGCGCCTACTACCGAGATCCCCACCTGCTCCTGCAATAATTCACCCAAACTTTTGCCCAAACTCGCACGAATCTGCTCCGCGTTAATGAGGGTTAGAACTTTGCCCGTTCGGGCCAACTTCCCCGCCAGTTTAGGCGCAGAGACTTCCACTTCCTCCAAAATTTTAACTGAATCTTTTTCATGAAATAAAGCTTCTGCTGGAATCGAATGAGAAAGACTCGAAAAAGCATGAGCCGACTGTACCATAAAAAATACAGTAATCAGTGCAAAAAAATGCACCTTTTTGACAAAAAACATACAAAATGCCCATTTCAGGGCCATAAAAAATGGAAATAAATCGAACGCTCAACCTTAGCCCATCCTCCGTAGTCCAAGATTAAGTATGGTTTAAGGCAGGTCTCCTGACTCATTTTCATTACCTTTCTTACCTTCCCAGTTTCCCAGTGGTCTATTAGAAAAGCATTACGAAAATTTACAGTTGCGGGGACAGTGCTAGATTTCAACTAGCTTCCCTATTATGTGTTTGCCCCTTTTTGAAAAGAAGCACACACCCTAAACTGTCACAAAGCTAAGCCAATTATTACGCATAAAAAAACCGAATTCCCATTTGATCAAGTTCCTGATAAAATTTAAAATGATCAGGTAAATAATTCCATTTCTCGGAAAATCTAAGCTAATTGCCTCATCAATAAAAAAGAAATGCCTGATCAAATTAGATGTGCCTGGTGTTCAAATGACACCCTTTACCAAGATTACCACGATCTAGAATGGGGAAAAGAAATGCATGACGATCATGCCCTCTTTGAACTCTTAAGCCTCGAAGGATTTCAATCGGGGTTGAGTTGGATTACGATTTTAAGAAAACGAATTCATTTTAGGACTCAGTTCGAAAATTTCGACTATACCAAACTGGCTCATTGGACCGAAGAAAAACAAAACGAAGCACTGTTAAACCCAAACATTATTCGAAATAGACTCAAAATACAATCCGTCAAAACGAATGCCATTGCCTTCATGAAAATTCAGGAAAAATTTGGTAGCTTTGACCGATATATTTGGGAATTTGTGGACTTTAATCCCATCCTAAACCATTTCCATAGCCTAAAGGATTTACCTGTTAGTACCGAAATTTCCGAGAACATAAGTAAATCACTAAAGAAACATGGTTTCCGATTTGTCGGCCCAACCATCTGTTATTCTTTTATGCAAGCCTCTGGAATGACCATAGATCACATGTTAGATTGCTTTTGCCACCCAAAAAACAACCATGAATAACAGGATAGTCATTATCCCGACCTACAACGAAATCGAAAACATCACAGCTATCATCGAAAAGGTGTTGAGCCTGAAACCGCATTTCAATGTTTTAATCGTGGACGATGGTTCCCCTGACGGTACGGCCAATGCAGTTAAATTAGCCCAAAAAGAAAACCCCTCCCGTATTTTTCTCCTAGAAAGAAAAGGGAAAATGGGACTCGGAACCGCGTATATCGCAGGATTTAAATGGTCCATCGAAAATAATTATGATTTCATCTTTGAAATGGATGCCGATTTCTCACATAATCCTAAAGATCTTATCCGACTTTTTTACGCCTGCGCTAGCCCAGAAGAATTAAAGTCCGAAAAGATTGATCCCTCGCTTGCATTATCCGCCGACATGTCCATCGGCTCTCGGTATATCAATGGGGTAAATGTGGTTAATTGGCCCATGGGCCGAGTATTAATGTCCTATTTCGCTGGATTTTATGTTCGATTCATTACCGGAATCCCCATTCAAGACGCTACCGCAGGTTTCGTTTGCTACCGGAAAAAAGTATTAGAAACCATCCACCTCGACCAAATAAAATTTATTGGCTACGCATTCCAAGTAGAAATGAAATTCACCACCTGGAAATATAAATTCAACATCATTGAAGTGCCTATTATCTTTACCGATCGAACAAAAGGTACAAGCAAAATGTCCGCTAATATTTTCAAAGAAGCAATTTTCGGGGTAATCCAACTCAAAATAAATAGCTTATTTAACCGATATCACCGAGCATCATGAGCGACGCAGCACTCTATCAAACGTTAAAATCGGTGCACATCATTCTGGTCACCTCATGGTTTGCTGGACTTTTCTACCTACCTCGTTTACTCGTTTACCACGCTGAAGCTCAGGATAAACCCGAATTAGAAAAAACCATTCTTTCAAAACAGTTCGAGAAAATGGAGAAAATTCTTTTCAATGCGATCATGATACCTGCCCTTTGGCTCACCTGGATTTCAGGTATTTCATTGATCTACTTAGTTTGGTGGGATTCTTTTGGCCAACAACCCTGGTTGCATCTTAAATTAGCCTTTGTCGTCTGCATCACGATCTATCACTTCTATTGCAGACACCTGATCCGCAGCTTCAGAAACCAAAATTTTATTCTATCCGGAAACCAACTAAGACTTTTTAATGAAATAGCCACCATCCTTCTGGTCGCTGTCGTATTCATCGTAGTAGCCAAAAACACCTTCGATTGGATGTACGGACTTATAGGCTTTGTGGCCTTCGCCATCGCCATCATGTCTGCCGTTAAAATCGTGAAAAAATTGAGAGAAAAAGCTAACTAAGGGAACGATCCATTTCTCGCTTCACATCCTTTTCCTTAATATCATCCCGCTTATCAAAACTCTTCTTTCCCTTTGCCAAAGCAAAATTCAACTTCGCATATCCATTGTCCGAAATAAATAAGCGAGTAGGAATAATAGTCAAACCTACGTTCTTTAATTCCTTCTGCAATTTCCCTAATTCCCTCTTGGATAATAATAATTTTCGATCGCGAAGTGGATCATGATTAAAATGAGTTCCTTCATCATACTTTGAAATATGCATGTTACGAACATACAATTCCCCCTGAAAAAATAAGCAATAAGAATCCGTCAAGTTCGCCTTTCCCTGACGAATCGATTTAATCTCCGTACCCATCAAAACCATTCCCGCCGTAAACGTATCAATGAATGAATATTCAAAGGAAGCCCGTCGGTTTTTAATTTCAATCGTCTTAAGAATCTTATCCTTTCCCATTTCCTCTTACATAAAAAAAGCCACACAGTCGAACTGCGTGGCCTCCTCTAATCATTAAAATCTATTTATCGCCTTTCTTAGCTGCATATTCTTTATTCAATCCCTCAATCATTTTTTGGGTTACGTCGACCGACTCATCCGCAAATAAAATTCCACCGCCAATTTTTGAATATCCTAAAACAAACTCATACTTATTCTCCTTGTTCACCTTGCCTACATACTCACGAATATTATTGTATAATTCCTCGTTTTTCTTTGCCTGCTCTTGCCCTAATTCCGCTTGTTTTTGTTGGCTATATTGTTGCAATTCAGATCCCTTTTTCTTCAAGGTCATGTCTGCCGCTTGTAACTCAGCTTGCGTCATTGCAGAAGCACGTTGCTGAATAGCTTGCAATTCAGATTGAAGGGCACGCTCTTTTTGACCTAGGTCAACTTGCAAGCGGTATCCTTTATTTTCAAACTCTTTTTGAGCATCTTTATAAAACTGATAATTATTTAATAAAGAATCAGAATTAACAAAAACGATTCTTTTTCCATCCGCTGTAGAAGCACCTAAACCTGAACCAACAGATCCTGCAGGCTTCAAAAACAAAAATGCAATGGCAACTGTTAAAATGCCCAGCCAAACATAAGGTAAATTTTTCACGTGTATTCGTTTTTAAAATAGTAACGGGGACAAATATACAAGGTCTATTTTGATTGTCCTAAAAATTTATTATTTGAATCTTAATTTAGCACCAGCCCATGCCCACAATCCACCTGTTAAACCTCCTAAAACGCCTGTGACAGCATAAAGACCTATAATACTTCCCCCTAATGGAAATAAATTAGCCATTCTACCAGGCAAGGAACTCGGATGTTGGCCATCCATCCAAAACGCCGAAATAGCCCATAATAAAAAGCCTGAAACCAAGCCTAAAATAAACGCGCGCCCAGTGGGTATACGTAAAATATAAGCCAACAAACCAAATAAAATCCCTAAGGCGTACCAAGGTAAATAAATACCGGCAATGGCCCCAATAACAACCATAACTAAAACGATGGCCAACTGATACGAAAAACTTAACGAATGATTCATCCCTATTTTTTTATTGATAATATAATTTTCTTACGCAAACGCCCCGTTGCATCCTCAGGTTTATCTAAATATAACAAAGACCTAAGTTCTCCCTTAGCCCATGTGTCAATCAAATCGACATAATGTGCACTGCCCGGATTTCCAGACTGACCCCCTGGATATACTCCATGAGCTTTAGGTCTTCCTTCCTTTGAAAGTTCAACAATCATTCGCCAAGAAGGACCTGTCTTTGTCGTAGTTGCATTCACAATCGTTCCACCGCCACCCGTAGGGATGTTCAACCTACTTAACGCGTCCATTCCCGGAATCAAATGCCTAACTCCTGTTTGCTTATGTTTGTACCATGCCCACTCAGATCCAATAGGGCCATGCTTTTTAACCAAGGTATCAATGGAAGCCTTAAATGAGGCAGAAATAATTTCCTCCATATTTTCCTTTTTGTTTTTGGTTTTTACATTATCCCACCAAATAGCATTCGGTTCATCCTGCATCATTTTAATGGTTCGATCCACCGAAGGACTATTCATAGGCGCATTTTCATCTGCAGCAAACTCATCAGACCAAATAGCATCGTGTAAAAGCGAAACCCAATTTTCAAAAATAGTCGCTCCTTGTGAATCCGCAGCGTTTTGTAAATTCCAACGCTTTAATTCATTGGCCGCTTGAGCATAAACTCCTCCTGTAGGAGACTTTAATTTAGCCATTAAAAGAGGCAATAAAGTTCGCGCACGAATATTGAAATTGTCATTTTGTAAACCTCGCAACGAATCCATCGTAATTTTAGACATCGCCTCTAAACGTTCATTGATTCGACGACCACGCTCACTGGGCGCATATTGCCAACCCATATAATAAGGATAACTAGGATCCGCAGAACTTTGATTAGCCGAACTTAAAAAGCCACGAACTGGGTTTTTAGCATGCGGATTGTGTGATTGTGGAATAAAACCAGTCCAATCAGCCTTTGGATCCGTTCCATCCAACAAATATTTTCCCTGAGTATATGATTTTAAAGGAAACTTTCCATTCACCCACAAAGCAATATCCCCCTGATTACTAGCAAAAATGAAATTTTGGGCTGGCGCAGAATAATAAGTCAACGCCTGCGTATAATCAGCATAATTTGCCGCACGATTCAACTTATAAAAGGTGGTCAACTCCTGTGATTTTTCATGTGCGATCCATCGCAATGCATGCCCCACCGGAATATTGGATTTAAATGGCTTTTCATGACTTAAATAAACCACAGGTCCATGATGTGTGAAAAATATCGTGTCCACAAAACTCTCCTTCCCTTTGATATTGAATTTTTCAATACGCATCGTTGTTTTCTTCCATTTACCATCATGCCAATATTCTGCTTTGGATGCATCCTTGAATTTGACCTGATACCAATCCAAGATATCAGAACCTACATTAGTCACGCCCCAAGCCACATTTTTATTGAATCCCACAATAACGTTTGGCGTTCCCGGCATCGTAGAACCATACACATTGACCCCCGGAGCTACTAATTGCATTTGGTACCAAATAGAAGGCAATGACAAGGTTAGGTGTGGATCATTTGCCAACATAGGCAATCCCGAAACCGTTTTGTTTCCTGAAACCGCCCAGTTATTAGACCCAATGTTCGGATCTTTTTCAGGGGTTTTCATCGCACTGCCTAGACCAATAAAATCGGTAGGACTTTCTGGAATAGGCACCGGCTTGAAATCCCTAGGCGTTCCCACCGGGATAATTGGACTTTCGACAAATGGATAATTAGGAAATAAATCTTCAGCTACCGCCTTTCCATATTTTCGAAGAATGTTCGTCATCTTTAAATCATCCGTTCCAGAAGCAAGCACAAAAGACATATTCTTCAAGAAAAGTGCACTTTTAATCGGCGTCCATTTTTCAGGCGCATAATTCAGTAATTTATATTCCAACGGATAATTACGCTCCGTCAAACTTTCAATATAGGCATTGACTCCATCTGAATACGCTTGTAAAGTCTCGGTCGCTTTTGGGTCTTCTTTCATCCCCTCAAAAGATTTTTCAGCTCCATAAACAGCGCCCATCCTTCGTTGGAACTGATCTGAAACCATCCCCTTCTCTCCCACAATCTCAGAAATTCTACCCCCAGCAAAATGCGTTTGAAATTCCATCTGCCACAAACGATCTTTGGCCGTCAAATACCCCTGAGCTACATATAAATCATGGTCATTTTCGGCAAATACGTGTGGGACCCCCATTTCATCATACACCACGGTAACTGTTTTTTCCAAACCTGGAATTTGTAAATTTTCTTCTGTTAATTCGGAAGATTCCGGTGCCTCTGCATTCACCCAAAATCCATGAAAGGGACTCATTAATTTACCCAAAGGCGGAAGAGTTCCCCATGAATTGTGCAAGGCATAGGTCCAAATAATGGCCAGAGCCAAGGGGAATATAGATTTAATGTATTTCATGAAAAAATTTGCAAAAGATTTAAATAAAATTTCGAAGATTTTATTTTATTATAAAAAGACAATTTTACACATTTGTGACATAATGCCCAAATAATTTATATTTTTAATCCCTAAATGATTCATAAACTTGAAAAGAAGAACTTTCCTCCAAACATCCGGAATTATTGGCTCCGCAACAATCTTACCTAGCCCGGCATCAGGTCAAAACCAATTAGCCAACGAGCCCATCATTATAGCCACTTGGAAAAACGAAAAAGGGACGAAATCCGGTTGGGATAAAATGATGCAAACGGGTCGTGCCTTAGATGGAGTAGAAGCTGGAGCATGGATTCCTGAAGCTGATCCCAACGAAACATCCGTGGGTTATGGAGGACTTCCAGACCGAGATGGCCACGTAACTTTAGATGCTTGCATCATGGATCACTTAGGAAATGCAGGGGCAGTCACATTTTTAGAAGGCATCATGCATCCCATTTCAGTGGCAAGAGCCGTAATGGAAAAAACGCCTCACGTGATGCTTTCGGGTGCCGGGGCATTAAAGTTTGCCTTAGAACAAGGATTCAAAAAGCAAAACTTGCTTACACCCGCCTCCAAAAAAGCCTGGGAAGAATGGAAAAAAGAATCAAAATATAAGCCCATCGTCAACATTGAAAATCATGATACGATCGGCCTATTAGGTATAGGAAAAGCTGGAGAAATAGCTGGAGCTTGTTCTACCAGTGGATTAGCGTATAAAATGCATGGGCGTGTCGGCGACTCCCCCATCATCGGCGGAGCAGTATTTTGTGATGATGAAGTTGGCGGCGCCTGTGCCACAGGTTTGGGCGAATTTGTGATGAAAACCTTGGGTTCATTTTTAATCGTTGAATTTATGAGGCAAGGAATGTCTCCCCAAAAAGCCTGCGAAGAAGCCATCATGCGAATAGTCAAGCGATATAAATACCAGGAATTCCAAGTAGGGTATTTGGCGCTAAATAAAAAAGGCGAATATGGTGCCTATTCTATTCAAAAAGGATTTAATTTCACCATAACAAAAAACGGAATTACGCAAGTCATTGAAAGTGCTTCCTACATGTCCTAGAAAACTCGAAAAATTAAGTGGAAAAAATCGTTAAAAAATCGGCTAGCAAAAAGCAATTTCTCTTTGAGGTAGCCTGGGAAACTTGTAACCAAGTAGGTGGAATATATACCGTTATTCGGACCAAAGTTCCCTCCATGGTTGAAAAATGGGGCGATGATTATGCCTTATTGGGACCCTATTTCACCCATACAGCCGCCGCGGAATTTGAGCCACTTGAATTACCAGAGGAAGATTCACCTATTAACAATTCAATCCGTACCTTAAGATCGCTAGGCCTGAAAGTACATTATGGCCATTGGCTCATCACGGGAAAGCCGAAAATTATTTTATTTGACATAGATTCAGTCCATAATCAAATCGACGCGATCAAAGGGCGAATTTGGGAAAACCACAAAATATCCACTTTAGGGGTTGAAGAATTAGTGAATCAAACGATCGCTTTCGGCGAGATGATCCGACTATTTATCACGGAACTAGCCCTCGAAAATAAATCAAAAAAAGAGATCATCGTCCATTTTCATGAATGGATGGCCTCCACTTGTTTGCCCGATTTACGAAAAGATAAAGTTAAAATATCAACCGTCTTTACAACCCACGCAACGATGTTGGGACGTTATTTAGCCGGAAATGTACCTAATTTTTACGAGGTAATTGATCAGTTTGACTGGTTAAAGGAGGCAAAGCATTATGGAATCGAAGCGCAAGTTAGTTTCGAAAGAGCGGCTGCCCAAAAGGCCAACGTGTTGACCACCGTTTCCGATATCACCGCCAAAGAATGCCAGTATTTTTTAGGCCGAATTCCAGAATTGATTCTGCCTAACGGCCTAAATATTCAGCGATTTGCCGCACTGCATGAACATCAAAACCTCCATTCTAAATACAAAGAAAGTATATCAGATTTTGTGATGGGGCACTTTTTCCAAAATCAACCTTTTGACCTAGAACAAACTTTATATCTATTTACATCGGGTCGATTTGAATATACCAATAAGGGATATGACCTGACTTTGGATGCCCTGAAAATATTAAACCAGAAATTGAAAGATGCTGGTTCTAAAAAAACGGTGGTCATGTTTTTCATTACCAAACAGCCATACCATACGATAGACCCAGAAGTACTTCAGTCAAGAGCCGTTTTAAATGAAATAAGAGAAAATTGTTTAGCGATAGAAAAGTCGGTGGGCGAGAAATTATTTCAAGCCTCCGCCGCTTCCAAAGATTTACAAATACCCGATTTAAATAATTTTGTTGACGAATATTGGCGGATGCGTTTACGCAGGACCGTTCAAACTTGGAAAACGGATACTAAACCCAAAGTGGTCACTCATTTATTAAAAAATGAAGACGACATCATTCGCAATCTGATTCGAACAGGATTAACCAACAACCCAGACGATAAAGTAAAAATTGTCTATCACCCTGATTTTATTGTCTCTACAAACCCATTATTTGGTTTAGATTATGGCCAATTTGTTCGCGGTTGTCACCTAGGTGTTTTTCCAAGTTATTACGAACCATGGGGATATACGCCCTTAGAATGTATGGCCAGAGGCGTGCCTACGATCACTTCAGATTTATCAGGTTTTGGGGATTATATGATGCAAATTATGCGTGACTATGATCAATGGGGCGTTAGCGTGGTCAATAGAAAATCTCAGACTTATCAGGAATCTGCTGAACATTTGGCAACCCTATTATTCAAATTTGCACAGCAATCCCAGCGAGATCGTATCCTTCAAAGAAACCGAGTAGAAAGTATTGCAGATACTTTTGACTGGTCTAATTTAAGGGGCTGCTACGATACCGCACATGAACTAGCTGTTTTGAAAAAATAAACACTCCCTCAAAAATGCTTTAAAGCCTCCCGTTTTGAGAGGGGCATTAAAGGGTGATTGTCGACAAAATCCAACACCCATTCTTGGTCAGTTCTGGCATATTGCCGCAAGGACCAGCCAATGGCTTTTTGAATAAAAAATTCTTTGGATGTATTTAAAGATAAAATGATGGTTGACAAAAGCGTCACATCAGTTTGTTTTTTATAGTCCAACTGGAATAAAATGCATAAACGCTGATGCCAAAAATTCGGCGATTTTATCCATAATGAAATCCATTCTGATCGTTCCTGTGGATAGCGTTGAAAATACAAACCCAAAACTTTGGGCCCCAGCACATCCACCACATCCCACCATGAATTTTCATCAACCCAGCGATGGACCAATAAAGGAACCCGCGAATCCCATGAATTTTTTGCCTTCAATAAATAGGCCATCGCCACATATTGGAACTCCCGTTCAGGCATTGCAAACAGTTCAGAACTGACTTCATACCAATCCTCCGCCTTGCCGTATATTTTATAAATATCCCTGAAAACTAAAGCTTGTTCAGGCTTTTTAATTCCAATAAACAGGTATTTATTGCGCATATATTGGCGCATCCAATGTGCATTTTCCGGATTTTCTAATGCATAAAAAGCATCCTTTATGGCGCCAATAAAACTCATCGATTTGAAAAATAGAGCTCCCCTTTCAACCCACTCTCAGTAACCCCCCACCTTGAGGCGTCAAATGGATTGTATTGAATATCCACAAAGTTGATTTCATAAAAATTCTTCCAGGTAGTTTTCTCTCGATCTAACTTTCTGATTCGATTGGCTGAAACATTCATCACCTCTAACTCAATGTGATTCTTGTCCTTCAAAACACCTTTCGGTATATTCATCTGATACGGCAAAGACCAAACAATTCCCAAATCCTGCCCATTAATTTTGACGCGAACCCAATCACGAACCTCATCCAAATGCAATATTTGACACGCCTTTATTTGTTCCGGAATCAAGTCAAAATCAAAGGCATACGTCGCTTTACCCCAATAATCATGGGTCGAAGAATCAGCCGTCCAAAATGCCATGATATCCAAAGGCTTAGTTTTAACTAATTGATTCGGAAAAGAAAGCATAATTTTTTCACGCGGCTCCAAGGGTACAAAAACCTTTGGAACTGCCAATTTAGCTAAAGCCCTTTTATCAACTTTAGCAGACCGGACGATGACGCTTTGGCCAGGTGCTAAAGACATGAAAAATTGCTTTTGTTTATTTAAGTGCTCCTTCCAAATTTTTCCCGTCAAAGGATCTTCGATTTCTACATCTGAAACAGCTTTTGACAAATTAATCATCCCCTCTGAAAAGTTTTTAGATAGGTTGGCAATAAAATATTTCGCCCCTTCAACTGACCTCTTGCGTAAAAAGGATAAATTCAAATCCGCTATACTTTCACGGTTAATTTTAAAACGCTCTAGCACATTAATGGGGTCAGAAATCCAACGCATTAATAACGTTTCTTTAGCGGCTTGCCAACGAGCCTTTTGGTCTTCGTTGAGCCCAAAAGAATTTGGATTCAGAGGCATATGTTCCAAGAAATAAACCGGCAAACCTTGCTTCACCCATTTGGCCCATAGCTCCATGGTTTCTAATGACACATAATGCGGCGCTGGAATGAGCAAAATTTTATACTCATTTCCTGAAACTGATTTCCACGTTCTTCTAGGGGTGACTTGCAATGATTTCATCAAATCATCCGAGATGTAGTCCAATTGGTACCCCTTGTTTTGCATGTGTTCAGACCATTTTCCAAACGATGTATTGACCATCCAATCTCGACTATTGGCATGTAAATCAAGTAAATGAATTTTACCCTTTCCATTTCTTTCATGCCAAATATCTTCCATCGGGAAGTACATCAATACATCAGAATCCGTCGGATCCTTTTGCAACATGGTTTGGCATTTGTCAATGTACCGGTTCAGTTCTGGCAAAGCTTCCCAAAAATGACTTTGAGGATTAAAATTGGTACTCGCGTAAAACAACCAACCGGGCCAGGCAATTTCCGGCGGAGAGTATGTCGCCCCGTGGAAAAAAAGGTGATTGACACCGCCAATAAACACTTGGTCTACCACAGGTTTTACCTGTGCCAATGAAACCTTAAAATGATTTCCGAGCCAAGTAGCCGTCTCCGCAGAAACCAATTTTTTACCTAATAAATTAGCCGCTGAAGAAGCCAATTTTAAATTGCGAACATCAGGTATTCCAAAACGCACCGAATCATAATCAGGATCCACTCGATACCCTGGAATATCAAAAGGTTTGCTTCCAAAAAATTCCGTTTCGGGAATGTCGACAGCCGCGTAAATATCGATGAGGTTTCCCGGTGAACCATGCGCTTGATTTCTACTTTGGAAACCCATGGATTTAATCCAATCCGCAAATGGATTTGAAAACTGGCTCAGCAATAACTGGGAAATCGTTCGATGGTAATCCGCCCAAATCATATTTTCTGTTTCCGTTTCAGCTTTTGGCTTTGCCAAAATATCCAAATGTTTCCTTAAGTCATAATGATTTAAACGAATAAATTCAGCAAAAAGTCCAGCGGTATAATTAGCCCCATACACTTCATAAGAATCATTATACAAGGCTCTTAAAGGAGCATGAGACTTTTTCAATAAGGGCACAAAAGTTTCTCGGTAATGCGCAAATGCCGACTTAGAAAAATGGTCTATCACGAGACCTTCGCCTCCTGGAGCAGCGCGTTTAACCTTTTGATTCGTTAAATTTTGACTCAATTGGAACAATTTTGCACCCGAATTTCCTGCTTGGAATTGCATCTTCTTTTGGCCGATGAGCTCTTGAGTGAATTGACCATCCACATAGACAGAAACAGCTTGGATATCACCTGTTGGGGCTTGCCAAGATTGATTCGGCCCTAAAACAATTTCGTCAATTTTATAGGCTTTGGCCGCTTCAGTCTTTGTAATTTGAGGACCACCTAGAGGCCAACCCGTTCCTAAGGTCATATCAATGCCTAAGTGCAATCGATTTGCTTCTTTTAAAACAAAGGCAAATTTTTGTTGCCAACCAGCACCTAAATAATTCTGAAAAGATGATTCAAAGCCTTTAGCCCCATAAATAGGGATTATGTGTAAACCGCCAAAACCCGCTTTGGCAAATGCCTCCAAATTGTGTGTGATCCCCTTTTCTGTCACTGCACTACCTGGCCACCACCAATAAACCCAAGGTTTGGTCGTAGAAAAAACGACAGGATCCGAAGATCCTGCCGTTTTCAAACAAATAGATATGACAAAAATGAGGATGAAGCTAAATTTTTTCATGCCTCTACATT
>Ga0222712_10005361_pt1 | contig 13028 bp, 13 predicted proteins | sample C33_657DmetaG_FD_165043 | JGI IMG/M metagenome (GOLD analysis project Ga0222712, IMG submission 165043) | Estuarine water microbial communities from San Francisco Bay, California, United States - C33_657D | ecosystem: Environmental > Aquatic > Marine > Unclassified | place: USA: California...
CCGCCTTCCAGGCCGCGTGCCCGCTCACCATCCACGAGACTGCGCCGGCTGCATAGCCGAGCTCTGGACGTCGCGTCACATCGGCCGTGGTGGCCACGTGGTCCCAGGCGGCTCCGTCAACGACACCGCCAACGGCTGTGGTGAGGAGTGACACATTTTGTAGCAGCGACTTGGCGATGCGATCGCGTTGCTCGCTCGTAAAGTCTTCCGCTTTACCGTTGGTGATGAGGAGCATGATCGAGCTGTGCGAGACCGTCCAGTCGACTTGGTATTTCAGGGCGGCGGCGAAGTGCTCGCGCGGCGCATGGCCAAACTGCTCCCACACTTTCACGAAGCCCCGTCCGTACTCCTCATATGAAGTGACGGCCGCCTCTCGAATCAGCCCTTCACGAGATTTGAAGTGGTAGTTGACCAGGTTCGGCTTGATGCCCAGCTGCTTGCAGATCGTGAGGGGGGTGAAGGTTTCCGCGCCAGCGCTCGTGATTTCGGCGATGGTCGCCTGCAGGATTGCGTCACGAGTAGAAATCTTTTCAGTGGGCATTGCGGGAGACTAGCATCAGGTACGATTCCGTTCTTATGACAGAAAACGCAACGCTGAACCGCCAACTCACGCACATGGCCTGGGCAAACACCCAGATGTTCTCGGTGTTGGCCGCCCTCCCTGCCAACGCGCTCTCCTTCGCCTCGCCGGGCTCCGAATGGAGCGTTGGCGCTATCGCCCACCACCTCGTGACGGCCGCCGAAAACTACGCTCAGCGTCTGCACGGTGAGCCGCGCGCCGAGAAGCGCGAGCTCCCAAGCACCGTCGCCGATCTCGCAGTCCTTGCCGCTGCCGTCAAGGTTGCCGATGCCAAACTCCTTGCAGGCGCACAACGCCCGGGCGACGAGATCCTCACCTGGATCTCGTACGGCGGCGAAGAGATCTCCGTTCCCCGCTGGGTACTCGTCAATCAGGCCGTGCACCACGCCACCGAGCATCGCGCTCAGATCGCCGGCGCACTCGCCGCAAATGGCAACACCTCACTCGACCTCGATGCGCTCGACGTCTGGACGTATAACGACGGCTTGCAAGGTTGAGCACGCTCAGCCAGCGCCACAACACGGCACTCCTGATCATCGACGTACAAGTCGGCGTCGTCGGCGCTGCGTTTCAGCGCGAGGCAGTCATCGCCAACATCCAAACGCTCCTTACCGCCGCCCGGGCCGCTGGTACGCCAGTGGTTTGGGTGCAGCACTCCGAAGAGCAGATGCCCATCGGCAGCGAGGCATGGCAGTACGTGCCTGAGCTCGTGCGCCTCGAGAGTGAACCGCTGGTGCACAAGCTCTACGGCGATTCCTTCGAGGCAACGGATCTCGAGTTGGCTCTTGCTGCTGCGAAGGTTGGCCACCTCGTGGTGGTTGGCGCACAGACCGACGCCTGCATTCGCTCAACCATTCATGGTGCGTTCACCCGTGGCTATGACGTGACGCTCGTCAGCGATGCCCACACCACCGAAGACATGACCGAGTGGGGCGCACCGCCTCCCAACGTGATCATCAAGCACACCAACATGTACTGGGGCTTTCAGTCGGCGCCCGGGCGAACGGCGCGCGTGTCGTCAACCGAAGCGATTAACTTCTCAGTGTCCCCAGCGACTCAGTAACGGCCTCCACGAGCGGCCTCGTTGCCGCTGATGCGTTGGGCGATCCAGACCGGGACGATCGACAGGATCACGAGCACGAGCGCGACGACATTCACCACCGGGAGCTGGTAGGAGCGCTGAAGCTCTCCGTAGACCCAGACAGGCAGCGTCCGTGCCCCCGGCCCAGCGGCAAAGAGCGTGACGATCACCTCGTCAAAGGAGAGGGCGAAGGCCAACAACCCACCAGAGAGGAGCGCGGTGCGCATGCCCGGGAGCGTGATGCGGCGGAACGTCATCAGTGGACCGGCGCCCAGATCGGCTGATGCCTCCTCGGGGCTCCGCGGCAGGCGTCGGAGGCGCGCAACCACGTTGTTGTACGCCACGACCACGCAGAAGGTTGCATGGGCGACCACGATCGTGTGCAACCCGAGGCTGATGCCGAAGAGTTTGAAGGTGCTTTGCAGGGCAATGCCCGTGATCACCCCAGGGAGCGCGATCGGCAGTACAAAGAGGAACGAAATCGCATTCTTGCCGAAGAAGTCGTATCGCTGGAGTGCAAGGGCTGCCAGTGTTCCGAGCACGAGGGCGAGCAGCATTGAGACAGTCGCAACGATCAGTGAGTTGAGCAGCGCATCGCGGATCGCCTCGCTCTCTGCGGCCGCCGCGAACCAGTCGAGCGTCAGGCCGGTCGGCGGCCACCCGCCGAGCGGGCTCTCGTTGAATGCGTAAACCGCGAGGATTATCAGCGGCAGGTAGATGAAGACAAGCACCCCGCCCGTCACGATACGCAGCATCGCCCGAACCAGCGGAGACTCAACCACGATCGCAGGCCAGTCTGCTCACAGCGACTCAAACGCCCCGAGGCGTCTAGCGAAGAGGAGGTAGGCCATCATCACGGCAATCGGCAGGAAGGAGTAGGCCGCCGCGACAGGTAGGCTGCCGAGCGCCGAGTTGTCATAGATGACGTTGCCGATGAATTTCGCGTCGGAGACCAGATCGGGGACGATGTAATCGCCCAGGCTGAGCGAGAAGGTGAAGATCGAGCCAGCGGCGAGCGCCGGGATCAGCTGCGGGAAGATCACCCGTCTGAAGGTGACCCAGCCCCGACCACCGAGATCCGCAGAGGCCTCGAGGAGCGAAGTCGGAATGCGCTCCAATCCGGCATAGACCGGAAGGATCATGTACGGGAGCCAGAGATAGGTGAGCACGAGCCACGAGTTCCAGATCTCGGTGAGTCCAGGGCCTTCAATGCCGAGCGGGGCGACCAGCCAGCCGAGGAGCCCGTTGGCCTGCAGTATCGTGCGCCAGGCGTACACCTTGACGAGATACGACGCCCACAGGGGCATCGTCACCGCCACGAGCACCAATGCCCGAACGCGCGGCGAGGCAATGCGGGCGATGTAGTAGGCAACCGGCAGAGCAATGATCGCCGCCGTAAGCGTCACCAACACCGCGATGCCAATCGTCCGTAATGCGATCGCAAGATAGACAGGGTTCCCGAGGATCTGTCCGAAGGCGTCGAGTGTCCAGTCAAACGGTGCAACCTTCCCCGTAAAGGAGTCCTTCGACCAGAATGCGTGAGCTAGGAGTACCACGAGCGATCCGATGTACACGGTGCCGATCCATGTCAGCGGAGCGGAGAGAAGCGCGCCGAGCGACGCGCGCGGGCGCGCCGAAAACCATCGGGCAATGCGGGAGATCATTTTGTGGTCACCTGCTGAGAAACGGAACGGGACCCCTCGCGACTTTCCATCGTCGAGGGGCCCCGCCCCAGTTCAACTGCTACTGGACCGGTCAGTTGCCGCGCAGCGTCGTCCAGGCTTCGACCCAATCGTCTTGGGTCTTGCAGGTCGTCGCTGCATCGTCATCGTCGCAATCCTCGCGGGGAGTCGCCCAGTACCAGATCTTCTCCCAGTACGCCTCGTCCGCTGCGTGCGTGAGCTCGCAGTGGCCGGGTGAGATCGTCTCTGCGTAATCGCAGGCGGCCTGACTCGTTGCCGCCTCGCCGAAGAAGACAGTCGCCTGACCATTTGCCTCAGCTGACATCATGTGGTTCATCCACAGGTACATGCAGTTCGGGTTCTTCGCATTCGTGGCCATCATCCAAGTGTCCGACCATCCGGTCGAGCCCTCAGCCGGCATTAACGTCTGGACCTTTGGCGCGTTGGCGTCAGTGCCCAACACGTTGGCCATGAACTGCCATGTGGTGCCAACCACGAGATCTCCGCTGGCGAACCCAGCGACCTGGTCGGCGTAACTGCTCCAGTAGACGACTCCGAGTTCCTCCTGTTTCTCCAGGAGGTCAATTGCCGCCGCAAACTGCTCCTCGTTCAGCTGATACGGATTCGTGATCCCTAGCTCCGGACGCTTGGCCATCAAATGAATGGCTGCATCAGCGATGTAGATCGACGAGTCGTAGATGCTGATCTTCCCGTTGACGGTCGAGTTGCCCTCCCACACCGCATCCCACGAGGTCAGCGGGGTGGTGATGAGATCGCTGTTCCACATCAACAGGTTCGGACCTCGCCCGTGCGGCACGCCGTAGGGCATGCCGTTCTGCGAGTTGTGGGCCTGGTTCTTCAGGCCGCTGAAGACGTTCGCATAGTTTGAGAGCAGATCAACGTTGACCGGTGCCACGTCGCCCGCCGTCATGAGGCGGACGGAGGCGTCACCCGAGAACGAGCCGCCGTCGTACTGCCCCGATTGGAGCAGCTGCACGCCGTTGTTCGAGTCGGTCATCGCCGTCGTGTTCACCTTGCACCCGGTCGCCTCCTCGAACGGATCGACCCAGTTGAATCCTTCGTATTCGCCGCGCTCTGCGTAGCCTGGCCAGATGATCAGGTTGAGCTCGCCCTCGCCTTCGCCGAGCGTCTCGAGCCAGCCTGCCGGCTTCTCGGACGGCGACGAACTCACCTCCGAGGTACCGCCGCAGGCCGCGACGAGCAGTGCGAGCGCCGCCGCAACGGTCGCTCCCTTGAATCGCTTCATGGTTCCTCCGATACCTACGCTGGAGCCGCCTGCGGATTCTCCGCAAGGGACAGCAGGTGCTCCCGCCTCCACGTCACCCGAACCCTTCGACCGATCGCGGAGTGCGACTCCATTGGAGACTCCTTCAGGTTCAGCTGTGCCACCATCAGGTCGTCGCCAGTGTCTAACGCGATCTTATAGCGCGTTTCGGCCCCCAAAAAGACGACTGATGCGATTGTTCCCAGGGCAGATCCTTCGTCTGCAGCGACCAGATCGTCGGGCTCATCGAGCCGGATGCGCTCCGGTCTAATGGCGATCCTCCCTCGGGCCCCGAAACTGCGTCGCGCCGACTCGTCCGGGTAGATGTTCGAGTTGCCCACGAAGCCGGCGACAAAGGCGGTTGCCGGGTGTTCATAGACCTCTGCGGGCGCGCCCACCTGGACGATCGACCCGCGGTGAAATACTGCAAGTCGATCGCTCATAGTGAGCGCCTCCTGCTGATCGTGCGTGACGTACACAAAGGTGATCCCTACCGCCGCCTGGATGGCCTTGAGCTCGACCTGCATCTCCTCGCGAAGCTTGAGGTCGAGGGCACCGAGTGGCTCGTCGAGCAGGAGCACGCGCGGTCGGTTGACGAGCGCCCGAGCCAGCGCAACGCGCTGCCGCTGCCCGCCGGAAAGCTGCGCGGGTCGGCGTTCGTCGTAGCCCTCGAGTCTGACCATCCGGAGCGCCTCCTGCACGCGCACCGCCCGCTCCGCGGCGGGGACGCGTCGCACCTCAAGACCGTAGGCAATGTTCTCGGCGACCGTCATGTGAGGAAAGAGGGCATAGTCTTGGAACACGGTGTTCACGTCACGATCGAACGGCGGCTTCGTGGTGACATCCTCACCGTGGAGCCAGATCTGCCCAGACGTGGGAGCCTCGAACCCTGCGATCATCCGCAGCGTCGTGGTCTTGCCCGAACCAGATGGTCCGAGGAGCGAGAAGAACTCACCGTCGCGAATCTCCAGGTCGATACCAGCAACCGCCGGGGCAACATCGCCCGAGCCGTAACTCTTAGTCAGTCCGCGCAGAGAAACTGCCGGCACACTCGATGAACGCTCGCTCATAGACGAGAGCCTATCAGGCTACGGCCGCGCAAAGGCATGGGTGCACCACGCTGCGAAGTCGTGCTGGGCCGGAAATGTAGGGCATCTCGGACCTTTAGCACGCAGTTGCCGTCGGCCTTGTTGGGGTTTCGCGCAGCCTCCGCGTCAAATCCTGATTGCCAGGCGCAGTTTCGACCTGATCCCCGTTCGGCGCCGATGTAGCTCAGTGGTAGAGCAGCTGTTTCGTAATCACCAGCAAGCGCGGTGTTGTGCCGCTTTGGGCGCAAAAACAGCAGGTCTGGGGCCGATTTCTACCCAACGCACCCAACATTTAGCCCAACGATTGGCACCATTTCAAACAACGAGTTTGGCGATGTTATCCCTTGCGTTGCCGAGCGCTCTCGTAGCGTGATCCGACCAGCGCCGTACCAACGGCGCCGCCAAGCCCAAAGCCCTCAGGCATGTCGACGTAAAGCGACTCAACTTCACCGGGTCGAACAATGTAGGTCTCGTGATAAATGCCCACCGCTCCGGTGCCACTGGTCGCTCGCTTGTAGAAGGCGGTCCACGCCGGTCGGTGCTTGCGCTCGCTGTTGGCGGCATACGCCTCAAGCGCTTCGAATGACTTCCAGTACTGGATCACCGTGATCGTTCGGCCAGCCATCTCAGTGCGAGCGCTGAGGAAGCCGAGCTCAGGGTTTTTGTACAACTCGACAATCATTGGCCCCATTGCGAGGACTGACGGAAGCCACTCCCACACGCGCCAGAGCGTATTGATGCGCATGCCGATCAGGAAGAGCACAAGCGGCTCCTTGATGTCGGCCATAGTGCGGATAGGCAGGTGCTTCGCCATGACTACCTCCGTTGTTTGCGCACCATCCGTGCAACAGCGAGTGTACCGATCAGCCCCGCTGAGGCTGCGAGGCTGGGGAGCGCGAGGCCACTTGGCCCGCTCCCCCCAGGACCGCCGCCTGGGGGACCCTGCTGCTCGCGCGTCGGATCAACCGCCGTCAGACCTTTAAAGCACTTGACCACCTTGTTGAGCTCTGGTGACTGTGCGTAGTAATGGTACCCATCCTTCTCGGTTGTTCGTCCGTTGCATTCATCGAGCTCAATCGTGGTGTCGTGCGCGAGTGGGGCGAAGACGGCAACCCCGTCCATTGCGTATCCGATTAGCTTCGTCTCTGCATTTGGGTCATCAATGGATTCTTCGTACGCAGTTCCCTTGCAATCCGTGAACGCATGAAGGTGATACCCCTCAATCGGGTTGAAATGTCCGCCGCAGTCATCAAACGCGGCGATCGTATATGCCCGCAAAATGTCTTGCACTGGTGCCGATGCAGCAATCACTAACCCGTTAATCGTGACGCCAAGGTCAGCACCCTGCGTTGTGACAGGCGATGGGGCAAGCACTGGCGTCACCGGAACCAGAATCGAGATTGGAACCGCTGCGCCCGTGTTCGTCCACTCGAAGCGCCCCTCAACACAGTGGTACTTGTAGGCATCCAGCACATCGGGGCGTGCGGCTCCCTGGAACGACTCCTTGCTGTCGGTAACGCTGACGTTGCCCGACTCGTCGTAGAGCCGCCATTGCGCATCACCATAAATTGTGCTCAGGTCAAGAATGAATTTTCCATCAGCGTCGTAAATGTTGCTGCCGTCAAGCCAAATGCCGGAATCAGCGGCAGTCGTGCTGGTCGTCTCGGGGCAGAAGGGCCCGATGGTGGTGTCTGTCGGCGTCCCCGTGACCGTGATGCGATAGCAGGTGGTCTGAGTGCCATCAGTAAGAGTGCAGGATTCTTCGGCGATTGGTTCTGCGAGCGCTCCGTCCCTAAATGCACTGGCAGCCAGGCCTGGTGCGCCGAGTGGCCCAGCAGTGCCGCTTCCGATATTGAATAGGATCAGGCTGATGGCCAGCCCGCCTGCAATGAGTCCAGCTACGGTGAGGCCTAGGAGTCGGCGACTTCGGTTCATCTAGTGATTCGCTACAAGCCCGGAACGCTTATCTCAGCGCCGAGTGGTTAGCGCCGTGCAGGCGCGCCCGCCGTCAAGCAAGAGGACAATCTCGCCGGTCTTGGCTCCAGCGGATTGAAGGTCGGCAGCGATCGTCGCAACCGTCCTCGTAGACTTTTTTGGCGTCACTTTGAACGAGAACTCATTTGCCACAGTGTCGACATCAAGGGGGGTGTCTTCCGTGGTGAACGGCACAGCACCTGCAACCAACAGGGTGCGTGAGATGCCGCCCTCACCAGGTAGGCAGCCAACACGGTTGGTCATGTAGACGACACTCAGGTTCACGGTAGTTCCAGCAGCGGGCGCGGCGCCGCCCTTCTGAACGAAGCGAAGAAGGCCAGCAATCTGCAGCTTGGTCTTGGCCTGCTTGACGGTCAGGTTTCCCGCGAGCACGTAGCTTGCTCCGTCAGCGGTGTATTTGTAGGTTCCCTTCAGGGTGCATGCAGCGCGGCTAATGTTCGCGCACGGTGCGGCCGGAGCTGCGGACACTGGCGCCACCGGCGAATTGAGAGCCAATAGGGTTGCCAAAAGTACTGGTGCGAGTAGGCGCTTCATTTATGGTGCCCTCACTTCTCATCTAATTTCACCTAGCCAGGCAATTGAGCGGTCAGAGAGATCTCCGACACGCTGAGTATGTGCCCCCAGCGTTATCGCAGCATTTGAAGCACATGTGAACTTCCACAGGATCGCTACTATTTGCTGCGAGATCGTATTGGGCGTCAATGCTGGGGGGTACAAATTTCTTATGCGAGTTGGATACGTTGTTCTCTACGTAACAAACACAGATACGTGCGCGAGGTTCTGGGTTGAACAGGTCCGCATGCAGGAGCGCAGGCGTGTGGAAGCCGGATCTTTTCAGATTATTGAAGTCGGATTTGAAGGTCAAGATTTCTCATTCCAACTCGTGCCCGTGGAGATGATGCGCGCGAACCCCGACAATCTTGACCTTGCCACACCATCTGTAGCGTTCCGAGTTGAAAATCTTGATGCACTGCGTGCCACACTTGTAGCCAACGGGGTTCAGGTCACAGAGGTAGGGAACGCACGAGGTCCCCGCAGCTTTGCCTTCTCGGACCCTGAAGGGAAGTGGTTCGCTGTCTTGAACTAGCGGCACGTAGGGTGCTCCGCTACAATCCCCCTCCGGCGCCGATGTAGCTCAGTGGTAGAGCAGCTGTTTCGTAAGACACAGCGAGCACAGTTTTAGCCACTTCTGTGCACAGATACAGCAGATCAACAAGGATTTCTACCCAACGTACCCAACAGATTACCCAACGCTCTTGAGGGGATCAGCTGCACCATAACGGCGCGAACTGCAGCAACACGACGGCCCCGCGTCGCCGCGGGGCCGTCGACGAATCCGAGATCGGTGCGCTACGGCCGCGTCGGTTCCATTGTCGGCAGGGACTTGACCTCGCCTCCAATCGTCGCGCGGAGCAGCTCCGCGCCGTTCGCGTCCCGGGCGACCAGCTCGGTGGCGCTGTCGGCAAGCGACTGCGGCAGCCAGAGTCCGTATCGACCCTCGACGATTGTCGCGCTCACGCCGTCGAGTCCGATGACCTCGACGCTGACGGCACCCTCGGGGGCGTTACCGACGATGATGCTCACCGTCTGGTCTGCGTACTCGGTGCTGCCGTACGCCTCGACGAACGCCTTCAAATCTGAGGTGTTCCCCGAGATACGGATCCCCGCTTCGACGGAGTCGCCGTCCACCCGCACCATGCAGTAGCCGTAGTACCCGTCCTTTGCGTAGATGGCGACTCCTCCGTTGCCGAAGAGCTCGAGGCTCTGCAACTCGAAGTCCAACCCGCTTGCGCCGTCGATCGGTGCGGTGCAGGCAGCATCGGCCGCCGCCATCTGCGCCTCGGTCGCCATCACCCCGTTCGGGTTGAACGCCAGGGTCTTCTGTGCGCCGAAGCTCCCCGCCAGTAGGATCCCGGCCAGCGCCGCCGCTCCCACCACGCCGAATCCGACGATGCGCGGCCGCGCCGCGCCCCTCTGTCTGTCGCTCATGAGTGCAATCTCCTTTAATCGCTCCAGTTGCGCCGGGGTTCGGGACCAGCCCTCTCCGACGGCGAGCGGGTCGGCAACTTCGAGCCGACGCTGCAGTTCATCGTTCATCTCGAGCCTCCTTTCGCTCTGCAAACTCTTCCTGTCTGGCCGCCAGTCGATTCTTACTCCGCTCTTTGTCGTCGGTGCGCAGCTCATCGCGTAGGCGCGCCTTGGCACGGTGGAGACGCACTCCTGCGGCGTTCGCCGAGATCTCGAGCACTTGGGCGATCTCTCCCGTGGTCAGCTGCTCCCAGGCGAATAGTCGGAGGATCTCGCGGTCGTCGACACGCAGCCGCCCCAGTGCCGCGTCCAGCTCAGCGTCCCCACCGATTGGCTCCGGACCGGGGTCGACGCCAGGCGTCAGAAGGGCGAGCTTCGCAAGGAGCCGAGCCGCACGCCCGTTCGCCCGGCGGTGGTTGGCGAGCACACGTCGTGCCACCCCGATCGCCCAGGGGATCTCGCCGCCCTCGGGAACGGCGTCAATGCGTCGCCAGAGGGTGACCAGCACCTCGACATGAAGGTCTTCGACCACATCCGGTTGGGCTCGCCGAGCAAGGTAGCGCAACACGGGAACCGCAACTGCGGCATGTATCCCGTCGAATCGTGCTGTTCGAAGGTGATGATCCATTCCGAGAGGGTAATGTCCAGGAGCGAGGTGCTCCTTACATAGGTGCTCCGCTACAATCCCCCTCCAGCGCCGATGTAGCTCAGTGGTAGAGCAGCTGTTTCGTAAACAGCAGGTCGTGAGTTCAATCCTCACCATCGGCTCCAGCCTTCCCCACCGCACGCTGTTGGGCTAGCATCGCGCCATGCATCGGCTCGCCAGCCCGCTCCTCGCCGCAGTAATCGCTGTTGGGGGCCTCTTGGCCCCTTCCTCGCCAGTTGCTCGTGCCTCCGCGCTGGTCAGCCCAGACGTGCTACTCCGCGCTCCAGCCGCTGGGCATGGCACGACCGTAAATGCCCCGCGATTCGGCTGGTCGGTATCGGCGTGGCGGTCGATGCTCGCTGTTGGCGCACCGAACTTCGCACCGTCGGGCTGGACGAGTGAGGCAAAGAAGGGTGTTGCCTTCTCGTTTGGTTGGGATGGGACTACGTGGGAGAGCGTCACCAGCGGTGATTATGCTGGCCCGCCGGCAACACAAACGGGGCGAACCGTCTCCATTCACAATCAAGGTCTCCTCTTTGCTGGCAAAGAGCGACCCACCGGACTCTTCGGAACCTCAGTAGCAACAGGCAACGTCGCATCGTGGTACTCCAGCGGTGTTGTTGGTGGGCTGACGTGTGGCGGCGTATGGGAAGAGTTTGGTGCCGCCTCGTCTATGTACGAACGTCGAGTAGCCGTGGGTAATCCGTACGGGACTGGTTGTGTTGCGTTGCGCGAGGATTACAGTGCGGGAACTTCGCGTGTAGTGCTCGGCACCGACGTAGCAAGTGGTGATGTGGCGCTCGCGTTTGGGCAATCGTTGGCATCTAACGCCGACTGGCTCTTCGTTGGAGCACCGGGGGCCGGGAGCAACTCTGGCCTGGTGTATGCCATTCCAATTCCAATCCAAGAGGTCTGGGTTGACGCAGATGCCGACACCATTCAGGACGCTGATGAGCTTGAAGTGGTATTTGAAACGATCTCACCACCAGCCACTGTCGCCAACGCCAACTTCGGAGCCGCAATTGCTGCCTCAAACGACTATCTCGTGGTCGGATCACCTGGTGGTGACAGTAGCGGAGCAGGGGTTGCTGCAGACGGTGCGGTCTGCGTCTTCTCTCGCAATGCCGTGACTGAGTCGTGGGAGGTAGCCGACTGTACCCAGGGTGGCGACGCCAACGCCTCGGGAAGCTCGTATGGGAGTGCGGTGGCGATTAGCGAGAACGGGGAGCGAATCTTGGTTGGAGCACCGTCACGAAACCACACCGAAACCGGTACGACGATCTACTCGGCCGGCGGCGCCTACCTCTACTCCTTTACAGGCCAGACGTTCGGTGCCGAGCAGCTACTCGCCCTAAGTAGCCCTGAGTTTGATGATCAGGCTGGGTACAGCGTGGCGGTAACTAACGACGTTGCTGTCGTCGGCGCGCCTGGCGATAAGGGTGGCGATAGCGGCACGACCACAAATTGGGGGAGTGTGGCGATCTGGGGCACACCAGCACTTGCGTACCCTGGTGAAACGTCAACGGCAATCTCTGCCCAATCTGACGAGGTGATTTCAGGAAGTGTGGTCGCTGACGAGAGCGCACACTTTACGTTTATGTCAACGACTCCTGGATACAACAACGACTACAGCGCACTCTGTATGAACGTCAACTTTGATACAGCGGGCGCGTGGAGTACGACAGCCACTACAGAGGGCGAGTGTCGATACGTCTACGAGGTTCATGACGACGCTGGCTGGGGAGGCGGCGCGCTCGTGATTACGACCGCAGCGGCACGGCCGACCAACTCACTTGCCCCGTCACTCAGCGGCTATATCGGTCTCGGCCAAAGAATTACGGCCACACAAGGAACGTGGAGTGGGGCTGCTGAATACACCTACCAGTGGTATCGATGTACGAGCCCCGCGGCCTCGGCAACCTCTGCGACTACCAGCAGTGCTCCAGCTGGCTGCACCCCGATCTCTGGCGCCACGGCACTTACCCGAGTCACCGACGCCAACGATCTCGGAAAGTACCTGCGGTTTAGCATTCGAGCGCGCAAGACAACTGGAAGCGATGTGCTTGCGCGGTGGGTATACAGCGCGTCAACGAGTGCAATATCTCGCCCGCCGACCGCGTCGACCAGTGTTCCGCCGAAGATCAGCGGCACCGTGGCTACGCGTGGGAAACGACTGACGGCTTCACGCGGCACATGGACCTACGCGACGGGTGCGACCTACGAATACCAGTGGCTGCGCTGCACAAAACGGGGAACTACTACCGCATCGGCTCGCCCGGCAGACTGCCTGGCAATCTCACTCGCAACAGCCCTGACCTATACGCCCGTGACGGCTGATCGCTACCGCTATCTCCGCTTCATGGTGACCGTCACGACACAACAGGGTCGCACCACCCGGGTCTCGGTGACCATCGGCACCGTTCGCTAACGACTACGGCTGGTTAACCGAAACCCCCATCCATTTGGCCAACACGGCCGCCGAGTAGCGACCGTCGTGATACTTCCGGGCGAAGGCTTGGCCTGCGGCGGCGCGAGCGGTCCAATTGGAACGATCGGCAACAAGGTCGCGAATAACGGGCTCCAGGGTGGCGATGGAACTCTGAACAAGTGGTATATCGCCAAGTTCGTTGATCACAATCTGAT
>Ga0222712_10005362_pt1 | contig 13028 bp, 17 predicted proteins | sample C33_657DmetaG_FD_165043 | JGI IMG/M metagenome (GOLD analysis project Ga0222712, IMG submission 165043) | Estuarine water microbial communities from San Francisco Bay, California, United States - C33_657D | ecosystem: Environmental > Aquatic > Marine > Unclassified | place: USA: California...
CCACTCCATTTGTTGACCTGTCGTTATGGCTGCACCGCTTTGAGGGGTATCTATTTGCAGGCGGCAATGACATCGCTTGGCAGTTGATTAACTTTAATACCATCACATCGGGAACTGAGTTTAATACAACCACTGAAACGTGGACTGTGGAATCTGACGGCACATATACTCTTACTGTCGGAATAACAAATGCTAACCAAGATTATGAACTTGGTCTATTTGCTAATGGTCAACAAATTGGGTCTGCACAAAAATCAGCACACCCATCCACAACTCAATTTACAGTATTTACTAATGTTTCAGTATATTCAGGTCAAAGTGTTCAATTATTTATTAGACCTCAAGCAATAGTAAATTCATTAAGTTATAGATGTTCATATTATGATGCAGTTGATTCAAATGCTGTTACTCGTTTTTTAGTTAGTCAATCTTTATCTGCAACTTATACATTTGAGGTAATTATTCAAGATATTATGCCTGAGATTAAAGTCAAGGACTTCCTTGCAGGTATCTTGAAGATGTACAATATGGTCATTGTGCCGAGTGGTACAAGTTTCTTGCTTCAGCCGTTGGATGATTGGTATGCTGCGGGAGCAACAAACGATTTGCAGGACTACATTGACATCACGGAGTATTCGGTCAACCGCCCCACGTTATACCGAGAGATTGAGTTCAAATATCAAGACACCGAGCAAATACTCGGCTACCAATATCAACGCCTGTACAATCAGGGATATGGTGATTTGCGTAGCTTCTTCACATTTGATGGTGATGAGTTCATCGTTGAAGTTCCATTTGAATGTCCGTTGTTTGAAAGGCTAACGGATGAGAATACAAATACTTTAACCAACGTACTTGTTTACAAGAGCATCACAAATGACACAAATACGGATGGTACGTATAATCCATACTTAGGCGCACCTATCCTGTTCTATGGGTATTTTGCTGACTACGACCTTTCGCTCAACTCGGTAGCGTTTGTAAATGCTGATAACACCACAAGCCGTGAGATATTGGCTGCTTGGTATGCGAATACGTCTAACCGCTACTCAAGCGCAGGCGCTTCGTATTCTACGTGCTTTGGCGTAGACAATGACCCGTACCATTTGCAGACCGTTAACCGAAGCCTATACAATACCGAATGGGTTGACTACATCACCGACCTTTACAATCGCAAGCGTAGGATTTACGAGATTGAAGCGGTGCTTCCGTTAGGCAAGATGGCAACGCTTGAGATGAATGACACGATTGTTTGGAACAATGGAAAATACGTCATCAACAATGTCCAACTCAATCTCACGACAGGCCGAGCAACATTTGAACTCCTCAACGTAGTATGAAGCCAAGTTATTTAGGTTATTTAATTGAACTCTTGCAGTTAGACGAGTGGCGCAATCAGTCAGAGGCTATTGACATAGCAAAAGGCAAGTACGCAATTCCTAAGACGTGGGATGAGTTCCTAAAGCGCAGGTAATGGCAGTAGTAGAAACAGTACGCATTGATGGTGACGCATCGCAGTTTGAGGCTTCGGTAAAAGAACTCATTGCGTCCATCAATCAGCTCAATAAGTCAATAGACAATACGGGCAAAGAAGCCAAGCAGTCATTTGGCGAAGCAGAAACGGCAGTCAAGGGCGTAAAGGAAGAAGTCCGTGAAACAGGCAAGGGAATTAAAGACCTTGTACGAAATTTTGGTAGCCTTGCGCTCATCACAAAAGCCACCGATGCAGCGAGTGAGGCGTTTACTCAAAACCAAAAGGTAGTTGACGTACTCAATACGGGAATCTTTACCGTGCAGATTGCAGTAAGCAATTTGATTGATTATTTCACAGGAGCGAAGTCAAGCCTTCGTGAAGCCTTTAGCGGTGTTACTGCTCAGGCACGTGAATTGGTAGAATTGCAAAAGCTCGCAGCACTTGGTGAGGTTCAGCGCATCAAACTTCAGTTTGAATACCAAACTCTTGCCGAGCAAGCACGTCAGTTACGTGACGATGAACTGCTGAGTATTGATGCCCGCCTTGCCGCTAACAAACTGCTAAACGACATCCTTGAGGAGCAGCTTGCAAAGGAAAAGGAAGCCGTAGGCGCAAAGGTTGCTGCTGCTTCAGCAGAATACAACCGAATCCAAAACACGGAAAATCTCGTTGCTTTAGAACAAGCACGAGTTGAACTAATTGACATTGAGGAGCGTATCATCAGTCAGACATCAGAATACCTGATGAACCAACGCAGTCTTGAGCGTGAGCGTTTGGACATTCAAAAGCAAATCAACGAAGCAAAGGCTCAGGAAGCGGAGACAGGCGTTAAAAACAACGCTGCCTTGACTGACTTAGAGATTCAGTCTTTTAGATTCAGAGTTCAGAATGAGCGTGAGCTTGCAGAAGAGGAGTATGCACGATACGAAGATTCATACAACATTCGTGTGCAATTCTTGAATCAGCAAATCGCAGCAGCTCAAGCAGCAGGGCTAACTGAGAACGCTCAGTACCAACAACTGCTTGATGAGAAGTTTCAGCTTGACCAAGAATATTTTGACAGGAATAGGGACTTGGCTGATAGGCGTAGAGAATTAAACCTGCAATCTGTTAGCGATGCGGTAATGACCACGCAACAAGCGATTGGTGCTATTTCTGCATTCTACGATGCTCGCTATGCCAATGACGAAGAGAACGCAGAGAAGGCATTTAACATCCAAAAGAAGCTATCAATTGCTCAAGCCGTAGTTCAGGGCGTAGAGAGCGTGATGAACGCATACGCAACTGCTCAGAAGTCACCATTGACCGCATTGTTCCCTGCATACCCTGCGGTAGCAGCAGGCACGGCAGCAGCATTCGCTGCAAGCCAAGTGGCGCTAATTAATAGTCAGCAATACCAAGCCGCAGGCTCGGGTTCGGCTAATTACGATTCAGGCGCTTCAGCACCATCACAACCCGCACAATTTAACGTAGTATCAAGAAGCGGAGATAACATCTTGGTAGAGAGCATCGCCTCACAATTCCAAAAGCCCCTAAAGGCTTACGTGGTTAGTGGCGAGGTTATTTCAGGAACAGAGCTTGACCGCAGACGAGTAAGAACCGCAACATTCGGATGATGGGATTTGTATACCTATGGAGAAACACAAAGACCAATAAGAAATATATTGGCTCACACAAGGGTAGTCCTGATGATGGATATATCGGAAGTGGCCTTTTGTTTAGCAGGGCATATAAAAAGAATCCTAATGAGTTCACTCGTCAGATTTTATATGTTGGCGAGAACTACCGAAAAATTGAAGCTCGTGTTTTAAAATTATTAAACGCAGCAAAGTCAGAAGATTTTTACAATCTAAAGAATGATGCTATCGGTGGGTGGGAACACGCACACACTAAAGAGGCTAATGCCAAAAGGAAAATATCCCTGTCAAAAGTTAAGAAGGGAATTTTTCCTGAACACTTAAGATATGACAAGTCGGGTTCATCAAATCCAATGTTTGGTAAAAAGCATACTGATGAAACAAGACTTAAAATGGCTTCAAAGAGAATTGGTATAGCCAATAAAAAACAACCCGTTATAGAATTGGTTAGTGGAAAAACTTTTGAAACCGTGAATGCGTGTGCAGAATTTTATGGAGTAACAGCATCAACAATATCAGCACTTATGAAAAAAGACAAGTTAGTTAAAAGAGGTAAAACCAAAAACACACACTTCCGTGCGATTAGTTGAGCTTATTTTAGATGAAACGATGGCTCTCACAGGCATTGATGCCATCAGCCTCGTAGAGCATCCTGCTATTGAGGAGGACTTTATTGCGCTAAAGTCAGAGCGTGTAGAGTTCGCTGCACAGGATAACGAGAAGCGCATCCTTATGGGAGCAGCACTCGTTCCCAACAAACCCATCTACCGAGTAAATGGTGAGGAGGAGTTCTACGTTTACTTCAGCCAAGACACCATCCGCAAAGCGAGTGAGATGTTCTTTCAGAAGGCAAATCAGAACAACGCTACGCTTGAACACGAGGTTGAGATCAACGGCCTCACCGTTGTAGAGTCTTGGATTATTGAGGATGAGGTTCACGACAAGAGCAAGAAGTACGGATTTGAATTGCCTGTTGGTACGTGGATGGTATCTATGAAGGTCAACAACCCTGAGATTTGGGATGGCTTCGTAAAGACGGGCAAGGTCAAGGGCTTCTCTATTGAGGGCTACTTCGTTGACAAGATGAACTTCGCTAAGCAGGAGATGGAGCGTCTTGAGGAGCAAGAGGCGGCTCTGCTGCTATCACAGATTGTAGCCATCATCAAAAAGGATGGTCGCAAAAAAGGCGGAAAGCGTATGGAGCTTGAATCCTACTCGGATTACCCACAAGCGGTGCGTAACAACGCCAAGCGTGGTATCGTGCTGAACGAGAAGAACGGCAACAAATGTGCTACGCCTGTTGGCAAGGTAAGAGCGCAGCAGCTCGCACAAGGAAAGCCTGTAAGCGTAGAAACCATCACTCGGATGTACTCGTACCTATCAAGAGCCGAAGAATACTACAATGAGAACGACACTACCGCTTGCGGCACGATTAGCTACCTGTTATGGGGAGGGCTTGCTGCAAAGCGTTGGGCTGAATCCAAACTAAAAGAACTCGGCAAATTATGATGCGCCCACAACGTCTACCCGTAGCCTCACCAAGAGGCGGCAACAGGGGATGCCTATGCAAGGACAATACCTACTCACGCAAGTGCTGCAATGGTACGCTTGCTGCTCAGGGTATCGGCTCGCTTGTCGGTCAAGGCAATAGCGTCAAGATACGAGGCGAAGAATGGCAGACCATCAACACCCGATGGGAGGCTACCAATACGCTTTGGCAGGACTTGTAAAAATGTAACAATTAACTCAACACAATTTATTTAGTTAGATATGAAAGCAAATAATATCCTTAACCGCATCCTTGCTGAACTTAGCTCCATTCGTGAGGTTAAGTTTGAGCAAATGACCCTTGAGAACGGTGCCGTTCTTGAGGCTGAAGTATTTGAAGCAGGAAACGAAGTATTTGTCGTTAGTGGCGAAGATCGTGTTCCTGCTCCTGTGGGTGAGCATCTTCTTGCTGATGGCCGTGTATTGGTTATCGCTGAGGAGGGTGTAATCGCTGAAATTAAAGAGGCTGCTGCCGAAGAAGTAGAAGAAGAAAAAATTGAGATTGAGGTTGAAGCCTCAGCCGAAGAATCTACTGAACTCGCAGAAGTTGAAGTAAAAGAAGAAGCTCCTGCCGTTGCAGCCATCGTGGAGAAAGTCCTTGAGGAGATTGCAATGATGCGTGAGGAGATGAAAGCAATGCGTGAGGAGATGGGTTCATACGCCAAGAAGGAGGAGATGGCATCGGTTAAGGCCGAGCTTTCTGCCGCACCTGCTGCGAAGCCTATCAAACACAACCCCGAAAAAAAGCAAGTCAACAAGGTAGAATTTAACCGCCCCTCAAAGGCGATTGACCGAGTCCTTGCACGTCTTAACAAATAATCAAATCAGAAAATGGCTACGACCACCACGATTACCACCAACTATGCAGGCCAATTTGCGAGCAAGTACATCTCTGCCGCTTTGCTGTCTGCCGACACCCTTGACAAAGGGCTTGTTGAAATCCTTCCGAACGTAAACTTCAAGACTACCCTTCAGAAGGTTAGCACCGATGGAATCGTTAAGGACGCTACTTGCGACTTTGACGCTACCTCTACGCTGACTTTGGCTGACCGTGTTCTTGAGGTTGAGCCGTTCCAAGTTAACCTTCAGCTTTGTAAGAAAGACTACTACGATTCTTGGATCGGTGGTCAGATGGGCTTCTCTGCTTACGATAGCATCCCTGCTTCGTTTGCTGACTTCTTGATTGCCCACGTTGCTGCCAAGACTGCCCAAAAAATTGAGCAGAACATTTGGAATGGTAACGCTGCTTCAGCAGGTGAGTTCTCAGGATTCCTTTCTTTGATGACCGCTGACGCTGATGTAGTTGACGTAACCGCTACGACCGTAACGGCTTCTAACGTAATCACTGAGCTTGGTAAGGTTGTAGACGCTATCCCCGCTGCCCTTTACGGCAAGGAGGACTTGACCATCTACGTTCCGCAGAATGTTGCTAAGGCTTACGTTCGTGCTTTGGGTGGCTTCGCTGCCGCAGGTGTAGGTGCTAATGGTGTTGACAACAAGGGCACGATGTGGTACGGTTCACAAGACCTGTTCTTTGACGGCATTCGTGTAGCTATGGTTAACGGCCTTCCTTCAAACAAGATGGTTGCTGCTCAGTCTTCTAACCTGTACTTCGGAACGGGTCTGCTGAACGAGCGCAACGAGGTTCGTGTCCTTGATATGGCTGACCTTGATGGCTCTGACAACATCCGTGTTATCTTGCGCTTCTTCGCAGGTGTACAATACGGTATCGGTACTGACGTAGTTCTCTACTCTTAATCCGAGCGATAAGTTAAACCATAAGGGGGTGGTGGTTTCAAAGCCCCATCCCCTTTTTTAATTCAAACAACAAACAATGGCTTGCGATTTAACATTAGGACGGGCAGTACCGTGTAAAGACGTAGTAGGTGGAATTAACAAAGTATTCTTCATCAACTACGATGACTTGGGTACGGTTACTCTGTCTTCTGACGATAGCATCAGCAACATTTCAGGCACGTTTACTGCCTACGAATATGATGTAAAAGGAAACTCATCTTTTGAGCAGACTATCAACTCAAGCCGTGAGAATGGTACTACCTTCTTCACGCAGACGTTGAACTTGACCTTGACCAAGCTCACGAAGCAGGACAATAAGCAGTTGAAGTTGATGGCTTACGGCCGACCTCAGGTGGTTGTACAGGACTACAACGGCAATGCGTTTATGATGGGTCTTAACTACGGAGCAGAGGTTACGGGTGGAACGATTGTAACGGGTGCTGCTATGGGTGATCTTAGTGGATACACGTTGACGCTTGAGGCTCAGGAGCAACTGCCTGCTAACTTTATTGATGGCGCTACGGTTGCCAATCCGTTTGTAGGACTTACGAATGCAAACGAAACCATCGTAGTAGGTTCTAACTCTTAAATTTGGTTGGGGGGCGCAAGCCCCCTACCTTTATTATTATGAAACAAGTATTCGCTAAAATCGCCAAGATTGGTGAGGAAGTTCGTTCGGCTGAACCGATGAAGGTTGAGTTCGATGCCGTATCTGATTCAAGAAAGTATCTTGAGAAAACAAAAGATATTGTAAGCAAAATTGATTCGCTTGACGCAGAGTTCAACAAACTGACTTCTGATGCTCGTAAATTATTGAATGCAGCAATAAAAGTTCATAGTGAGCGAGCAAAATTAGAAGATGATATGTTTCGAGTGGTCAAAGAGTTCTCATCGGCTTATGACAACTATGAGGCTAAGGCGAAAGAGCTTGGATTTGACATTAAACAAACTCCATTGTTTAAAGCCTACGAAGACGCTTCATCGCTTGCGCTTACAATTGGACGCTCTCCTCAATTTGATTACACAATTACGGGAGGATAAACTAATTGCAATAATTAGTATATTTGCGTTAGCAATTCGTAAGAAGGGCTAAACGTGAGAGGATGGAGGGGGCGAAAGCCCCCTTTTTCATTACAAAAACTTTCAGCGAGGTTATTTAGTTGAGATGCATATTCTACAAGTATCGGCTTCGCCTCAATCAATTACAATCATCCCACGCAGCTTCCCTGCGAGCGTTACGATTGCGCTGATTGACGAATCAACAAACACTACGGCAACACCTGCGGTGACTGCTGCCTCTGCGAATGGTTTTATGACCCTCACAGGCACTTTCTCGTTGGTGAACAACCGCTTCTATGGTTTGAAGGTTTTTAACGCAGGAAACCTCATCTATCGTGATAGGGTTTTCGTAACTTCACAAACCGAATACGACAAATTCACGGTCAATCAAAATGTCTACACCGAAGAAACAAGCTACGACAACGACTACATCATCATCTAAAGTCCACGTAGTCAATTTAAGCTCATACACCACCCCTAACATTAGCGAGGTGCAGGGCAAGGATTGGGTGCAGTATGGTGATGACAATAATTACTTCCAATACCTGATTGACCGCTACAACGGCAGTCCAACCAACAACGCCCTAATCAATGGTGTGGTGGACTTCATCTACGGCAAGGGCTTGGATGCTACGGATTCTGCTCGCAAGCCGAGTGAGTACGCAGCAATGAAGGGCTTGTTCAACAAGGACTGCGTAAAGAAGCTCGTGGCTGATTACAAGATGATGGGTCAATGTGCCATCCAAGTAATCTACTCGCAAGACCATAATATGATTGTAGAAGTAGAGCATATCCCCATTGAAAGCCTACGTGCCGAGAAGTGCAACGAGGATGGCGAGATTGAGGGCTACTACTACGCAAAGGATTGGGCAGCGGTATCGCAGCGCAGAGAAACGCCTGTACGCATCCCTGCGTTTGGAACGAGCCGTGAAGGTCTTGAGGTGTTGTACATCAAACCATACCGAGCAGGATTCTACTACTACTCACCCGTAGACTATCAGGGAGGCTTGCCGTATGCTGAATTAGAGGAGGAGATTGCAAACTTCCACATTAATAACATTCAGAACGGACTCAACCCTTCAATGCTCATCAACTTCAACAACGGAGTACCGAGCGAGGAGGAGCGTAGGCAGATTGAGATGCAGATTGCTAACAAGTTTAGCGGCACGAACAACGCAGGCAAGTTCATCTTGGCGTTCAACGACAATGCTGAATCTAAAGCAACACTTGACACGGTACAACTATCGGATGCCCACAACCAATATCAGTTCCTGTCCAACGAGGCAATGCAAAAGCTGATGGTGGCTCACCGCATCACTTCTCCGATGCTTATGGGCATCAAGGACAATTCAGGTCTTGGCAATAACGCAGATGAGCTTAAAACGGCTTCTATCCTGTTTGAGAACATCGTCATCAAGCCGATGCAAGAAACGCTGCTTGATGGATTTGAGAAGATTCTGACCTACAACGACATCAGCCTCAACCTGTACTTCAAGACGCTTCAGCCGCTTGAGTTCAGCAACGAGATTGAAACGCCAATGGATGCAGAAACCCGTGAAGAAGAAACGGGAGTGAAGTTATCAAGCCAAGAGCCGAGCGATGAGCATTTTGATGAGGTCTTTGCTGCTTTGGAAGAAGTAGGCGAGGTCATCAACGAAGACGAATGGGAGCTTGTTGACGAGCGTCCTGTGGACTACGAAGCAGAGCAGGCATTGAGCAAGTACGCTTTCGCATCAACAGGCAGCGCATTCCCAAACGCTAAAAGCTCGCAGGATGGCATAACCGAAGAAGGACGTCAGTACAAGGTGCGCTATGCTTACGCTCCGAATGCTACGAAGGCCAATAGCCGTGAGTTCTGCAAGAAGATGGTATCTGCCAACAAAGTCTACCGTAAGGAGGACATTGAGCGTATGGGAGGCCAAGCGGTGAACGCAGGCTTCGGCCCTGAGGGAGCAGCAACCTATTCAATATGGTTGTACAAGGGAGGCGCAAGATGCCACCACTTTTGGATGCGCAAGACCTACTTGGCAAAGGCCGAAGGCGTAACGCCTGATGTAGGCAACCCTAATGCAGAGGTGAGCGTGAACCAAGCTCGCAGAGCAGGAGTAGATTTAGAAACAAATCCGAAGGATGTGGCAAAGCGGCCTGTTGATATGCCCAACGAAGGATTTGTAAACCCACGTAAATAATGGCGATTGTCTACCGCCACCACAGGCTTGACAAGAACGAGGTCTTTTATGTCGGTATCGGCAAGAAGGAATCTCGTGCCTTTGATATGGTTAATCGTAATCATATTTGGAAGGGCATCAAGAGCCGTAGTGAGGTAGACGTTGAGATTGTGGCTTCTGACCTTTCTTGGGAGCTTGCTTGCGAACTTGAGCAGTTGATGATTGCTGAATATGGTCGCATTGACCTGCACACAGGTACGCTTGCTAATTTAACTGATGGAGGTGATGGCTCAATAGGCGTTAAGCATAGTCAAGAAACAAAAGACAAGAGAGCCAATAGCATTAGAGGCAAAAAAAGAAGCGAAGAAACAAAGCGCAAAATATCGCAAGCATTAACAGGTAAAAAGTTAAGTGAGCAACACATTGATAAATTACGCACCTCGCATCTTGGTCAACTAAGTGCAAATGCTCAACAAGTTGTAGACCTTCAAACGGGGTTCTTTTATGATAGCCTGCGAAACGGATGCCTCTCCGTTGGAGTTAATTACAAGGCAGAGTTTGCCAAAATCAAACGAGGTAGTAAAAAAGTAAGATTTCAAATTCTTTAGATATGGCCACCGCTTTATGGATTAAACGTGAAGACCTTGTACGTCAAACTGCTTTAGGTGGTAACGTTGACCAAGACAAATTTTTGCAATTCATCAAGATTGCCCAAGAGATTCACATCCAAAACTACACAGGTACTCGCCTGTACAACAAAATCAGCGATGACATCATCGCCAACACTCTTGCCAACCCTTACTTGGCGTTGGTCAACGACTACCTTCAGCCGATGCTGATTCACTATGCGATGGTGGAGTACTTGCCTTTTGCTGCGTACACGATTGCCAATGGCGGGGTGTACAAGCACACAAGCGAGAACTCAACGAGCGTAGAAAAGAACGAGGTTGACTTCTTGGTTGAGAAGGAGCGCAACATTGCGCAGTACTATACTGACCGCTTCATCAACTATATGAGCTACAATCAGCAGACGTTCCCTGAGTATAACTTAAATTCCAATGCAGATGTCTACCCTGACACAACGGCTGACTTTGCAAGTTGGGTTTTGTGATATGGCAAAGAAAGACACGTACAAACCGAAGCCGAGCAACATTGTCAAGCTAAAAAGTTATTTAGGAGAGAATGGGAATACAAGGCGATTGGGGACAAGGAGCAGCAAACAATGACATCTATTGGGGTCAGGCTGCTGCAACGAATAGCATCTCTTGGGGTGTTATTCAGCCGTTGTCGTATGGTCACCCTACAACGAATTTGTTTGGTTCCTCAAGTGATTCTGCTTGGCAGTTGATTGAGGAGATTTGGAACACTTGGAATACAACTTGGAATAACTAATGGGAACAACTTTAACGGGGACTACCCCACAGGACACCTACGATAGCCTTATTAAGGTTACGGATAACGGGCCGTTAAGCGGTACGCTGAAGACCTTGACTGATGGTTTGGGTAATGATTCGGCTCTTGCTTTGTCAACGGGTGCTGCATCGGTAACGGGAAACTTAACTGCATCGGGAGCAGGTTCTGCTTTCACGGGTGGTGCTTTGGAGATTCAAGGTTCTGCAAACGCAATCAAAACCTTTTACATCAACCGATATGGTGTAGCAAGTGGTTCACAACACCGACTCCGTGCGCAGAATGCATACTTTGAAATTGCATCTGCTAATAGTGAGCCAATAGTACTAACGGGAGGCAACGTAGGCATCGGCACGAGTTCGCCTGTTGCTCGCCTTGATGCAGTTGCGGCAGTAACAGGAACCTACACAACAAGCACGCAGCAGGTTGTACAAAGGATTTACAATAACCCATCCGATTTAGGTAGCGGAGTAAATAGCGCATTTATTTCGCTTCAAACAACAACAGATGCAGGCAATGCTAATCCTATTGCTCGTATTGGTGTTGTTGCTGAATCATATGGCTCAAATAATGGTGCTTTTGTAGTAACAACAAGAGAAGCTGCGGGCAACATTGAGAAGATGCGTGTAACCTCTGATGGCTATCTTCGTTTAGCAACAGGCGGCATCCAATTCAACGGGGACACCGCAGCAGCCAACGCCCTTGATGACTACGAGGAGGGTACTTGGACTCCTGCTTTCACTATGGGAACGAGTGGAACGGTAACGATGGGCGATGTTCTTGGTCGCTACACCAAAATCGGGAACGTGGTTACCTGTACAGGATATGCTAATGCCGCTTCAGTTTCTTCGCCTGTTGGTGAGTTGCGCATCACGGGATTGCCGTTTACTGTTGGTTCGGGGAACGATTCGGCAATCACTTTGTTTGCTTATGGTTTTGCAAATACAACATCTGTAACCGCATATCAAGGATTCACAGCAGGCTCTGTTAACTACGCATTTGTTCGTGGCTTTAACAATGGCGACCAAGTTCAAAACATTGGTGCTAACGTAACGGGTGGAGCAGGGCTGATTTTTACAATTACTTACCGAGTATAAACGATTAAACATAAAACAAAATGATTGAGGAAATCACATACATTTCGGGCTTCAACGTCAAACTTGACGGAACGATTGAAGTACGCAAGACCACCGATGTAACCAAAGATGGCGCAGTTATCGCCTCATCTTATTGGCGCACGGTATTGCAAGTGAACGACCCCGCAGCCGATGAGGTATTGGGAGCAGAAGGCTACTACCGCCAACTTGCTTCTGATGCTTGGGCGATGGTTCCCGCACCTGTTGTAGAGGAGGTATTACCCTCGTCAGGCGAACAAGAGTAAAATTAGCAGGTAATTACCTCTAATGGAACATTTGACACAACGCTTGGAGGCATTGAAGCAGCAAGAGGCGAACCTCTTAATGCAACTTGATGAAGTCCGTGTACTGATTCAGGCCTACGAGAATACAATCAACAAAGATGACAAAGGAGTCGGCTGATTCAGTAATCACATCTTGGTCTTTAACAGGAGCAGGACTCCTCGTTGGCTACGTTCACCAAGCTCTTGGCCTGTTGGTGCTTTTGGCATCACTTGCCTACACCTTGTGGAAATGGCGAAGGGACTACCTCAAAGAAAAGAATCGTGTTGATTGAGCGTATTTGGAAAGACCCAAAGACAACAGTATTAGGCCTGCTTATAGTAGGCCTTTGCTTTGTCTTGGTGTTTTATGAGAAGGCTACCCTCACGGAGGTATCTGCGTTCCTGATGGGGGCGTTTGCACTTATGTTTTTAAAAGACCCTAACGATGGCAAAGCAACAGGCGGTAAGTAAGTTCATCAGCAAGAGCAAGAAGCGAGGCAAGCATTCAAAGAGTGCAAGCAGCAACAAGCGGAGCA
>Ga0222712_10005363_pt1 | contig 13026 bp, 11 predicted proteins | sample C33_657DmetaG_FD_165043 | JGI IMG/M metagenome (GOLD analysis project Ga0222712, IMG submission 165043) | Estuarine water microbial communities from San Francisco Bay, California, United States - C33_657D | ecosystem: Environmental > Aquatic > Marine > Unclassified | place: USA: California...
AAGATGTTTTAGAACCTTTGTTAGCCATTAAGATAGCTTTCAAATACTTTGCAGAAAATGCAATTGGTTCAATATCTTCAGTTGAATTGGTAGCAACATCAATAGAGATTCTATTTGAGTTGATTGACGAATAACCTAAGATTATTTCAGATTTTCCAGCCTTAGAAGTGAATGTGAATGTATCTGCATCCGATAACGCTCCTTTGGATTTGATAAACTTATTGATAAAGTCATCGTTCAATGTTACCTCCACATTAAATGGTGGTAATGCTTTCAAATCAGGTACTGCTGGAATCACCGATGGTGCTGCCAACATATATTGTACTTTAGTTCCTTTATCAGCGAACTTAACTGCTCCAGTAACTTCTTCTACTGAAATTGCTTCATCCAATACACTCAATAAGCCTTTTAATTGAGATGTGGTATAGATACCAAATTCACCATTAGGGAAATCCGATTCTACAACCGATACATCACCCAAAAGGGTTTTGTCATCGGAAATCATTCTTACCGATAGATTGCTATCATCGGATTTAATCATAACGGATTCAATCTCACCTCCAAGGTTGTAACGATTGATAAAGCCATCAAATTTACTTTTGTTCATAACTAATTTAGTTTTAATTTATTTAAAGTTTATAATACACAAATATACGAAATATTTTTCATTCCACCAAATTTAAAATGCAAAAAATTGCTCTGCTGTCTTTTGTGAGGATAAAACAGCGCCCCAACCCAATGCTCCATAGAAATCTTCCAACTTCTTAAGTAATTCCCTTTCAAAGATTTTATCATAATCAATATAGGTTCTTACCAAATCCATTATTTCATCCGGGTCATCATGTCCTTTGAATGCTACTGCATCTAATCCATACGGATTTTGCTTCAAATATACCCATTTAACTTTATCACCATCTCTTAATGGAGCGTGCTTAGCTGCACATTTGAAGTGAACTAATAATTGATTATGTGCAATTGCTGCTTTAACGTGAGCTGGAGTTCCTGCATTAAACTGAAACATTGCTCTGTTATCTTTTTTCTTTGGAATATATTTTGATATTTCTTTTACAGATGAATTCTTTGCTATACTAATAACATCTATTGTAGATAATGATTTTTTAAAATCATATATCTTATCGGTTAGTGTAGTTTCATTCTCACCTTTAAGAATATCAATTAATACGCCACTCATAAACTTACGGAATTGTGCGGGGTAAGATGAACGAACCACATCCAATCCTTTAACTTGCAATGTATCACAAGGAATTCCATTTTCCGCAATAATCCATTGAGCGTATCTTTTCTTAGCAATCCAAATACCACTTCTACTTACGAATTCTTTTTTGATTTGAAATCTATGTTTTTCTTTTGGAACGTTAAATACTTTTTCAGATAACACATCATAAAAACTATTTAAGAAATCCTGCGTTTCACCAGCGATAGCATCTACTTTTTGTGCAATATCAGAATCAGGTAGTTCTCTCCAATCTTTATAACGATGGTCTAAGATAGGTACTGCTGAAAAAAATACCGAATCAGTATCAATGTATATATTAAAATCTTCACCTTTAGTTCCGAGCTCTTTATTGTATTTAATATTAGCCATATCCGCAGTTGATTTAATTACAGTCTGACCTGTTGTTGTTACAGCCTCAGCGTTATCCACATCATAGAAACGGAACGCAGGTAGTCCCAATACCCCATACAAAGAGTTCAATAAAATCTTTTGCACCAACTGTCTTTTCTTATAGAATGCGTACTTCTCCTTGTCACCACTCTCACCATATTTCTTCTCCAATGCTCTGAACTCTACACGTTGTTTAAACCAAAGGTCTAATATATCAGGAATACAACCCACTTTATTTGTAGTATAAAGAACTCCGTTGGATGATATAGCGTATTTACTCTCATCCAATAACTTCTTAAGGTTTTCTTTTGTAATACTTTTATCTCCTAAAAAGAAAGTATCAATCTCACCTTTCATAAACTTTTGTGCATCCCAATTATCAATCTTACCAACTTTAGTTTCTGGTGAAATGTTAGTTGTCATAATGATTGAAGGATATAGTGAAGTTAAATCCAAATCATATATCCATTCGTACTTACCAACGATGGGTGCTTTAACGTATGCTCCAATGAATTTCTCTTGGTCATTATCTTTAAGTGCTTGCATCCTTTCTTGCCTATCCGCAGGTTTGTTAGGAGCTACAATGTTTCTTCTCTTAAGGTAACATAATAATGCACCCTCTAAGTACTTTGATGAATAAACGAAATCTTCATAAGGTACATGCCCAGCGTGACAAATACCTCTAGCAGTATCAATGAATTGTAACTTAGCATCCATATCAACCACCAACTGAACGTCTACTAAGTTATACTCAATAAACTTTTCAATATCTTCTTTAAATAAGTCATCCAAATTACCAGAGTACTCAACCTTACCTCTGCCCAATTCTTTCATCGCAATACTATCCAAACGATAGTTATCTAATTCCGAATAGGTGAAGTTTCGATATAAGGTAAGGTAATCTAAATAAGATACTCCTGCCATATAAAATCTCTTACGATATGGAGACCAGAAACATTCACCTATTGGGCTTAATCTATTAGCGTGCTTTTGACCTAATATTCTTTTAATACGATTATACAAATAAGGAGTATCGAAGTTATCAATGTTCCAACCAGTTACGATTGTTGGATTGATATATTCGTATAACTCTAAATACTTCATACACATATCCCTCTCATCTTTGAAAGGAATTACAGTACGGTTGCCGGTTTTTTTCTCAGTCATCTTGCCGGCTTTATCCATAATCAAAACCCAATAATGGTTTGTAGCAGAATCGTGCAAACCAATAGCTGTTAATTCGTTCTCTGCCTTTTCAACATCAGGCAAACCTGTATCCATTTCACACTCAATATCGTATGTAAGTGTAACGTGTCCTTCGGATGGTAAATCGGAATCAGTATATGTATCAACTAAAACTCTAGTGGTTTCAGCTACATCCGATTCAAATAAATTTGGGTCATCTTTACTGAATTTAAAAATCTTTGTTAATTTATCTCCATATAAGGAAACATAATCACCTCTATCTGCTCTTTCATAAGCATATCTAACATAAGGGAATGTTCTGTAACCTAACTTGTCATCCCAAATGTGTACTAAATTTCTCTCTCTCTGATAATAAATGTTCTGATACAAATTCTTTCTATTTTATAATTAATCTACGAATACTCTTGCCATTTTTTCAAAGTTGTTTTCAATATCCCAACTTTTTAACGAACTCTCCCATAACAATGCTTTGGCAATAGCACTTACATCAGGTCTTTCAATTGTTTCATCCAATAAACCAATTACCTTTTCTTTAAACTCGGCTTTACCATCGTAAAGAAGTGGGTAATCTTTACCAACCATTTCAGGATAACACAATCCATTTGGTAATAAATATGGTACACCTCTACTAAGGCCGTCAGTTGTACTCATACTCCAAGCAGAATATGTTTGGAAACAACCTACACCAAAGTGAGCTTGTGATAATTGATTCATATATACACTTCTATCAGCATGTCCAATATATTTTGTGTATGGTTTTTTCATATCTTTTAAACTAGTCCATACTTCAAAGTCCTGTCTTTCACTCCATAGTTCATCCATAGTTTGAAAGAACCATTCTGAACCTGTATATACACCTTCTCTATGATTGAATACAATTGTCTTCTTTTTATATCCATTCGGTTCTACAAATTCATCCGTACCCAAATACCAAGGCTGAATAATCTTATCTAGCTTCTCAATAATATGAGGTTGGAAATCTTCGGCTGCTCTTTTAAGAACTAAATCTTTAACCCATTGAGAGTTTACACCACATACTTTCATATCCAATGTACCCTTAATGTTTTTCCAAAATGAATTATCATCTCTAGCTCCGTTATCTTTTATCTCCCACCAATGACAGTAACCAATAATAGGTTGTGTCTTATTGTAGATACGAGTGATTTTAAATTCATGTGTCCATTCAGGTAAATGTGACCATACTAAGTTGAATTGTTCTTTTTCAATTAACCTATCGAAAAATTTATGAGGATATTGTACTCGCATCTTAGGAGGAAAGCAATCCAACCCATCCATTTTACGAAGTGATACATTCGGATATTCAAATTGATTGATGATGCCAGGATGATTATTCATGTCTGGATATGGAAGAATCCATTCCCACTCTTTACCAATTTTGGTATTATCTAGAAAAGACTTAAACACCAATAGGAATGAATCCCTATTGATGTCCTTTTCTTGTCCAAAGTTTGTGTAATTAGGTATTACTAATACTTTCATTTATTATGCAGTTAAATCTATTTCCAACATTTCTTCTAATGTTTCAATAGAACGTTTTACTTTCTTAGCCAACTTACTATCGGTAATATTAGGTAATGCCTTTTCATTTCTTTGGATTATCTTAATCCAATAATCAGATGGTGAATTGAAGTTCCAATTCTTATACTTAACGTTACCATCTAAGTTATCATCAACAAGTCCTAAGAATCCATCTTTAGCATCCCCACCATCACCATGTGGTTTTTTGTGTAACCAATGTAAACCATCTCCGTTTGAAATATTGAACTTAGCCAACTCATCGGTAGATAATGGGTATAGATATAATACAGGAGTTATACTTTCCTCATCAACGAATACACTCAACTTATCCAATACAGACTTTCTTAATTGAGATTCAACATCTCTATCTTTACTACGCCCAGCAAACCACACGGATAACTCTTTAGTTATATACTTAAATACTTTATCCATACGAACATCAGCACTTGCTGATTTGTATATAGATGCTTCGTTTCCAAAGTAGTTGTAAAGTTTAACTTCAGTACCATCACCAAGACCAACATTACCATTTAATAGTTTGTTGTAGTTAGCAACAGTTTCAGATATAATCTTATCATATCCAACCTTTTTGTTTCTTTCTTTGAACCATAATACAATAGATAAGAACCAAACACCAGTATCAAACTTTTTGATTTGTAAACCCTGCATTGCTGTTGTTTCAGTGCCTTTACATTTTTTCTGAATTATGGCTTTTAATGCTACCGTTACATTATCCCAAGTGTTTGATTCAAATACTTTAATATATTGTTTGTTATAGAAATCTTGCATCTCTTTATATTGCGCATCTTCAACCATCTTACCAAACATATCAGTCCAATATTTGTTTACATCTTTATCATTATGATTAGAGAACTTAACAATCATACTATATGCTTTGTTTAATTCATCAACGTTATCAATATAATGTGTAATACAATATGCAATTGCTAATGGTACAAATACGTTTACCTTTTTAGCTTCCGAAGTTGATTTGTAAGTATTCATTAACTTACCTTTAGTAAAGGTAGACAATCCCTCTTTATCCTGTACCCACTTAAGTAATTCCTTACCTAAAAATGATGTACGATATGCTTCGGTATCTTTGTGAACCGTCATATAATAATTGTATGCAATCCAAGGGTTTGGTTGTTTATTACAATTAATCATATCTCTTTGATGTTGCTTACGTGTCATTAAATTAACAACGAAAGCGATAGTAGTACCATAATATATCTTCTTTATTTCTTCCGAAGAATTAACAATATCGGAAAGAGAATATTTAAGGTCCATTTCGGATTGATTCTTTGTATCAAAGAATTTGTTTATCAATTTAATAAACTCACTATCTTTATCATCAATACCATATTCGGTAACAACATCTTCACATATTGCCAGCCAAGTATGTCCATCAATAAACTTTGAATCAAAATACTCACCAAAACACAATCCAAACATTGTACCATTATCTCTAATGTAACCTTTCTTATCTACTTTATCTCTTAATATAGAAACCATCAATTGGCCTTTTTCGGAAACGCCGGATACATATCTAATATTGTGGCTAACTTTATTGATATAAAGGTCAACACTATCTAACTCCTCATCACGGTTAGTATCGTTATCCAATATACCCAAATCAACAACCTCTTTACATTCTTCAAATGTAGCAACTCCCAATTGTTTAGCAAAAACTGATGCCAATTGTTTGTTATTACCTACAAACTCAATCGACTCCTTTAATGTTCTTTTCATAACTTAAATTTTTGTTTTATTATTAACTTTTATTACATAATAAAGATACGAATAATATCCCAGTTTACCAACTTTTTGGAATTATTTTTAAGATATTTTAAAGATTTTTTATAGATAATCAGCCATTTATATATCATAAAATTACATATATGTAACTCATTTATTATCAACAGGTTATAAACCATTGAAAATCAACAGGTTACCAAAAATTAGCCGTACCTTCGGGTACTTCGTATGTTGTTAGGTGATGTACTACTTCCGTATTATATGAAGCGGTATCTTTTGGATAAGGTCTGATTTCGTGTTTTAATCGTTTCATCAAGTCCTTCTTTTCTTTTTTATCTTGCGCAAGTATTTGAACATATCTATGCTTTGGTGGTTCTTCCCTTCTCCAAAACTCTTTATATCCTTGCTTACCTATTTCCATTTGTAAGTGTGCTAAGTTACCACTACCCCACATTGAAAATACAGTCCTACTATGAATCCATTGGTAAGGGTCTTTATGTAAAGATATACCCCAATTTGGCATCAATGCAATATCCGTAGATAATCCCTGATAAATCCAATTGGTAGCCTGATAAATACCTCCTAAGTGAGCTTGTCCATTATCAGCGTATGAAAGTAATACTTTGATATTCTTATCATTTTCTTTTAACCATTTGAAAGATTGTCCCAATGCGTATGATTCAATATTAGAACCATATCCATCATCACAATACAAACGAGTTAATTCTAAAATGTTATCTTTGGTTAATCCTTCACAAATAGAAGTTGATGCTTTTGCTCCAACAGGGAAACCATAGATTAAACAACCTATAAGTTTATCACCATCGAATGTAGTTGCATCTTCGGATTTATAATAAATTCCAATTGCATATCTACAAGCTGTCCAAGCATGCGTATAGTGTTTCTTTACAATTATATCTTTGGCAATACTCTTTGCTATCGGTGCTACATACACTTTGGATACATCACAATAATTTTTACCTTCTACTTTCATATTTTACCAATAGTTTTTATTATCCAATGTCTTACCCTCTTTCTTAACCTTTTTAGCTTTTTCCAATACTGATAATGATTTAGATAACTTAGCTTCTTTTTGTTGCTTCTTCATCATCTTATCATATCCAGCAGGAAATTTGTTCTCAACAGATATAGGTCCGTTTGGAAACTTATCTAAATCATATTTCCAAATAGATTCACTGCCATCATCATCTTTGTAAACTATTTCAAATTTGCGTGGTTTTTCAGGTGGATTCTTATATACTGCCATAATATTACAAATATACGAAATTATCCTGAGACTACCAAATCTATTGGGTCCATTTTGTGAACTTCATCAATAATATCCAACTCTACCTTTGGATATGGAAAGACCTCATGTTTAAGCGATTTTAAAAGGGCTTTACGCTCCTTTTTATCTTTGGTGAGAATATACACATATCGGTGCTTACGGGGTTCTCTTTTAATCCAGAATGGGCTTGTAACCATTGTCTGAATTATCTTCGGGTCATTCGTTCCATACTTCACATAGGATGTCCTACTATGATGCCATTCATCATCTTCACTCCATTTGAAAGACCAACTATCTGACCATCTGATTTTGTTACCCTGATATATCCAATTCGTAGCTTGATATACCGTTCCTAAATGTCCAGCGTTTGGGTCTGAATATGATATAAGTGCTTTGATACGAGGTACATTAGTTCTTAACCATTCGAAAGTTTGTCCAACGAACCAACTCTCAATGTTACTACCATATCCATCGAATACGAATAGTCGTGTTAATTCCAATACACCATCTCTAGGAAGTAATTCAGAAATGGATGCGCCAGCGTTTCTACCAACCGGGTCACCATAACAGGCAACTCCAACTAATTGTTCGTTTACACCACTAAAAAAATTATGCTCATCATCGGATATATAAAATAATCCCAACGCATAGGATACCTTCGTCCATATTCCACTATAATGGTTATTGACAATAATATCCTTTGCGATGTTTTTATTAATCTCTCTAACGGAAAACTTAGAGATGTCACAATATTGTTTACCTTCTACTTTCATAAGCTTCCAGACCAAAATTCATTTAGATGCGCCCAAGTTTTACGTTGGATTATCTTCATTACATTGGCTGGCGAAACTTTATTGTTACGGGCAATCACCTTTACATTTCGGTGTCCCATATTCCATAATCTTCTGATGTTTAGAACTTGCTCATCTGTTAGTTTAGCGGCAGGATGAGTTTGCCCTCTTAGAATAGCCATGTAACCTTTATTAATTAATTTTTATACTTTGTGTTCGTTGATTTTATTTTCGTAAGCTAACTTTGAGTTTACTCCAATTAATCTATCTACTTCAACTCCATCTTTTACAAATACAACAGTTGGTACTGAACGTATTGCAAATTGGGATGCCTGTTCGTGGTCTGTATCTACATCTATTGTTTCGAATACCACATCCGAATGCTCACTCTTAATACCTTCCATTAATGGTGCCAATGCTCTACATGGACCACACCATGCTGCTGAAAATCTTTTTACCTCTAACATCTTTTTTTATTTTTATTGTTTATCCTTCACAACTTACACACGTTTCATCCATTGCCTTTGCTGCTATATCACCTCTCAATACTGATTCGGTTCTCATATAGTAAAGGGTCTTAACACCTTGCTTCCAAGCTTCCATGTGAATTTGATTAATCCATTTTGGTTCTGCTGTTGCAGGGAATGCTAAGTTTAGAGAAACTGCTTGGTCTATATATTGTTGTCTTACACCAGCTTGTCTTACTAAATCCAATTGATTGATTTCTTTAAATGTTTTAAATACATCCTTAACTGAATTACATCTACCTTTATGAGATTCTTCAGTTACTTCCGTACATTCAACTAACTTACCATCTAAGAAACACCACTCATCTAAGAAATGTAAATCTTGCACCGAACCACCATCTGCTAAAATCTTATCCCATACTTCTTTGGTGTTCTTACCAATCTTACGAAGTACTCTCTCCAATTCAGGATTCTTTCTAATGAAAGTTCCTTTTGATGTTTGTTCCGTAAATACGTTAGCTGCCCAAGGTTCAATACCACTACTTACGTTACCACTTAACTTAGAGTTTGATACCGTAGGTGCTACTGCTCTTAAGTGTGTATTTCTATACCCACTCTCTTTACACCATAGTGGTTCACCATACTCATCTGCCAAATCTCTACTTGCTCTTTCAGATTCAATCTTCATTTGAGAGAAAATCTTACGGGTTTCAAATTGAGCTTGTAAGCCTTCAAATGGTAATCCTTTTTGTTGTAAGTAAGTGTGCCATCCTAATACACCCAATCCTAATGCTCTACCTCTTTCTGCTGAACGAACTGAATTCTCAAATCCTTTCATATTCTTAGCTCTTTGAATGAATTCTTCCAATACACCATCTAAGAAGATAGTAGCTGTATAAACTAAATCCGTGTCTTTCCACTCATCATACTTTGCTAAGTTTAGGGAACTTAAACAACAAACAAATGAATGTTGCTCATCGGTATGTAATACAATCTCCGAACAAATGTTAGTCATGTGAACTTTCAATCCGTTCTTTTTATACATTTCAGGGTTTTGTTTGTTTACATTACCCTTATACATAATGTAGGGTTCACCTGTTGCTTTTCTTTTCTGAAGTAATTTACCCCATTTTCTACGAGCGTCTGAATCACCTTCTTCAACTTTCTTCATAAATCTATCACTAACTACAACACATTGATGTAAGTTTAATGATTGTCTATTCACATCACCTTTAGGTTCTCTAATCTCTAAGAAATCTTCAAAATCTTTATGTTCAATTTTAATGTTCACCGATGCTGCTCCTCTACGAACTGAACCCTGATTTGTAGCGAGTATAGTTGAATCGTAGATTTTAGTAAATGGAACAATACCATCCGATGTTCCATTGCCGGTGATTTTAGAACCAGCCGGTCTAATCATATTGATACCAATACCAACACCACCACCATGCTTTGCTAACAACATCAATTCCAAATTCTTAGAACCAATCTCATAGATACTATCACCAACATCAATACCGAAGCATGAAATTGGTAATCCTCTATCAGTACCAGTATTTGCCAATACCGGTGTTGCTAAACACAACCAACCTTTCCAAATGTAATCAAAGAACTTTGTTGCTAATTGTGGTTTATCCAATCTCTTAGCAACTGCCGTAGCAACTCTCCAATATGCATCTTTAGGTTTTTCTCCTGCCTGCAAATATGTTTTGGATATAGTTTTAATGTATATCTCATTGTTTCCCCAAGATGGGAAATCAACATCTACTTCCCATCCAAAATCTTCTCCGTAATTTTTCATAAACTTTTTTTAAAATATATCATCCCAGTTTTCACCTTCACCAGCCTTACTATAATCAGTAGGTCTCATAGCGAAGAAATCCGTATGGGTTACACCACCCGTAAGATGGTAGAACCAATCTAATTCAGATGCTTTCTTTTCGTTGAATTCAAAGTAATCATCCCCACCTTTAATTGGGTTATATCCTAACTCTGCTAATTTTTCATTAACTCTTTTTGTAATAAATTCTTTTAAGTCATTCTTTTTAAGATTCTCTAAATCACCCATTTCAAAAATCTTATCAATGAATTTGTGTTCTAAATCTCTAATCATTTCAGCTGCTTTGTAGATGTCAGATTTTGCTTCCTCTAACAATTCAGGATATTCATCACACATGTGTCTGAATAATTGACAACCCATCTTTGAGTGTAGGGATTCATCTCTAACACTCCACTTCATTTGTTGTCCAATTCCTTTCAATAGATTTCTCATTTGGAACGAATACAATACAGCGAATGATGAATATAATGCTACACCTTCCGCAAATGCCGAAAAGATAGCAAGTGAACGAGCAACCTCAACTCTAGCCTTATGATTTGTTTTCAAATCCTCAGGTGTCCAATCTGCGGTTGTGTTTGTTAGTAATTCGAATCTTTCCTTCATTGTTTCATCATGTAGGAAACCTGCGAAATCATCCAATCCTAATGTTTCATTAAGATACGAATATGCAACTGAATGTATTGTTTCCTGAGAACCAAATGCCATTGCCATCTGTCTAATCTCATGCTTTGGAAACCATTTGGTAACCATACCAGTCCAATAATCTGAAACTGCACATTCGGTTTGAGCAAATCCTAAAAGTATATTTCCTACTAAATGCTTTTCTTCTTTTGTTAAATTCTCATTCCAATCCTTCACATCACCCTGCATTGGTATTTCGGTATGTAACCAAAATGCTTGCATTTGTTTTAACCAACCTTCATTGTAGTAGTCTGGGTATTCAAATGGTTTGTAGGGGATTCTATCCGTAAATAATTTGCTCATAGTGTAATTTATTTTTGTAAGTTATTTGGGGTGAATATAAATACAATATATACTCATAAACCCTTTGTAAATCACAAATATTTTTTTAATATTTTAGTCTATTGTTATTAGTGTCTATTATAACATATAGAAAGGGGAGAGTTACCTCCCCTATCATATTATGCTGCCTTTCCTTCTTCCGTAGAAGCTTTCTTATAAGCTGTAACTAATTTCTTCAATTCACCAATTGCTTTTCTAGCTCTTGATTTGTTTACTTTCTTAGTTCCGTTGTGCTCTGCTTCAAATGTTGTAAACAAAGTCTTCATTTGTTCGAATAGTTCTTGACTGTTCATAGTTTTTGTTTTTAATTGTTATTTAACCTAACCCAGATACCATAGTTGATTTACTACCTACTATCGTATCCATGTATTTTTTATGTAACATTTGCTTCTCCATTTCAGCACCATTAGCACTTTCTTTAGATGCTATGATACCATCGGATGAAGTTGCCGTATATACTTCTAAATTACCATGTGTTGTATCCATTTTAGCTGGGAAGGTTATACCATCCTGTCCGAAACGATTCTTCATAATATGTACTCTAGCCGTATTGTTCAATTTATCTTTTGCTTTTCTACTCAAACTCATAATAAAGTCAGCGTTCATTACTTTAGCGTATGAATCTGCAATCTTATCAGCTTCGATAACTTCACTATCAATTGCTGAACGATTTGTTTGTGATGCTGTCCAAATTGGAATTCCTAACTCACCACTCATTCCTCTTAAATCGATATACACTCCACCTTGCTCAGCGTATGTACTATCAGATTTGTTTGAATGTGATAACAACAAATCAGCATAATCCACAATAACTAAATCGGGTTTATTACCAGCTGCTATCATCTTTTCTAAGTGAGCCTGAATTGTTTTGGATGATGCTCCTTTAGGTGGATAGTATTTGATTTTAAGTTTACCTTTTAATCTCTTTACTTTATCCAATACTTCATTTCTCCTTTGTGATAAATCGGATGATGCAATATGTGTAAACACAGTATCATATCTTAATCCAACATACCCTTGTGAAAGTTCTAATGTATAGTGAGCAACAATCTTTCCAGCTTTTACAGCTGCTGCTCCCAATGCCGCCAAAACCCAAGTCTTACCAACACCAGAAGGTGCTACTACAACTCCCAATTCACCTGGCCCTAAACCACCATTCATCAATTCGTTAATACAATCCCAATCAGTTGCTACCGTATCTCTAGCCGTTTCATCATAACGTTCTTCGAAATCCGTTAAGTAATCCATACCCAAATCAGCATCAACACCAACCTTCATTGCCTTATCAACCAACTCTTTGATTTTATCATAGTTGCCCGATTTTAGTAAATCAATTGATTGTACGATTACATTCTTTAGGTTTTGATTAATACAAAATGCTGTAAATTCATCTTTGATATATTGTAGGTCCAAACCTCCAATACTTTGATAAACTTCTTTTAATTGTGCTACGATTGTTTTTTGTAATGCTGGATTATCAACTTTAG
>Ga0222712_10005364_pt1 | contig 13026 bp, 10 predicted proteins | sample C33_657DmetaG_FD_165043 | JGI IMG/M metagenome (GOLD analysis project Ga0222712, IMG submission 165043) | Estuarine water microbial communities from San Francisco Bay, California, United States - C33_657D | ecosystem: Environmental > Aquatic > Marine > Unclassified | place: USA: California...
TCCCTGCGTTAGCTTTCCAAACCATATCTGTGAATTGACCACCAATTCGCTTACAAACCCAAGTCTGTCCTCCGTCATTCGTTTTCCAGATACCACTATTGGTAGCAGCAATTAAAATGTGATGATCATTAGGATCCATCAATAATTCAATTGCCATTCGATTACCAATCGATGAATTCATTAATGTCCACGTGCCACCTGCATTAACTGTCTTGTAAATACCGTAACTCGTTCCATAATAATTTGGATCACCTGTACCAAGATAAATCACACTGTCATTCGTATAATCGATACATACAGAAGCACACTGCGCGTTTGGAAGCATATCCGTTCCCATTACAGTCCATGAACTTCCATTGTTGTTACTCTTATACAAGCCACCAGAGGCAGTAGTTGTATACATAACAGAAGAATCGGTAGGATGAAATTTAATTTGTGTACAACGTCCTATTCCATGTATTTGTCCGCTGGCATTGGTAGGGAAAGCAATCGGTCCCTTGCACGTCCAGTTACCCGCAATTTGTGCATTTATCTGATGACTAAACGAAAATAAAATAATTATGATAGAAAGTATTTTTCTCATGGTCTTGCCTCCTTCCATAATTTTAATTGTTGCTGTGGATAGAGTATTGAACCGTCTTCTTGCACGAAAGGCAGCATCATCATTTTCCAATGTTCAAAGCGTTTACAATCGAGTCGGTAGTGCTCATATTTCCGGTCTTTATCGCGACGAAACAGACGTTCTAACCAAGAACCCTTTTCTTTTTCTTCGTTGGCTACAGCTCCTTTCATTCCTAAGGTCTCCTCTTCTTCCAACGGAATAACCTTTCCTTTCCAAAATGCATCATAAGCCTTTTGTGCTTCAAAATAATTGGTGGTAGAGTCATCCATCATTGTTATCCAATAAGGATGTTTAGCATAATTTAAATTGGCTGTTTGACCATATCCTTTGATAGATATAATACAACCGAGTAGCATTATTAGCAGAAATCGCATTTGATATTTTTTTTCAAAAATAAGATTAATACCGATGTGATTTTTGTGTGAAATAAAAAGCCCCAACAATTAATGTCGGGGCTCTCTTATTTTATATTGCTTAAACTGCTTATTGAATAACCACATTCGCTTTTTGAGAAGCAGATGATGTAGTTAATTGAATGGAATAAACTCCTTTAGATAAATCAGAAGCATCAACAATTAAATGTTCTGTATTAGAGGACAATTGAACAGAAATTTGCCTTACTAATCTGCCAGAAACATCTAGAATTTTAATTAGCGCATCACCAGTTCCTATTCCGTTTACTAAAATGTTTAATTGTCCACCCTGACTCATCGGATTTGGATACACATTAAACATACGATCCGCCTGTTGACCACTTAATCCAGATGCTGTACGATTCACTGCATTTGAAATCATAGTACAACCACCCGTAGTAGAAGTAAGCAATGTGTAAATTCCATTTTGTGTAGGTGTGAAGCTAGTTCCTGTTGCCCCTGGAATTGGCACTCCATTTAAACACCATTGGAAAGATGCTCCTGGATAATTAACTACTAAATCATTTCCGACTAATTGAATTTCCGGACCTGTGACATAAACATTGATAATTTTATTCGACACACCATTTACAGGACAGAAATTATCTTTTGCAATAAATTCAAATGAAAAAACTCGTTGATGTTGCAAACAGCCATTGCTAAATCCAGCATGCGAACAGTTTGTAGGGAACGTTAATGAAACTTGATTGAAAAGGTTAAAATTGTAAGGAGTTGGAGTATTCAATACACCACATGGCTGAATCAAACAACCTTGTGTGAAGGAAGATCCTAAATGAAGACTGCTTGCGCTTAAATTAACCGATTGAAAACCGCCACCAGTTAATGTATCAAAATCAGTTACTGAAAAATTCATTCTTAACGTATCACCAGCAAGTACAGTTGTATCAACCACTGCTGAACCACCAAAGATAGGTGCATTATTAGACGAACTATTCAAAACACACATCTGGATTTCTCTAAAAATTTCAGCCGTTTTTACTCCACATTTATAAGATGTTACCTTGGTAACTGTTACGAAAGTTCCAATATTATAACATTTGAAATTTATCAATCCCGAATTAATATCAATAGTTGCAGGAATATTATTAGGATTTAAATTACTACCTGGCAATGGAGATAAATAAGAGTATCCCGCATTAAAAGGATAAGGTGTCCCAGGAAAAGAAAATCCATCAAGTGGTTCAGCCCAAGTGAAAGTCAACGAATCTAAGTCGGAATCAATAGCAGAATGGCTATAATTAATCAATTTCCCTGACGAAAAAGTATAAGTAGGCTCATTTAAAAATACTGGCGAATTATCTAAAACGGAAGATGCCGCCATCCCGTTAAATGGATACATAAAGGATCTCAACTGAAAACTACCAGAACCTGCCATTGACAAATTAGAAACTGTATTCCTACAGCAATCATTATAATAAAAATACCATCCCGTAGCTGGAGGAACTGCAGTTCCGAAATTTACTGGACTAGACTCATAAATTAGCGCTTCTACAGCACCTGGATTACTTTGGGGATTTCCACATGTTGGACAACCTGGTCCCGTTGGACTCAAATCAACTGAACCTACCTTATAACATACTATAGATGTTGAAGGTGAATTTGAAAGCAAACTAAGTGAATCAGGGCCGAGTACACCATTACAGTCTCTGTATAATTTTACTTTAAAAATAAAATTTTGATTGCTATCAACTCTCCAAGTAATTTCCCCTCCAGAGACATGGGACGCCAACAAGGCAGTCGAGAAGAATAATAATGTAATAAGTGTGACTGTAAATTTTTTCATTTTGGTTAGTTTAGGTACTCTAAAGATGCTAATAAATTCGAAATGGTTGCATGGCAAATTAAATAAAATAATATTAATGAATTATTACAACGCAACCACTAATTAGCCTATCATTGACCTCTGTAAATCTTTTTGGCGGTACCATCACTGTATAAATCAATTCTAAAACCATACGATTCAGGGTCTATTTCTTGCCCCAGCATATTAATTGATTTAATAAAATATCTCTCGCGAACAGGAAAATTCTCACCCAATCCTGTTGTATTATTTACAACAAATACCCTATAAGTATAATCATTAAAAAAAACACCTAAAGGACTATAATCTCCTATTCTGAAAGACAAATAATAAGGTTGCTCTTGCACATCATCTATAGTTGGAATCCAGCTAATGATCGAATTAAATCCATTTTGTATTGGTGTATTAGAAAGTAAATATGCAGGGTTTGAGGATAAAAATAGGGAGCCCGCAAAGCCGATAGAAGTTATACCATTATCTGGATTAACTGCTGTTATATTTAATAATAAAGAATCGCCGGAATTTAAATAAATAGAGTTAGTTGTAGATATATGAATGCTACTATTCACTTGTATCTGTACCGGAAGATTACTGCTAGGTATCACTATTATTTGCATATCTCGTCTTATAAAACCTATCTGAATTCCGTTCCTCCATTCAATTGCTTTTACTGAAACTTGAAAATAACCTATGGTATTAGGTATAAAAGTTATTTCACCTGTTAGTGAATCCATCTGAAAAGGACCTAAACTATCAGCATAAGGCAAAACATAATTGCTTATTGGAACTCCAGGACTATCGTTTAGCGGTTTGTCCAATACCCATGATAATGAATCGCCGTCTAAATCGTACGGAAGTGGATTATAACTAAATGGTTGATTTAATTGTGCAAGCGTAATGGGTTCATTTAGAAAATTAGGTGATGAGTTTGTTGGGTCTGCTTTGATAATTGCATTCAATCTCATTCCTTCAGCACCAGCAAATGGTATATTTAAAATAGCTGCATTCCGACAACAATTTTCTGAATAAACATTATAAACACCATTGTTTGGGAATGTGATAGTATCTAAAAAGATATATTTTTCCACTCCATTACCTAGTTGGAACATATAAGAATAGTTCACCATATGAAACACGTTATAATTCCCAATCGAATTTTGATATGTAATTTTTGAATCCACATTCATTGGAATGCCCAATGTATCACGATATAAACTCAATGTAACCTCATAAGATAACCCTCCAATATTTCTTGAGGTGATTTGGCCTCCCATTAAATGCGAAGCATTTGCTTTAAATGTTAATATAACAAATATTGCTAATACTATTTTTTTCATACAACTTCCTTTATACATTAAGATGTGATTTTTCTGGATATGGTTGCATTACTCAAAAAAAAAGCCCCTGAAGACCAGGGGCTACACTGTGTTTATTATCTGGAATTATTTATTACCAAATACCTTCTTTAACAAGTCACTTGTTCGGGCAATTGGGTCTTTTCTGATTTGCAGCTCTTCCTCGGCTACTTTTACGAATAATCCATCAATGGCTTTTTCTGTTGCATATTGTACTAGATCGGGATTCACCTTTTCAACGAATGGAATTTTATTGTACTTCGTGATGACCAACTCCCAGTTTTTGGTAGCTCCTACTTTATCTAATGAAGCTTTTATGATTGGCTTGAAGGCCTCAACCAACATCGCTCTCGATTTCGCTTTCAAATATTCGGTTCCCGCATTATCAGCCCCTTTCACGATATTAATTGCATCAGAAATGGTCATTTCCGAAATCACTTTGGTGAATATGTCTTTTGCAGATGAACCTGCATCTTCAGCAGCGCGATTAACAGATAAAATAACATCATCACATTCTTTATTCAGACCGATGCCGCGTAATTTATCTTCTATCTTTTTTGCATCTGGAGGAAAAGGGATTTTGATTTTAGGATTTCCGAAATAGCCATCCAATTTCGATACAGTTGCTGATCCATTCACGGCTCCTTTACTTAATGCTTCTTTAAGTGCTTTACCTGCTTCTTCTTCAGTAAAACCTTTAGGCGTTGATGGCAGTGTAAGTTTCTTTTCTGCTTTCTTTTTTAAATCGTTAAAATTTTGCGCAGATACTGAAACGAAAATTAAAATGAATAACAGCGAGCATGTAATAGTTTTCATATTTTGATTTTAATCTAAAACGTAAGAATTGCAATATTAATATATAGCCGCTTAAAAAGAGTTACTAAAAATTATTATTCCATAAAAAAAGGGACTTCCGTCCCTTAACTTTTTACAAATATGATTTCAAAAACTTGTTACTTCTATTACTCTTTAGTTTTCGAAGAGCACCTTCCTTAATCTGGCGAACACGCTCTCTCGTCAATTGTACTTTAATACTTATCTCATCCAGCGACATGTTATGTGTATGTCCGATACCGAAGAACATTTTCACAATCTGAACTTCTTTAGGTGATAGCACACTCAAATAACGATTAATATCTTCTATCATCGACTCCTTCATCATAACGGTATCTGTATTTACAGAATCGTTTCCATCTAATATGTCTAATAAGGTACTACTATCTTCACTACTATCAAGAGGTGCATCAAAAGAAACTGGTCTTGCTGAAACACGCATTACGTCATTAATATGATTAGTTGAAAAATTTAAAACCTGTGCTAATTCTTCTGCGCTTGGCTCTCGCTGAAAATCTTGTTCTAATTTTGAAAATGACTTACGAACTTTATTTAATGTCCCTATCTGATTTAAGGGCAAACGAACTAAACGAGATTGCTCAGCAATAGCTTGTAAAATACTCTGACGAATCCACCAAACAGCATAAGAAATAAACTTAAATCCTTTGGTTTCATCAAATCGCTGAGCCGCTTTAATTAAACCCAAATTACCTTCATTTATAAGGTCGGGTAATCCGAGTCCTTGATTTTGATATTGTTTGGCAACAGAAACCACAAAACGTAAATTAGCTCTTGTCAAACGATTAAGCGCATCAGCATCTCCACTTCTGATTTTCTGAGCTAAAACAACCTCTTCTTGCGGGGTTACCATTTGCTCTTTACTAATGTCGTGAAGGTACTTTTCTAAACTAGCACTTTCCCTGTTGGTGATGGATTGGGTAATTTTTAGCTGTCTCATGGTAAGGGTATGTTAAGGGTTAGAATTGTTCTTTAAAAAACTCCACTGCAACTATTGACTATCAGTTAGTGCGTAACGATCTACTAAAGTTGCAACAGCTTTCAAACGAGTCATAAAGAATAATATTTTAACGATTATTAAAATACTTTGCAATAATCATCTTTTCACTCAATAAAACACACTGATTAGCGTTTTTGTTTTGATAATTTGAATACCTTCGTTGTAATGAAAAAAAACACCTTTTACTTTCTTTTTCTGATGGCTTTTCCGCTCCTAGGAATGGCACAAAAAAAAGCAGAACAAAAAAATCCACTGATCCAATTTTCAGGAGTAGTTGTCAGTAGCGATTCATTACAACCAATTCCTTACGCTGCTGTGACAATTCACAAGTCAGGAAGAGGAACAATAACTGATTTCTATGGCTTCTTTTCTTTTGTTGCGAAGAAAGGTGACACTATCGATTTTCATTATATCGGATACAAGCCAGTATTATTTATTATTCCCGATACTTTAAAAGAAGATCGATATTCACTGATACAAGTCATGAATCGTGATACTATCTTATTGAAAGAAGCAGTTGTTTACCCGTGGCCATCAAAAGAAGAGTTCAAAAGAGCTTTCTTAGAACTTAAAATTCCTGATGATGATTTAAAAAGAGCTGAAAAGAATTTACAGCTTGCGGAAATTAAAACTATTCAGGAAACGGTGGCCTATGATGGTGCTATTAATTACCAATATCAGTTGCAGCAAAAACAATCCAAGCTTTATAGCGCTGGACAATATCCTCAAAACAATTTATTCAATCCAATTGCCTGGGCAGCATTTATCAAAGCCTGGAAAGATGGTAGCCTGAAAAAGAAAGACGAACCTAAGATTGATGATTAAAAGAATGATTCGCCAGTTATCCTTTTTCAGAGTTTTCTTCATTAGCCTACTGACATTATTAGCTAGTAATGTCAATGGGCAAGATGGGATTATTAAAGGTTTTGTTAGTGATTCCTTGCGTAAGCCGATCGAGGCCTGTAATGTTTCTATACAGGGAGAATCAAACGGAACAATTACGGATACTCGCGGTCGTTATGAATTAAAAGTTACTCCTTACAAAGAACTAACTGTTGTATATAGTTTTTTAGGGTTTGCTCCGCAGAAATTCACCATCAAGTTAACACCGGGAGAAATAAAAGAGCTGAATGTTCAACTGCAATCAACTGTAAAAATGTTGGGACCAGTAAATGTGTCTGGAGAAAAAAGCAGGGATTTATTAATGACCCCTATTCAACCTAAGACCTTAGAATTAATGCCAAGTGCGAGTGGAAACTTTGAGGGCTCGCTAAAAACTTTTCCTGGTGTTGTATCGAACAATGAACTATCATCTACTTATTCTGTTCGTGGTGGTTCATTTGATGAAAACTTGGTTTATGTAAATGATGTAGAAATTTATCGTCCATTTTTAACACGTAGTGGGCAACAAGAAGGATTAAGTTTCATCAACTCCGATTTAATTGCCAATATCAATTTTAGTTCTGGAGGATTTAACGCGACGTACAGTGATAAGCTATCTTCTGTACTTGATATTGAATACCGAAAACCGGAAAGCTTTGCAGGTTCTGCTTATGTGAGTTTTTTAGGAGCGGGATTTCATCTTGAAGGAATTTCAAAAAATGAAAAGTTTACCTGGCTTACTGGTTTCCGACAGAAATCAAATCAGTTTTTATTAAAGAATTTAGATACGCGCGGTGAATACAAACCATCGTTTACCGATTTACAAACTTTATTCAATTATAAATTCACTGACCGTACTTCCCTATCTTTCTTAGGAAATATTTCCATCAATGACTATCGAGTTATTCCAACAACACGTGAAACTGAATTTGGTAATATTAATGAAGCACTGAAGTTTACTGTTTACTTCGGAGGACAAGAACAAAACGCCTACTCAACTTCGCAAAGCGCATTGACATTAAACCATCGTGTGAATGATCATTTAAATTTGAAATTTATTGGAGCAGGTTTTATCACGAAGGAAAAAGAATTCTTTGATATACTTGGTGAATATTTCATTGATGAGTTAGACAAAGATTTAGGATCATCCAACTTTGGTAACGTTGCCTTCAACAGAGGAATTGGTGCATTTCTGGACCATGCAAGAAATGAACTACAGGCAAGTGTAACCAGCTTTGAACATAAAGGAACGTATGTTCAATCAAAGTACAACTTTAAATGGGGCGTAAAAGCGCAGCACGAAGAAATAAGTGACAATATTGACGAATGGCAGTATCGTGACTCCGCCGATTTTTCAATTGTGCATCCGCAAGACAATCCAGGCGACTCCGTTGATTTCAATCAGCAGATAGTATTGAACAATGTGGTTAAAAATAAAATCGATTTAAACTCAAATCGCTTTAGTGGATTTTTAAATAGTACATGGCAGTTAGATAGCAGCTTTACATTGCTTGCGGGTGTTCGTGCAACCTATTGGGATTTTAATCAAGAATTAAATATTAGTCCAAGAGCATCGATTGAATACCGACCCAAAGGCAATAAGTATTTAAAACTAAGAGCTGCTACTGGAGTGTATTATCAGCCTCCATTCTATAGAGAACTAAGAGGGCTGGATGGAAAAATCAATCCAGATGTTAAGGCGCAGCAATCCATCCATTTTATTGTTGGTGGCGACTATCAGTTTTTATCATGGGGACGAGAATTCAAGTTGACGGCTGAAGCTTATTATAAAAAAATGAGCAACTTAAATCCGTATAAACTAGACAATACGCGTATTCGTTATTTAGCAAGAAACAATGCCGACGGATATGCGACAGGGTTAGACCTAAGGGTGAATGGAGAATTTGTAAGTGGTATTGAAAGTTGGGCTTCATTGTCATTCTTAAAAACGGAAGAAGATTTAAATGATGATGGCTATTACAAATACTATAATTCCGAAGGCGATTTAATTGTTCCTGGTTATACCTATAACAATATTCCTGTCGATAGCCAGTTTGTGACCCCAGGAAATATTCCACGCCCTACTGATCAGCGTGTGACTTTTAGTTTGTTCTTTCAGGACTACCTACCCAAAAATCCAACTGTTCGTATGCACATGACGTTAGTATTTGGAACTGGATTACCATTTGGTCCTCCGGGAAACGATCGTTACAGAGATATTTTAAGAGCACCAACCTATCGCAGAGTTGACATTGGATTTTCAAAAATCTTAATTGATGAAGATAAACCGAATACCAGCCGCTTGAAATTAATCAGCAAATTAAAATCGCTATCCTTAAGTTTAGAAGTTTTCAATTTATTGCAGGTAAGCAATACTATTTCATACACATGGATTACCGATGTTACAGGACGACAGTATGGAATTCCAAATTACTTAACCTCACGATTACTGAACTTAAAATTGCAAGCTAAATTTTAAAGCGTATGTCGAATAAGAATAAAGGCAAATCAGGATTAGTTTATTCTACCAATCCGAATTTTCAATATCAGGAAGAAGATACTAATCAAGAGACATTACCACCGCAACAGCAATCATTAAAAATCTGGTTAGAACGAAAAGGCGGTGGGAAAATGGTGACAGTTGTGAAAGGGTTTATTGGTTCTGAAGATGATTTAGAATCGCTTGGCAAAATGCTTAAGAGTAAATGTGGTGTAGGCGGAACAGCGAAAGATGGAGAAGTTTTGATTCAAGGTGATCACAGAGAAAAAGTGCTTGCATTGCTTATTCAAAACGGATATCAAGCAAAGAAAGCTGGTGGGTAGTTATTTCAATTTTACCTCGTAAAAATTATATTGCTCTAGTCCTTCAAAATACTTTACTGAAGAAAAGCAGAATGATTTTTTGTCCACCCATGATAAATCTAAAACATGTTGCTTTTTCAAGTTAATAATCACAGCTAAATCGAGGCAAAACTTTTTATTCTTGTTTTGAACTTTTACAATAACAACCTCTGATTCATCATCTTCAAACATCCCATTCGAGCAACTAATAATATAATCGTGTGCTTTATTAGGAAAGTACGCGAGGGTACCATTATCATAAGAAGATAAGTCTTGAATAATCTTTCCGGATTTCAAATCAATTAAATTAGTTGTTGCATAAGCTCCGCTTATATCTACCAAACTAACAATTGCAAGATTTAATTTTGAAATCATTCCCCAATATTGAGGTAAAATACCGGCAAAAATCGTTGTGTCGCCATTAATAATTTGTCCCTCTCCTAATTGTTCTTCCGAAGAAAACAAATAATGAAATTTATTTCCATTAATAACTAGTTGAGAATCGGAAATGTTATTTGCTATTTGATTATTAATTGTTGTGTCAACATAAACAGCTGCAGTCCTCATTAAAAAATTATAGCGAAGTGAGTCGATAGACAAAATTGTAAACGATTTATTATCTGCTTCAATTAACTCATCACTATCGATGTCGAGATCAATTATAACAGGATCATTTTCAAAAACACAGGTCGTATCAAGACTTAATGAAGAGTAGGTCCTTCGCTGACTAAATGCAAATGAATTAATCAGCATTAAAAATAAAAAGGCAATACTAATTTTTCGATGCATCAATAATCTGCTGATAATACCTTTCATAAAAAGGCATAATATGATGAATATCGAAAGCCTTAGCTTGTTTCAATGCAGCTTGTCGAAAGTCAGCTATTTTTTTATCATCAGTTAAAATAGCAAGTGCATTCTTAGCCATATCATTAACATCACCTACGTTACTCATATAACCTGTTACCCCATTAATATTTAACTCTGGCATACCACCCGAATTGGATGAAATAACAGGAACCTGACAAGCCATAGCTTCGAGTGCGGCTAATCCAAAACTTTCTGTTTCCGAAGGCATCACAAACAAATCAGCAATAGATAACACCTCTTCTACCATTTCCTGCTTTCCTAAAAAGCGTACATCATTATAAAATCCTTTCTCACGAGTAAGTTCTTCAATTTTATGTCGCTCTGGACCATCACCAATCATGATTAACTTAGCAGGAATCTTTGAGCGAACTCTGTCAAAAACTTCCACTACATCTTGCACCCTTTTTACTTTTCGGAAGTTAGAAGTATGAACAATTAGTTTTTCATTATCAGGTGTAATTGCTTTTCTAAAATGATCCTTTCTTGACTTAGCAAATCGTTTTAAGTCGATGAAGTTGGGAATAACCTCAATGTCTTTACTAATTTTAAAATTAGCATAGGTATCACGTTTCAAACTTTCAGAAACCGCTGTTACACCATCAGAATGGTTAATAGCGAATGTTACTACAGGCTCATAACTTGAATCCTTACCAACAAGGGTAATATCTGTACCGTGGAGCGTTGTTACAATCGGCAAATACAATCCATGTGTTTTTAAGATCTGCTGCGCCATATAAGCTACAGACGCGTGCGGGATCGCATAATGCACATGAAGAATGTCTAACTTTTCATGTAATGCTACATCGACTAATTTGCTCGTTAATGCAGATTCATATGGAATATAATCGAAGAGTGCATAAGGTGTTGCAGTAACTTCGTGATAAAAAATATTCTCTTTAAATCCATCTAATCGAACAGGCTGACTATACGTAATAAAATGAATTTGATGACCTTTTTCCGCGAGGGCCTTTCCCAATTCAGTAGCGACAACTCCACTACCCCCAAAAGTTGGATAACAAACAATGCCTATATTCATAAAACAAAGTTAAATAATTAAGTGAGAAAAGTAGGAACAATAGCAGGTGATAAAAGTTTCTTCTACTTTGAAAATGCTTTGTAGAAAATCTCCATAATATCTGTTCGGACATTCTTCTTTGCTAGCATCGTGTTCTCTGCATCTGGATAAACCCTATTTGAAAGAAACACAAACAAGAAATCATTCTTCGGATCAGCCCATACACATGTACCAGTAAATCCTGTATGTCCGAAGGTAAGCTCAGATGCACTTCTCGCTGCAGGACTAGACTTTTCCTTATTCATTTCCGCTTTATCGAAAATTAATCCTCTGCGATTACTAGTATTAGGCGCAGCTTGCGTAGTGAACAAATGAATAGTCTCTTTTTTCAAATAACGCTTTCCATCATACGACCCACCATTCATTAACATCTTAAATATAATAGCTAAAGATTCTGCATTTGAAAACAAACCTGCATGTCCTGCTACACCACCCATCATCGCTGCGCCTGGATCATGCACAGTACCACGCACAACGCATTTGCGGAATAACTTATCGTCTTCTGTTGGAGCGATTGTATTGATATCCGTTTTTTCGTAAGGATTAAATTGCATTTTCCATAAGCCCATTGGCTTATAAAAATTATTCGTTACATATTCATCAATCGAAACTCCACTGATATGCTCAATGACTTTCTGTAAAATAATCATACTTAAATCAGAGTATACCATATTGCCAGGAGCTTTCACTTCCGACTCAATGATCTGTTTCCACATTTCTGATTTATAATTATCGCTGATGTATAAACTATCTGCAACCTTAGATGAAAACCCTTCCGACTTTTCTTTCTTGTATATGCAAGAATCTAAACCGTACTCTCGTTCTGTACTTTTCCAAAATGCGATGAAAGGTTGTAGGCCTGCTTCATGCATCATTAACTGACGAATCGTAATATCCTTTTTGTTTGTATTCTTAAGTTCTGTCAGATACTTACTTGCTTTCGCATCTAAATCGAGTTTATTCTTTTCGAACAAATGCATGGCGCATAAACTTGTTGATGCCACTTTGGTTATTGATGCAATATCATACAAATCACTATTCGTAACCGCATGTGTACTATCATAAGTGAAATACCCATATGATTTATCGAACACCACTTTATTACCTACAGCAAACAATATCTGACATCCAGGGGTCACCTTGCTTTGAATTGAACTATTGACAATAGAATCAATCGAATTAAATTTCGACGAATTAACATTCAGCGCTTCAGGATAAGTATAACTATAGACATCATTCATTGATGACTTAATTCCGTCTCCTATGCACACATTATCAGCAATAGAACTGACAG
>Ga0222712_10005365_pt1 | contig 13024 bp, 14 predicted proteins | sample C33_657DmetaG_FD_165043 | JGI IMG/M metagenome (GOLD analysis project Ga0222712, IMG submission 165043) | Estuarine water microbial communities from San Francisco Bay, California, United States - C33_657D | ecosystem: Environmental > Aquatic > Marine > Unclassified | place: USA: California...
AGCAGCGAAGATCATTCCAGTAGCGATTGCAGGTCCGATTGCAGCAATGCCGTAACCGATGACGTTAAGTGAGCCTGTCATGTTTCTACCTTTCTTACTGAAGAAGCGAAGTTACTTCCCCAATTCTTATTTTCTTGCTTTCCTTCTGTCTTACTTAGTGCTCGTCAGCCAATGAGCCAGCGATATAGAGGGCGGTCAAAAGTGTGAAGATGTAGGCCTGTAGGCACTGCACCATGAACTCGAAGAATGTCAGCAAGATTCCCATTGCAAAGGCAAATGGTGAGACGAGCTTCAAACCGATAACGCCGGCAAGGAGATGCTCTCCACCGAGGATAAAGACGAGCAAGAGCAAGTGGCCGGCAAACATATTTGCAAAGAGACGAAGGCCCAATGTAAATGGGCGAACGATGAAGAATGTTGCGATTTCAATTGGTGTCAGAAGAACGTAGATCGCCTTTGGAACACCTGGCATAAATGCGATGCCCTTGAGGTAGTGGCCAACGCCCTGCTTCTTCATTCCAACGAAGTGATAGACCAAGTAGGTAATGATGGCGAGCGCGTAAGGGAATCCCACATGTGACATTGCAGAGAACTGCAAGAGTGGAACGATGGAGAAGACGTTGTTTACTAGAACAAATGTAAAGAGGGTGAAGAGGTATGGCACAAAGCGCATGAACTCAGGACCCAAGATGTCCTTTGCAAGGCCGTTACGAACAAAGTCATAGACGAGTTCACCTGAGAATTGAAGCTTTCCAGGAACTACAAGAGCCTTGCGAGATGCTGCGATAAAGAAGATTGAGATAAGCACTACTGAAAGTGCAACGAGTAATACTGGCTTTGTAAGCCACTCAATATTTTCAAAGATTGGAGGGAGATCAAAGTCTTTAACGCCGGGAGGAGTAAATCCCTCTTCACCGCTGAGCTTTAGATGCATCGCCATCCCTCAGATTGATTTAGGCCTGAATCACTTTCAGACGAGGCAAAGATTAGGGGGTAGGAGCACTTCCTGAGAAATCGAAAACTAGTGGCTCGCGCCACGTTTTAGAGCTTATTCGCGTCCAAACCTCAGCCAGATCAGGTAGAGCGCCCCGCCCATTCCGAGGAGGAATCCCACCAGGGTCAGATAGGAGGTGTTGAGGTATCGATCGGCTAGGTAGCCGGCCCCACCCCAGAAGAGGAGCCCTGAGAGCATGTAGCCGACGATGGTCCAGAGAGCATCTGCCTCGCGATTTGCTGCCATGGGTGGATCTCCTCTTACTAATTACGCTTGGACTTACTTACCGGGTAATTGTAGGTGAAGTTTAAGGACCAGATATGCCCTGATCTCTCCCCCGAGCCAGGCGAAGGTAGCTGCCACAGCGCTCAGGGCGAAGGCCTTCCGGTCACAGGCCTCAGCTGAGATAAAGGTCGTAATCAGCCAGAGGAAGACCCCCAGAGCCAAGACCTTGGCCATATAGGAGAACATGGCGATTGCCATCGTCATCACCGGGTCGAGATCTCGAGTCAGACGAGCTGCGCCGATATTGGTGGCGAAGAAGATGACCACAACGAATTGGGCAAGGAGCGCTCCGACAAGGCCAGCGCTGCCCTTAAGCCATGTTGATGCAATCAGTGAGATAACTCCGACAACGATCGTCGGGATCACAGCACCGCGCAGGAGCGCTCGCTCTGTGCTCATGCGGTGATTACTTTCTCTGACTTCTGCGCTTTATGAAATTCAGGGCGTTGGCGTTGAAAGAGAATTGTAAATACCAACATCACTGCAAGGACACATCCGGCAACCCATAGCGGTGTGAAGGCGGAGATTGAAACTGGGAATGCAATCGTTGCCGTCCAGAAATACATAATCAGCGCTGTCCTAGATTGAGTGTTTCCTGCTCGCATGATGCGGTGATGAATATGTTCTTTATCTGATGAGAATGGAGACTTACCTGCACGCAGTCTTCGGATAATCGCTGAGAATAAATCAATCAGCGGAATTGCAAGAACCGCTAATGGAAGAGCAAGTGGGAGAAGTGTTGGACCAAGCTTCTCCTCTGCAATTGCATTGGGATCGATCTGGCCTGTGAGGGTAATAGCTGATGCTGCCAAGAGAAGTCCGAGCAACATCGATCCAGAATCGCCCATAAATATCTTTGCAGGATATGCATTGTGTGGCAGGAATCCAATACAGACGCCGATGATGATCGCTGTGATGAGTGATGGTGAACCTGCACGGCTGAAGCCATAGATAACTGCTAAAAGGTAGGCGAATGCGAAGAAGGCCGCTCCGGAAATTGCCACAATTCCAGCTGCTAAACCATCTAAACCATCGATGAAATTTACGGCGTTGATAGTTATGAGAACGATGAAGATGGTCAGCGGTTGGCCGATGCTCGGTGGCAAGGTCATCACGCCATTGATGGGTAGCCAGAAGATCTGAACGCCATAGATAAGGAGAATGCCGGCTGCAAGTGATTGCCCGGCAAGCTTTGTAAGAGCATCGAGTTCGAAGCGATCATCGACCATGCCGAGGAGAACTAAGAAGGTTGCCGCGAGGAAGATTCCAATGGATTCGCGTGTGAAAGATTTTCCAACCAAGGAGAGATGGTGAACCATCGCAAAGGTGACTGCCATGCCGATCCACATCGCCACTCCACCCCAGCGAGGTGTTGGAGTTGTGTGAACATCGCGCTCACGAATCTTTGAGACAACGCCTAATCGAATTGCAAGGATGCGAACAAATGGAGTGACGACATAACAGATAACTGCAGCGAGCAGAAGTGTTACGAGGTACTCACGCATTTCCTACAGACCTTCTAGTTATGCCTGATAGATAGGAAATTGTGCGGTGAGGGCGTGAACCTCAGACTTAATAGCAGCATGTGCTGCAGCATCATCGCTCTTGATAGCGCGTGAGATTAATGAAGCGATTGTCTTCATCTCTTCAACGCCCATCCCCTGTGTTGTTGTCGCAGGGGTTCCAACGCGAATACCTGATGTGACAGAAGGCGCCTCAGGATCAAATGGAATGGAGTTCTTATTGAGAACAATTCCAGCTGCTCCACAACGCTCATCGGCAACCTTGCCGTTGACGCCGGTTGAACGAATATCGATCAGTGCCAGGTGAGTTTGCGTACCGCCAGATACAGCGCGCATGCCTTCTGCCTCTAGAGCTGAAGCAAGTGACTTCGCATTGACGATGACATCCTTTGCATACTTCTGATATTCAGGAGTTGCACATTCAGCGAGCGCAACTGCCTTGCCGGCAACAGCGGACATGATTGGTCCGCCCTGCATACCTGGGAATACCGCCTTATCGATTGCCGCAGCATGCTCTGCCTTAGACAAGATCATGCCACCGCGAGGGCCGCGAAGAACTTTATGTGTGGTGAAGGAGACGACATCTGCATAAGGAACTGGTGATGGGATAGCTTTACCAGCAACGAGGCCGATGAAGTGAGCAGCATCTACCCACATAATCGCGCCAACTTCATCGCAGATAGCGCGGACCTTCTCAAAATCAATGAGTGATGGATATGCAGTGGCACCAGAGCAGATCATCTTTGGCTTATTGGCAATTGCGAGATCGCGGAGCTCGTCATAATCGATAAGTTCATTATCTTGGCGAACACCGTAAGAGACGATGTTGAACCACTTACCTGAGAAGTTGACCTTAGATCCGTGGGTGAGGTGGCCACCATGTGGCAATGACATCGCTAAGACGGTATCGCCTGGCTTGGTAAATGCTTGATAGACAGCGATATTGGCGCTTGCGCCAGAGTGTGGCTGCACATTCGCATGCTCTGCCCCGAAGAGGCTCTTCGCCCGCTCAATAGCGATGTTCTCGGCAACATCTACCTCTTCGCAACCACCGTAATAGCGCTTTCCTGGATAACCCTCTGCATACTTGTTGGAGAGAGTTGAACCAAGTGCTGCTAATACCGAGCGTGATGTGAAGTTCTCAGAGGCGATCAACTGCAAATTTGTCTGCTGGCGCTTGAGCTCTGAGAGAAGGACTGCAGCAATTGCAGGATCTTGCTGAGTCAGGAGTTCGAAATCTGGACCATAGAACGTTGAGCCGGAAAATGTATTGGACATGGGCTTACTCTATTGGCTGCTCTGGAGAAAGGGCGGGCACAACCGCCGCTAGCTGCTCACGAGTGATGGCACCTTCTCGAATAATGGTCATTCCAGAGGAATCCGATTCGATAATTGTCGTCGCAGCACCCTCAGGGAGCTCGCCTGCTTCAAACATCACAGCAAGATCTGATTCCAGGACAAAGATGCGATCGGTATCGCGAGCCGGCTTCTGGCCAACTCGTGCAGCGCTGGCAGTTGCTAGCGGGCCGGTCTCTTTCAAGAGCGCTGAGATAAACGGTGAGCTAGGAACACGAACGCTAAATCGATCGAGCGATTGATTATCACCAAGGTTCCAGCGAAGTCCCATATTGGGACGCAAGTTAAATGAGATTAGCCCTGGCCAAAATGCATCCATCAGCGCTCGGGTATCTGGAGTGACATCTCGCGCAAGTCCAGTGATTGTCTCGCCCGAGTGAATCAAGACTTGTGCTGAAACTCCGAGCGCATCTCCGCGGAGGACATGCATTGCGCGCACAGCAAATTCAGAGAATGCATCGGCAAGGAAGACATAACCATGCTCTAACGGGGCGCAGATGATGTAGCCATCGCGAATACCTTTTGCACCAAGTGCAACGTGATCTTTGAGATCACCTTCTAACAGATTGACTCTCTCCATAGCGCGATTATCTCCGAGTTCCTGTCGTAAATCGAGGGCGGCCAACGAGATCGTTGTGGCAATGGATATTCTCAAAATCGCTGAGCATCGCTGCTGCAATATCGATTGGCTGGCTCTCATGGTGCTCAATAGCGAGGAAGCCTCCGCTCTTTAAGAGACGAGCGGCAGCGTTGATAAAGCGACGAGGAATGGTCATACCATCTTCGCCACCGAAGAGCGCAATGGCAGGCTCATGCTCTGCCACATCCTTCGGTAGCTCTTGGCCATCGGGAATGTATGGAGGATTGGCAATGACTACATCGCACTTCACGCCATCGAGGGCATCTTCCACATCCGATTCAAGGATTCGAACTGTCTCATCGATACGCGAGACATTTTTGCGTAACCACTCAACTGCAGCGGGATCCTTCTCGACAGCAATCAGATGAGTCTGTGGCGCTTCTGTTGCAATCGCAAGTGTGAGCGCACCAGAACCAGCACCAAGATCAACCACGCTGACGGCGCCATCTCTGCCTTCAATATTCTTCAGCACCGCATCGACAAGTAGTTCGCTCTCAGGACGCGGCACAAGAACACCAGGACCAACTTGAAGCTCTAAATAACGAAAGTATGCAACGCCAGTTAAATACTGCAACGGTTCATGGGCACATCTGCGATCGAGCATCTTCCAAAAGGTCTCTTCAATTACCGTGATATCGCCAATAGCGTTGATGGCGTTCTCAACTGTTACTGGATTGTGAAGCTCCATCCGTGAAATACCGAGAACGTGAGCAAGTAGGTGTTCTGCATCAACTTCAGGAAAGCCTGCTGCAGTGAGCTGTTCTTTACCGCCGCGCAGAAATTCCTTGAAAGTCAGCTCCATAGTGATTAACTCGTTGCTGAGAGCTTTGCTGCCTTATCGGCATCGAGAAGAGCTTGAATCACATCATCGAGTTCACCGTTGAGAACTGCATCTAGGTTATTTGATTTGTAATTAACGCGGTGATCGCTCAGGCGATTCTCTGGGAAGTTGTAGGTGCGGATGCGCTCAGAGCGATCGACGGTACGGACCTGGCTCTTTCGCTCTGCTGCAGCTGCTGCATCTGCCTGCTCTTGAGCGTGGGCGAGAAGACGTGCGCGCAAGATACGAAGTGCAGATTCCTTATTCTGTAACTGCGACTTCTCATTCTGGCAAGAGACAACGATTCCAGTTGGTGCGTGGGTCAAACGCACTGCAGAGTCAGTTGTATTAACCGATTGCCCACCAGGACCTGATGAACGATAAACATCGACGCGGACATCGTTCATATTGAGCTCGACATCGACCTCTTCCGCCTCTGGCAGAATCAAAACTCCTGCAGCAGATGTGTGAATACGTCCTTGGCTCTCAGTCTCCGGAACGCGCTGCACGCGGTGGACTCCACCCTCAAATTTCAAACGTGCATATGGTGATTCACCTGGCTGCGGTGTTCCCTTTGACTTAATCGCCATCGAAATATCTTTATAGCCGCCGAGATCTGCATCGGTGAGGTCGATGATCTCAACTTTCCAATTGTGCTTCTCTGCATAGCGCTGATACATGCGCACCAGGTCACCAGCAAAGAGAGCGGATTCATCTCCACCTGCTCCAGCCTTGACCTCCATGATCACATCGCGATCATCATTGGGATCACGTGGCAGTAACAGCTCTTCTAATTTATCTGCGGCTGCAGCAACTGTTGCCTCCATCGCTGGAATCTCTGCTGCGAACTCTGGATCTTCTGCTGCCATCTCACGCGCTGCCGAGAGGTCATCGTTGGCGTTCTTCCAAGCATTAAATCCGGCGACTACAGGGCCAAGCTGGGCATAACGGCGCCCTAACTTGCGAGCATTATTTTGATCTTCGTGGATTGAAGGATCGGCCATCATCGCTTCGAGCTCTTGATACTCACGCACCATTTCATGTGCGGATGCAAAACGATCATCGGCCATCTGACTTCTCCTTTGCAATCTCTTAAGGACTTACTGAAAATTACTCTTACTGAGAATTAATTGGGAAATAAAAAGACCGCCCGCAGCTCGAATAAACGAGCTGCGTTGGCGGTCTTCTTAGAAAGCTACTTCTTACCGAAACGCTCTTCGAACTTCGCGACGCGTCCACCAGTATCGAGGATGCGCTGCTTACCTGTGTAGAACGGGTGGCAGACTGAGCAAACTTCAACGTAGATAGATCCGCTAGCAACTGTTGAGCGGGTAAGGAACTTCTCACCGCAACCGCACGTTACCTGGGTCTCTTTATATTCTGGGTGGATCTCTGGCTTCATCTTCAACTCTTTTCTTTACCTGGGTCCGGCTCTCGAGTAATCGAAGAGCTTCGGTGAACCAGAAGGGCTAGGCGGTAATTCTCTCCCAAAAGCACTCAACCGCAAAATCCACGCGGGATTCTGCGGCTGAGCAGGGGAAGTAAATGGTTATGAAGCCTTTGGAGCCTTTGTTGGCTTAGCTGGCGGAGTTGGGCGTGTGCCGACAACTGGCTTAGCTGGCTCAACTGGAGCTGCACCGAGAGCTGCAATTGCAGCGTCACGCTTTGAAGTTGCCGCAGCTACCGCTGCCTTATGTGCTGTATTTGCAGCAAGCTTTGCCTCAGCAGTTGTTGCAGCAGCGATCGCAGCTTCACGAGCTGTCTTTGCTGCTGTGAGTTCTGCTTTGAATGCCTCAAGAATTGGCTTACGTGCATCGCCATATGCCTTCTTAGCAAGAGCGAATGCATCACGTGCAGTCTTGTATTGCTCCTGTGATGCCTTGCGGTTTGAAATGTAAGCCTCTACCGCAACACTGTAGGCAGCCTTTGCCTTCTGGTAATCGGTAAGTGGCTTTGCAGTTGCCGTTGGTGAAGCTGAAGGCGCTGGAGTATCAGCTGCAACTGCAGTTCCTGTTCCTGCGAGTAATCCAGCTGCAACAAGTAGCGCTACATTGCGGGAGTTAACGAAATTGGCCTTCATGGTGATCTCCTAAATTTGTTGGCGCCGAGTCCGGATAACTCGGCTGCCTAGAAGGAAGATTGCACCGTGACCTTGTGGAACTTCTGTGATGCGTAAATGAGGTCTGTGTGAATAAAGGCATGAAAAAGCCCCGTCAACGCGATATCGACGGGGCTTTATCAAGGCTAGTGGGGCTTAGTTATCAGAACCGCCTGTTGTCTTCTGGATCTGCATCAAGAATTCAACATTAGACTTGGTGCCCTTCATCTTCTCAAGCAAGAGCTCGAGAGCTGCCTGTGGCTCAAGGGCGTGCAATACGCGACGGAGCTTCCAGACGATATTGAGTTCTTCAGAACCCATAAGGATTTCTTCCTTACGAGTAGATGATGAAACAACGTTAACTGCTGGGAAGATGCGCTTATCTGCAAGACGACGGTCAAGGATGAGCTCCATATTTCCAGTTCCCTTGAACTCTTCGAAGATAACTTCATCCATACGTGAGCCAGTTTCAATCAGGGCTGTTGCAAGAATGGTGAGCGATCCACCATCTTCAATATTACGAGCTGCACCAAAGAACTTCTTTGGTGGATAGAGCGCTGCTGAATCAACACCACCAGACAAGATTCGACCTGATGCAGGTGCTGCGATGTTATATGCGCGTCCTAGACGTGTGATTGAGTCAAGGAGAACAACTACATCGTGGCCGAGTTCAACGAGACGCTTTGCGCGCTCAATTGCAAGCTCTGCAATCATTGTGTGATCTTCTGCTGGACGGTCGAATGTTGAAGCAATAACTTCACCCTTAACAGAGCGAGTCATATCTGTAACTTCTTCAGGACGCTCGTCAACGAGAACAACCATCAAGTGAACCTCAGGGTTGTTAACGGTGATCGCATTAGCAATTGCCTGCAAGACCATGGTCTTACCGGCCTTTGGAGGTGCCACGATAAGTCCGCGCTGGCCCTTACCAATCGGTGCAATCAAATCGATAACACGAGTTGTAAGAATGTTTGGCTCTGTCTCAAGACGTAGACGCTCTTGTGGATAGAGAGGTGTGAGCTTGCCGAATTCAACGCGAGCCTTAGCCTCTTCGACAGGGACGCCATTGACGGTTTCAAGAGTAATAAGTGGGTTGTACTTCTGCTTCTGCTCACCTTCACGCGCTTGGCGAACCTGGCCTGTAACAACATCGCCCTTACGCAGACCGTACTTACGCACCTGTCCCTGTGAGACATAGACATCGTTAGGTCCTGGAAGGTAACCAGCGGTACGGATAAATGAGTAGTTATCGAGGATATCTACGAGACCGCCGACTGGAACGAGAACATCATCTTCACCGATGACTGGTTCGCGCTCTTCGCGACCATTGCGATCACGGCCACTGCGATCACGATTGCGACCATTACGGTCACGACGACTGCGGTTGCGGTCATTGCGGTCACCACGGTCATTGCGGTCACCACGGTCATTGCGGTCACCACGGTCGTTACGGTTATCTGAGGAGTTATCGTCCTCATCATCGCTTGAATTACGAGAATTTTCGTTTGACTCCTGCTCAGATGAATCTGAGTCATCAGACTTCTTGTTGCCGCGCTTTGCATTACGAGCTTCACGGCGAGCTTCGCGCTCAGCCTTAGCTGCCTCGCGGTTTGCTGCTTGGAGGTCTCCAATTGCTGAGACGAGAGCATCTTTCTTGAGCTTTGCTGCGCCTTCGATACCGAGCTGGGAGGCTACTTCCTTGAGTTTCGGAAGTGTCATTGCAGCGAGTTCTGTTGTTGTCATTGATTTCTTTTCTTGAGTGTCTCTACTTTTATAGAGAGATTTTTTGGTTTATTTCTTGGATTTATGGAGCTTAAGATTTCTTAACTTACTGAGATTTTTATCAACGTATACGCCTCAGTGATACCGGCGGTGCTGATGGGTGAAACTATAGCAGGCTCGCTCCGCGGGAGGCAATTTCAAGTGGAGTAGCTTCAAAACCCTTACCGCCAGCCAACTTCAGCTCTTCTACTTCACGTTGATCGGCTGTGTGGAGGGCGAGAACAGTTGGACCAGCACCTGAGATAAATGCGGCAATCCCAGCAGCGCGAAGCTTCTGCACCAAGGCATATGACTCAGGCATAGCCTCTGCGCGATATGACTGATGTAAGAAATCTTCAGTTGCTACAAGAAGGAGATCAGGGCGGGTTGTTAGCGCATGGCTCATCAGAGCTGCATTAGTTGTGTTGCGGACAGCATCGGCAAATGGAATTGCATCTGGCAACATCTTTCGAGCCTTTGACGTTGCAAGTGCTTTTGTAGGGATATAGGCCATCGCTTGAATGCGAGGGTCCACATTGAGGTGAACGCAGTGCGCAGAAGACTTGTGCTTATCCATTTCAAACCAAGAGATGGTTGCCCCACCAAAGAGAGCGGCCGAAACGTTATCTGGATGGCCTTCCATATCGGTGGCCAATGAGAGCAATTGAATATCGTTCATATGATCTTCACCATTGAGAACGAGTGCGCGAGCAAGAATCAAGCCACCGATGATTGCACTGGCTGAAGATCCCAAACCTCGACCATGGGGATTTACGTTGAGTGCGCGGATGGCAAGACCCTTTGGTCGTCCACCAAGGTAATCAAAACCTTTATACATCGCCTTCACGAGCAAGTTCTTATCGGTGAGCGGAACTTCGTCGGCGCCTTCGCCTGTCACATCGATATCGAGAATTGCATCATCGAGAACTTGTGCGACATAGCGATCATGCATACCTAGCGCTAAACCAAAAGCATCAAAGCCAGGGCCAAGGTTGGCCGAAGAGGCAGGGACCTGCACCTGCATCGGCTTAGCTTTAAAGGTTGGCTTGCTCATTGATTACGCCTTCTTCAGCCCAAGGGCTTCAGCTGCAATATCTGCATTTACTGGAACGCTGACCGGATCCTTAGCGCCTTCCAGTGCCCATGGAATATCTTTCAGGCCATTTCCAGTGCAGGTAATAACAATCTTCTTGCCCTGCGGAAGCTTTCCAGCCGCCTTATATTTAATGAGACCAGCAAGACCGGCAGCCGATGATGGCTCGCAGAAGATGCCTTCTTGTGAAGAGAGGATGCGATAAGCCGCCAAGATCTCTTCATCGGTAACAGAATCAATGAGCCCTGCTGATTCATCACGAGCCGCAATTGCTTGGTTCCATGATGCTGGCTTACCAATACGAATAGCAGTTGCAATTGTCTCTGGGTTATCAACTGGGTGACCGAGAACGAGTGGCGCAGAACCTGCAGCCTGGAATCCCCACATCGCTGGCTTTCTCTTTGAGAGGCCATCGTTGTAGTACTCGTTATAGCCCTTCCAATATGCGGTGATATTTCCAGCGTTACCCACTGGAAGTGTGTGAATATCTGGCGCATCGCCGAGGAGATCGACAACTTCAAATGCTGCTGTCTTCTGCCCTTCGATGCGATATGGATTAACAGAGTTAACAAGTGAGACCGGGTACTTCTCGGAGAGCTCACGTGCAAGAACTAAACAATCATCGAAGTTGCCTTGAACCTGAAGCAGTGTTGCACCATGGGCAACCGCCTGCGCAAGCTTGCCCATTGCAATCTTGCCCTCTGGAATAAGAACAGCAGGAACCATGCCTGCCTTAACAGCATAGGCTGCAGCTGATGCAGATGTATTTCCAGTAGAGGCACAGATAACAGCCTTCGCACCATCTTCAGCAGCTTTTGAAATCGCCATTGTCATTCCGCGATCTTTAAATGAACCAGTTGGGTTGATACCTTCAAACTTAACCCAGACCTCGTTGCCGAGCATCTCTGAGAGATTGCATGCGTAGATAAGTGGTGTGCCACCTTCACGCAAGGAAACAACAGGAGTCTTCGAGCTAACAGGTAGACGGTGGCGATACTCCTCAATGACTCCTAGCCACTGATGTGCGCCCTCTTTCTTCTTAAACAATCCCATTACGCACTCGCTCCCTCTACACGGATCACACTGGAAATCTTGCTGACAATATCCATCTTCTCGAGCGCATCAACGGTCGCCTTGAGTTCACCTTCAGTTGCAAGGTGGGTAACGATGATGAGTTCTGCATCCTTATCGCGACCATTTTGATCAACAGTCTGAATTGATACTCCTTGGGTTGCAAAGATCTGTGCAATAGCTGCCAAAACACCTGGTTTATCCTGCACTTCAAGGCGAATGAGGAACTTTGTCTTAGTAGTTTCAATCGGAGCAATATCGCGATCTGCATAGTCTGTCTCGCGCTGACCCACTGAGTTATGGGCAATATGGCGAGAAACGGCGAGGATGTCACCGAGAATTGCTGAAGCTGTTGGTGCGCCACCGGCTCCACGACCGTAGAACATCAGTGGTCCTGCTGATTCAGCTTCAACGAAGACAGCGTTAAAGGCATCGCGCACTGAAGCGAGCGGATGCGCCTTCTCAAGCATCACTGGATGAACGCGAACAGAAATCTCATCCTTCGGAGTTAGCTCAGCAATTGCAAGGAGCTTAATGACATAGCCGAGTTCTTTAGCAAGCTGAACATCCTCTAAAGTGATGTGTGAGATGCCTTCGCGATAAACATCAGAGACTGTCACGCGAGTGTGGAATGCAAGACCTGAGAGAATTGCAGCTTTAGCTGCCGCATCAAATCCCTCAACATCGGCGGTGGGATCTGCCTCTGCATATCCAAGTTCCTGCGCCTCCTTGAGGGCAATAGCAAACTCTTTATTATCTTCATGCATCTTTGTAAGAATGTAATTCGTTGTTCCATTCACGATTCCCATGACACGGATAACGAAGTCACCGACCAATGAATCACGAAGTGGTCGGATGATTGGAATCGCACCAGCAACTGATGCCTCGTAATAAATATCTTCACCTTGTGCATAAGCGGCTGTGAAGAGCTCTGCGCCATGGCTTGCCAAGAGCGCTTTATTTGCAGTCACAATCGATTTACGGTTCTTGATAGCGATGTGCGCCAACTCGTTGGCAGGCTCGATGCCGCCCATCACTTCAACGATGAGGTCAATCTCAGGATCATTGACGATAGAGAAAGGATCGGTGGTAAAGATCGCTGGGTTGATTCCAGGGTAATCCTTGAGTGTGCGCACAGCGATGCGTGCGAGTTCAATCTTGACGCCGGCGCGAGTTGAGAGCTCTTCGGAATCTGCAAGGAGGAGGCGGGCTACTTCGCTGCCGACAACGCCGCAGCCGAGCATGCCAATACGTACTGGTTTATCTGCTCGAGTCATAAGGGTGATTCTTTCACATCTTGGCTACATCGAGAGCGAGCAAATCAGCCTCGGTCTCGCGGCGCACGATTACACGTGCCTTTCCATCAATTACAGCTACAACAGG